>RCNB010002978.1_pt1 | contig 10560 bp, 10 predicted proteins | sample 2041321 | NCBI WGS metagenome assembly RCNB01 (sample SAMN09708232, study PRJNA481090) | Marine sediment metagenome, whole genome shotgun sequencing project.
CGACCGAGGTGCCCTACAAAAGGATCTCGGTGGCGGGCGCAGTACGAGCTATTCGCTAATGAGTTTCTGATCGGCAAACGAGAAGGAATGTTTAATAAAAGATAGGCGGCTGAGATCTCATGCTGATGTAGTGGTAACGCAATTGCTGTTAGAGATCGCCCCTCACGTCGATGCACCAATCTCTTCCAAAGGAATTATTGCATCCTGCAACAGGCGTACTCCAGCAAGTTTGAATTGTTCTAGGGAAATTTGTACTGACGAAAGCAGCCCATTTGTACAGGTGAAATAGGCCTGTTCCAAATCATCATCATTCTCAAGCAGTTCCCTTATTCCACTACCTACCTGCTTGATCAATATCATAGCTTCATCAGCAAATATTCTTTGCAAAGCGACCATCCATAGATCTGGCCAATTTAGCAATGCATTTTCATCTTCCCTCGTAGCGAGATAGGCAATAGCCAGTACACGGCCTAAATCTTTGTTGCTTCTCTTTATTTCAGGCCGACCTGCGAATCCAGCCGACATCGTTTCAGGCCCTATCTTTGGGTGAGAGAGCATATTCGCCAGCACCATCATTTCTGGTCGCGCGACTCGAATGCCTAAGCCCGTCGCAGCCGGACTATGACTCAACAGGACGAGATAGCGGAAACTGCAAAGTCCAAAATCACCATGCTTCGTATTGATACGAACCCATTGTTTCGCTTTTTGCTCTGACGAATCCGGATCGGTAAGTAACTCGATAAACCATTTCGCACTATTTGGCGGCCAAAGTCGTACTGCCGGAAGTTCGTCGTCTGGAGTGCTCGCGTCCCCGGGGGCTCGACCATCCTCTTCCTGGATAAATTTCCACCCCGTTTCAATGAGTTTTTCAGTTATCGAGATACCTGACTCGACGGCATGTTGCCGCGGCGAAAGCAGGCAATCTGCATCCTTGGTACGAACCGACATGTCATCCTGATTTTTGAAATAGTGGAATCCGACCGCAAGACTCCCGATAACAATAAGCTGAGCCCTGCATTCCAATGGCACAGCAGTAGAAATTTCAGTCAATACTTGGGTGGGGTTAACTGGTTTCAAAGTTATTGTGCCTGGTTGAATTTTTCTGCTTACCTAGTCCTGCTTACCTAGTTTAGACAGATACATCCGGAAGGCTGATGCCTGATCATCCAAGCGCGCGTCATACAAATCAGTGAGACACTCGATTGGGTCTGCCCAATCAATGCCGATGCTGCCTGGCGAAAAAAATGACTCCTTTCTCCTAAGGAAGTGTATAGCCACGTAAACCTTCTCGTCAGGGTCATCAGTTCGGTGTAATCCTGGATCAAGCTGGTCAACAATATTTATATCAAAATACTTTCCTGGGACATGAATACAGAGGTCCAGGCGAGGCGGGAACGTAATATTCAGATTCGGGTAATGGTGTTCAGCACCTAACACTCCCCCTACTGCAATTTCATTTCGTTGCATCCTTTTGAGTCGCTCAATTAGGCCCATCACCGACCGAGGCTGCCCGGATCGGTCTGTGTAATAAATTGTTCCTCGCGCCTTTTGCGAGTTCGCGATGAACCGAGCCCAATTATCGTCAGGGAAATATTTCAGGCTAACCCGGCGATCACTCTCTCGTTTAATTGCCGTACCCAACTTTTTGATTGTCGCATTGGCGGTTCTGTAATTGCATCCAACTATCTCTGTCAGCAGCGAGATTGTCATTGGTCCATATCCTTTCAGCCATTGGCACAGCAGAACTCTTAGTACTTCTGATTGCTGATCAACCCGAGGCAGTGGGGATCGAGATTTCACTTCAGTCTCAATAAGGTCCCTAACCTCCGCTAATTCTGATTCCGGAATATCCTCGGTGATGAGTTCAAATTTATTCCGTCGAAATATCGCTAGTTCGAGTCGTTGAGCTACGACTGGGCGCAACGCTCTTTTCAGGTGGGCTAACTCTTGTTCTAGTTTTAACGTTGAAATTACCGGATCCACTAAAACCAGGCAGAAGGTCTTATTTGTCGATTCGTCAATTTGGTAAATTCCCAGAATTAGAGCATCCCTAATGGAGCGCAACCCCTTGACTCCAATTTTCCACTCCCAAACGGCTGATGCCGATTCATGATCAGGCTGGTATTGACGTTGCTTGCCGGTTTCGCCGGATGTAAGAAAATCGTTCATACGCTCTTCTATGCCATTAAATGACTTGCCACTACATTATTGCACTCGCAAGTCAATTTTGCAATTGCAATGCAAAACCAAAGGAGTTCCTAGCGCGAAAATTCTGACTTTCTCCCCGAAAAGGATACCAACTTGATTGAGAGCCCTATGTGTCAACCTGATCCCATAAGCTCGAACCCCACCAATGTTTTCCACTACAAGGATGAACCCATCAAACGCATGCTCAACAGCGTCTGGATGCGCGCACGTAGTGCGGTTGACTTGGAACAGGCCCATGACTTGAAGCACACCTTCGGCAGACGTCTACGCGCTGTTAGTGTGAGTTTCGAAGATCGGCAGGACCTATTAAGTCATCGCTCAGGGAGCGATCACGACGCATAATTCGGTCGCGGAGCTGTCGAGTTTGAGTGAAGCGACGAATAAAGTGGTTGGCCGGGGCGAAGGAAGGCCCGAGTTGGCTGTGTTGCGGCGAATAAACTTCAGGTAGATATCCAGCAAAACTCCCACACACCAATCAGCAAAAAATATTGAAACTATCAATCGTAAAAGGAATTTAATATTGCCCAGGGGCGGATTAAAATGTTTAGAACATTTTAACGAGAGCGCCAGCGAGTCCGAAGGATTTAGCACAGGGATGTGCTAAACAACCTAGCCGGTCCGCGTTCGGCACCGACACGAGGATCTTCAGTCGGGTTAATTATCTTGTAATTTAATAAAATCAGTTACTTACGCGCTTCTCATTTCCATTTGTGCCAGTAAATAGCAGTAACCGCCAGTTATTAGGGCACAAAATTGGCACACCAAAATGACTAACTCCTTGTTAATTTAAGGAGCGATTTAGCCCCAGGACCTGAATCGTTCAAACCCAAACGTCAATCCATCAGTCAGAGTCAAGTGCCTGGACATATCGGTCGAATTCGGCGGAATTCATCAGCTGCTTGCAACGTTCGAATCGCCCCATCGAGTAGGCCCAGAAATCCTCTGCGGGATTATTGTCGCTGTGCTGTATCAGACCCCATAATGTCCACAACAGATCGCACATGGCTTTGTATATCATCATGCGCGCCCTCTGCGAGGCCGAGGGTTCACCTCCACAATAAGCCCGCATCAACTCACTATCCTGGTTTGGTGTAAATTCGGCCTCGACCGACAGATCACCCAGATCCCACATCGGATCATTCATACCGGAGTATTCCCAGTCAACAATCCACATCCGTTCGCCAGTATCGAGAAAATTCTCACACAAGGGATCACAATGGCAGGGGGCCAAAGGCATCGGATTACGGGCCAGTGCTTCACGCACGGGTTGTGCAGACTGAACAACTTCCGAATAGCCTTGCGGCAGTTCCGCTTTGCGCTCATCGAGTATACCGAGGTAGTCGTCAATCATCGAAAACAGTTCAAAACGAAACTCGAACGGCTCGGAACAGTCATGCATTTTCCGCAACGCAACTCCAGCCCGTATAGCTGAACCGTCTCGCCGTGAAAACTCTTCAGGTGTCATGGTCACACTATTATCGATATAACGGGAAAACATAATTCCAGATTCCGTATTGGCGTATACCACCTCAGCCGAGACACCGGCATTTGCGGCAATGCGAGCATTATGGATTTCGGCTTTGCGATCGATATACTCCTCGGTGCCCTTACCTGGAATTCGCAATACAAAACGGTCCGCGCCGGTGTCAACTCGAAATACCATATTGGTCAATCCGCTAAGACGCTCGAATTGATAATCGTCCTTCGACAGCTGTTCAAAACCCGGGACGGTTTTCAACGCATCATGTACCTGTTTTTCAAATTCACTCATCGTATCGTCTTCCTGCTTTTGTCTGGATTTATTCAGAGTTTGCACGCAGTAAATATTCCCCAGCATTGCTCGCCCGCCTGCGCACGTAAATATTTCTGCTGCCAACTTTGCTCCAGCTTGTTACGCTGCTCAGACTCGAATCCAACCTGTTGAATACGCTGTTTCTCTAGTTTCAAAATCTCGGCAAACTGTGGAGTTGCGTCTTCACCTACCACTTGTGTGAACCCGGTGGCAGATATCAAATCAACATAGTCATCGACAGTATGCAAATCATAATTCCTGGCTTCAACATAGTCGCTAAACTCAGTGCTCCACGGTTTTGATCCGGCACAATAGTCAGTAAATAGTAACTGCCCGCCGGGGCACAGCAACTCATATAGAACATTAAACAATCGACCTTTATCGTGGATATGCAGAAATACGTCGCGACTGTAAATAGCGTCGTATGTAGCACCACCTGACAGATCCAGGCAATCGCCCCAGGAAAGGCTGACCTTGTTCGATAAACCATTAGCCGCTAATTTCTGGTTCGCTATTGCGAGCATATTTTTTGAAAGGTCGATACCATCAACCTGTAACTCAAATTCACGGGCCATGACAAAAGCACTGCCACCCAGCCCGCAACCGACATCGAGGACTCTGGCATCGGCATTGAGTTGCAGGCGTGAAATCAATTCAACCGCCAGCTCATAGCCTCCTGGACTGACAAAACCTTCACCATAGATATTTTCGTACGCCAGAATGGTATCGATTTGATATTGCGATGAATCCAGAAAGTCCTGAGTTATCTTATTATTGCTAACCAATGGCTGACTGCCCCCAGTTGTGATGAATGTGTCGTAACTACCTGTTTCACTCATCTTTTCGATAAAGTAGATTCTTTTCATATGCGAGTGAAATAAACCTGGTCTGCCCCTTATTCCCCTTATTGTTTTGCACCGCTACCCTACTCCATACCCAATTCTTTTTTCCGATTGTTGGCCCAGGCACCGATCAAGCGATCGGCAATGATGGCTATAAAGGCGACACAAACACCGGCCACGAGACCGCGCCCAGTTTCCGCTCTCGCCAGGGCCATGTAAACTTCTTGGCCCAGTTCGCGAGTACCCACCAGTGCGGTAATCACCAACATCGCTAAAGCCATCATTATGGTCTGATTGATGCCCAGCATGATTTCTGGAATGGCTAGTGGCATTTGCACTTTCCACAATACTTGTCGACGGGTACATCCCACTTGCGTTGCGGCTTCCACCAGATGTGGCGGCACGCCACGAATGCCATGATCGGTATAACGAATAACCGGTACGATGGCATAGGCTATGATGGCGAGCATTGCCGCAAAATCGCCTACCCGGAACAACATCACTACGGGCATCAAATAGACAAAACTGGGCAGGGTTTGCAAGGTATCAATAACGATACCTACTGCTCTGTGCAGTCGATCATTGCGTGACGCAGCGACTCCAATCGGGATGCCGATCAGACACACCAGTAACACTGAAATACCACAGAGATAGACCGTTACCATGGCTTTGGCCCACAAGCCCACTACAGCAAGGAAGGTTGTTAACCCACCGGTCAAGGATGCCAGTCGCCAGCCTCCCAGCTGATACCCCGCCAAGGTCATCATTCCTACGACGCCAATCCATGGCAGCGTCAGCAGGAAGCGTTTGAACGGAATCATGAAATTGAGCAGTAGGAAGTTCTTGAAAGCTTCGAGTTGGTCAAAATAATTGATATTGATGTACTTCACCAAATCACCCCAGAAAGTGCCGGTCGACAATTTCAGACTATCGGGTACCGCATCCATCGCCGGGATGTAAATGCCCAGTAGCCAGGTAACTACAACGGTGGTCAACGCAATCAGCAGATAAATATGGCGCTGATACCAGGGCCTCAGGTCATCCCCGTGGACAGGTTGTGGACGGCGAGCGAGCGCCTGACTGAGTCGGTCCAACGCGATCGCCAGCACGGTGATTGCCAGACCGGCTTCAATGCCTTCACCAATGCGTAAACGCTTGAGCGCGGTCAGCACGTCAAACCCCAATCCACCCGCGCCAATCATGGACGCGATGATTACCATGTTGAGCGACAACATGACGACTTGATTGACCCCTAGCATTAAGGTATTCGTCGCTGAAGGCAGCTGCACTTTCCACAGCAACTGTCGCGTCGTGCAGCCAGCCATGCGCCCAGCTTCAACCAGTTCGCCAGGCACTTGTTGAAGTGCCAGCATGGTAATGCGCACCATGGGTGCTGTCGCATAAATGATGGTAGCAATCATCGCCGAGACAGGACTGAACCCAAACATGATCAGAATAGGAACTAGATAGGCAAAAACCGGGACGGTCTGCATCAAATCCAGAACGGGGATAAGCGCCTGCTCAAATTTCTTTGAACGATACCCCGCAATGCCCAGCGTCAGCCCGAGGCCGACACCGACCGGTGCGGCAATCAGGATCGAAGACAGGGTTTGCATGGCGCTGTCCCATTGATCAAAGATTGCCAAATAGAAAAAACACAGACCCACCAGCGTGCCCAGTTTCCAATCTTTGGCGTAGCGACCCAGCAGGACGACACCAACAATCAAGGCAATCCAGGATATTCGCGGAAACACTTCAACTGCGTAACTGCCTTGCCCCTGCTTGAAACCAGTAGAAAGAAAGCTTTTAACGATATTGTATGGCTGTTCAATCATCCATGACAAAAACCGAGTTAACTCCTTGAAGGTAAACAGGCCCAGATCTGCACTATTCATCAACCATTTCATGAAGTCATTGAGCCAACCACTGAAAGGGATGATCAACGCTTTGGGGTACTTGAATGCCCACGGCATCCATTCTTTCAGATAATAAAGCGCAACAGTCGCCGCCAACACTGCCAGCCACGCGGTAAGCCAGGGATTCAGACGAAACCGCTTTACCTGGGTGGTTATAGATGTTGCGGTCATGCGTCCTTCGACGCGTCCGTTAGCAAGTCGATGACCGTCTCTCGGCTCAGTTCACCAATAATTTCATCCGTTTCGGATTTCACCCCAAATGCGCCACCCTTTTCCATGTCGGCGGCACGACCGACGAGCTCTTCGATCAAGATATTAGAAGCTATGGTTTCTGGGTAAGAGTCCTGGCTTTTCGGCACCATTACTGCGGCTGCACTGAGGACCTTGGCACGCGGGATGCCACGGGTAAACTCACGCACATAGTCTGTCGCCGGCGCCAGTACCAGTTCCTCTGGGGTGCCGATCTGGATAATCTCACCATCTTTCATTATTGCGATTCGATCAGCCAGCCGGATTGCTTCGTCGAAGTCATGGGTAATAAAGACAATCGTTTTCTCTAGCACGTTTTGGAGGCGTAAAAATTCGTCCTGCATTTCTCGACGAATAAGCGGATCAAGCGCTGAAAACGGCTCGTCTAAAAACCACACATCGGGCTCTACAGCCAATGAACGTGCAATGCCCACACGCTGCTGTTGGCCCCCAGAAAGCTCTCGAGGGTAATAGGCTTCACGACCCTGAAGCCCTACCAGTTCAATAATCTGAAGGGCATGTTGCTCTCGCGTCTTACGATCGACGCCCTGAATCTCTAGCGGAAAGGCGACATTTCCCAAAACCGTTCGATGGGGCAACAAGGCGAAATGCTGAAACACCATCCCCATCTTATGCCGACGCATATCAATGAGTTCGTCTTCACTGACTTTCATCAGGTCCTGACCATCGAACAGAACTTCGCCCGCGGTGGGGTCAATTAATCGGGTCAGACAGCGCACCAGTGTAGATTTACCCGAGCCTGATAGACCCATGATGATGAATATTTCACCCTCATGAACATCCAGGCAGGCGTCACGTACGGCACCAATATAATTACCGGATGCTAAGTTCTCGGGCGAAGGTGTGGCACCGTTTGCAAACAGATTATCGGCATTTTTTCCAAACACCTTCCACACATGGCGACAGGATAATTTAACGGATTGTTCCATATGTCTCACCGACGATGATGTTCACAACTATTTTTACAGAGGTCACACAATCGACCCTGCGGAAAGTCGATTATGAGTGATATAGAATGTAGTGTAAGGGCGATCGTTCTACCGATCGCCCTTAGTCATTTCGTTACAATACTATTTGATCCAGGCGGACCAGCGTGCTTCGTTCGTTTTCATCCATTCGGCAACCACATCGTCCACTGAGCGACCTTCCAGATCGACAGCTGCTACCATCGCGTTCATCTCTGAATCAGACATCTTTATCGCACGAACTGCCTTATAAGCCCCCGGCCATTTCTTTTCACCATCTTTCCAGCCAACTTTCTTGATTACGCCAAAGGGCTTGCCACAATCATAGGCCATATCCTTATTCATACCCCACTCAGGTTTGCTGTAACAATCTTCTGTGTAAGGCGGGAATTCAACAAATTCGCCCTCAAATTTAGCCGGCGCCCAATGGGGTGAATAAACCCAGAGCATGATCGGAGCTTTGCGCTGATAGGCAGATTCGAGTTCAGCAAACAGGGCTGCATCCGTTCCCGCATGAACCACTTCAAAATCAAGACCGAGAGCTTCTACACGTTCATCATCAAAACCACCCCAGGTTACAGGGCCACCAAGGTAACGCCCTTTAGGAGCCGTTTCGGCAACAGAAAAGGCTTCAGCACAGGCATTCATTGCTTTCCAATCGGGTAATCCAGGGCAACGCTCCTTCATATACATCGGATACCACCATTCTTCTTTTGCAGACATACCAGAGGACCCCAGATCAACTGTTTTCCCGGTTGCAAAAGAGGTATTCATGGCCACAGTCGCCGTAGTTTCCCAGAGTTCAGGCGCGATATGAAGGTCACCTGATTCGAGCCCGGCAAACTGTGCCAGATAGTCAGCCTGCACCAGTTCCACGTTATAACCGGCATTCTTCAGAATCTCGGCCGTGATGTTGGCTGACAAATATTGACCCGTCCAGTCGTGCAAGGTGATCTTGATGGGATCCTTGGATTCCACATCCGCGTTAGCATTTAGATTGATTCCACCAAACAGGCAAATGGTGGCAACAAACCCTATAAAATTACGGGTTAATCGTTTCATTTCGTTGTCTCCGAAATTAATTGAAGTATAGAAAAAAACACTATACCTGATCGATACTAGCATGTAATTAAAACCACAAGAACCTCCGACCCTACCTGACTCGCCACTCGAGACATCCGGATTACCAGCCTCTGACCACGCTCCGACTCCAACACCTCATAACTCCCATACCGGCCGCGAAGCGTCCCGCCAGAAGCCAATCTAGAGCAGCTTGTCACGGCGCAACATCTGAATTTCCCGCATGGGGAAATCAGAGGACAGACCACAATTAACTTCGGTTTGGTCGGATTGAGAAACAAATGTGGTCTGTCACCTATAAACTCATTATGGAGCAGAAATATAGACTTGAAACGGAAGTACAAAAGTTCCTCTACGAATTTACGTCTGTTTGAACTAACCTGACATAGGGCCAACTGGGGAGAAAATTATGAGCTCAATTAATAACGCCAAAGCGTATGATTACGTCATTGTCGGCGCAGGATCAGCTGGATGTGTTCTGGCCAATCGCCTGACAGAGGACTCGGGTACTTCTGTTCTTCTGTTGGAGTACGGTGGTAAGGATGACGCATCTTTGTGCAAATGCCGACCGCGCTGCAAATTCCAATGGCCATGCCACGATTTAACTGGGGCTTTTTTTCTGAACCGGAACCCAAACTCGACGACCGCCTAGTTGACGTATCGCGAGGCAAGGGCCTTGGTGGTTCCTCATCAATCAACGGCATGATTTATGTTCGCGGAAATGCCTGTGATCTGGATCAATGGGAAGAACTGGGTGCCAAAGACTGGGCCTATCGAAATTGCCTGCCGTACTACAAGAAGGCAGAGAACTGCGCCTACGGCGAGGATGAGTATCGAGGCGGAAACGGTCCGTTACACACCTGTAACGGCAACGGAATGATTAACCCCCTCTACCAGGCGTTTATCGATGCTGGAGGCGAAGCTGGATATGGAATATCTGACGACTACAATGGCTACCGACAGGAAGGCATGTCGAAGGGGTTGCCTTTAGTATTAATGGTGCCCAGGGGCGGAATCGAACCACCGACACGAGGATTTTCAGTCCTCTGCTCTACCGACTGAGCTACCTGGGCATTGATTGGAGCGCGTATTAAATAGTTGCTCGCGGTTTGAGTCAAGCCTGACGTTGTGTCGAAAGGATGTAAATGAGATCTTTTCAAGACCATTCGCGAGTCTCGTTTTGGCCACAGACGTGAATAAATTGATTGGTTCGTCGTTTTACTATGCGATTTTGCCTGAATCGCGGAGCCTCAGCGTTGCCTGTTCTAGTTGCAAACTTTGATCAGCTGCTCACTAACCGCAGAACTAGGCTCCGAAAACTTTGATAGCACGGTAGTGATTTGCATTTTCGTCGGGTCACGGTCTAAGCTGGCTTTACTGTTTGCGTGAAACTGTCACTTTCCAGGATATGCAATTGAGAACAATTCATCACTGTCTTCCGGCTCTAGATTCAATCCGGGCTGTCTTCTGGCTGGTTTTGTTGATGG
>RCNB010009859.1_pt1 | contig 10555 bp, 9 predicted proteins | sample 2041321 | NCBI WGS metagenome assembly RCNB01 (sample SAMN09708232, study PRJNA481090) | Marine sediment metagenome, whole genome shotgun sequencing project.
CTGACGATATCGATGGGTACAGATGGAGGGATGCCCGACGACCACTTCACCAACAACTACCTTGACCTCAAGTACATGGTGGAATGGGGTATGACGCCTTCGCAGGCTGTAACGGCAGGCACGCTCAACGCAGCCAAGAGCCTAGCGGTGGAGGACCGCCTGGGCACCCTTGAGGCAGGCAAGTTCGCTGACATGCTGGTCCTCGGCAGGAACCCGCTTGAGGAGATATCTAACATCTGGGAGACCAGAGAGGAAATCTACCTCAACGGCGTCTCCCTTTAATCAAAACATCTAAACCCGGCAATACTCCATAGCAGAGGCATGAAGAAGGACACCGTGGACCTGATAGTCCTGGGTATCGCCCACAGCCTCAACCACAGCCTTTTCCTGGTTCTCCCACCGCTCCTTGGCAACATCGCCGACGACCTGGGGGCTAACCTGACCACCATCGGGCTCATCTCCACCATCACTTTCCTCACTTTTGGCACAGGCGCCCTCATCGGCGGCCCCCTAAGTGATAGGCTCGGTAACGTCAAGGTTGCACGCATAAGCATCGGGCTGGGAGGGTTGATGTCCTTGATCTTTCTGGTGGCTAACAACGTCTACGTCTTCGGCGCCGGCATGTTCCTGATGGCGTTGTGGGCTAGCTTCTACCACCCGACCGCTAACGGGCTCATCGCAAAGGCGTTCCCTGAGAACACCGGTGGCGCCATGGGAATCCATAACGCGGCCGGCAACTTCGGTCAGGTGTTCACGCCGACGGTGGCGTTCCTTCTCGGCATTACGTTTAGCTGGAGGGCTAGTTTCGTATTTTTCGGCTTGCTTTCAGTTGGCACCGCTATACTCATGGACCGGATCGAGGTAGATGAAGGGGAGCTGAAAAAGACGACGACAACTTACTTTGAGTTCGTCAAGACCCCGGGGCTCTGGATTATCCTACTCTACAACGTCATAGTCGGGTTCCTATTCAGGTCTGTGGACCTGTTCTTCCCCAGCTTCCTGAGCACGGATCTCCAGTACACAGGGGGGATCGCGGCTTTCGCCAACAGCATGATCCTGTTCTTCGGGGTATTGGGGCAGCTGCTGGGGGGTAGAGGGTCTGACAGGGTCGGGCCAACCAAAGTTCTCTTGGTCGCCACGGCTGGGATGGTGGCGAGTTTCGCGTTGTTGATTTTCCTACCTGCAAATATCGCTGTCCCGTTGTTTGTTGTTGTGTACGGAATCAGCATGTTTGGGCACCAGCCTACTGTGACCAACCTGGTCAGCCAGCTGAGCCCCAGGAACATGATGGGGCTGGCCTATGGCGTTATGTTCTTCAGCGCCTTTGGCATTGGTAGCCTCAGCACCACGGTGATCGGATGGGTGGCGGATACCTACAGCCTAACTATGGCTTTCTGGGCTAACGCGGCGACATCAATAATACTGCTAGTGGTGGCGCTCGTTATCAGTGCTCGAATCAAGAAGTAGTGCGGGTGAGGTACGCGAGTACCCCCGTTATGGTTTTGGAGTCCCTTATCTCGTTGGACTCGATGAGGTCCGTCACCTCGTTGAGGCTGTACTTTTCGACGCTGATGCTCTCGTCCTCCTCTGGGTTTGATCCCACTGGCGTCAATCCCTCGGCTATGTAGAAGTGTATTATTTCGTTGCTGTACCCGGGTGCCATGTAGGCGCTGAGCAGTTTGCTCCACTCGCTTGCAGCGTATCCTGTCTCCTCCTGGAGTTCCCGCACAGCACAGGCATACGGGTCCTCTCCTACCTCTAAGGTACCGGCGGGTATCTCAAGAAGTTCAGATTCCGCAGAGTACCTGTACTGGCGTACAAGCACCATATCTCCATCGTTAACAGGTATGATTGCCACAGCTCCGGGGTGGTCAACCACGTCCCTGACTGTCTCCTTGCCGCTGGGTAGCCTCACCACGTCTGTCTTGAAGCTGAAGTTCTTGCCTACGTGGAGTGTTTTTGATGAGACGGTCTCTTCCATACGGTATGAGCCGTCGGGGTTTGGATAAAAAGGTTAGTAGTGGCTCTTTCCCCAGTAGTTCCCGGTTACGTCGTAGAGACCAGTGGTATCAATCCGTCCAAGGGCCGCCTCAAGCTGTTCCTGAGCCTGCTCCATGATGGCGTACTCGTCAACGGTCTTGACCTCGCGTCCCCTCATCAGTATCTCGCCGTCCACGATGACGGTGTCGACATCGTTTCCGTTGGCGAAGTATGTGACCTTGTCAACGGGCATGTTCAGGGGGTAGAAGTGGGGCTTGTTGAGGTCGACGAGGATGATGTCGGCCTTCTTGCCCTTCTCAAGGCTTCCTATCTGGTCGTCCAGTCTGAACGCCTTGGCGCCGTCGATGGTTGTCATCTCAAGTATCTTGCCCGGTGGAAGGTACCCGCTGTCCCTGAAGTGGCGCCTGTGGTACCGCATGCACTGGAACATGTGTCTGAACATGTCGAATGAGCGGTCGGGGGCGCCTGCGTCGCTCCCCATGACAACGTTGGCGCCGGCATCGATGAGCTCCGGCACCGGGCACCTGCCTATCATGCTTGCAACGGCGCTGGGGTTATGAGCAATGTTCGTGCCTGTCTCGGCACAGAGCCTGATCTCCTCCTCAAGCAGCTCCGTTGAGTGGCTGAAGACGCACTCCGGCCCCGAGAAGTCAAGCTCATCGTGGCAGAACTTGATGGTGCTGGTATTGTGGCCGTCCATGGTGAGCATGAGGTCATGTTTCCTGCCAAGGTCCCGTGCCAGTTTTGCAGTGTACTTTAGGTCGTCAAGCTCTTTGCCCACGATGGGGGCCCGCTCGGGGTGTGGCGTGGGGAACATCATCGCGATGTTTACCCTGCCGTTCCCCCTGCCGTGGTTCTCGTTGATGATCTTCTCGCATACCTCGATCTGTTTCTCGACGGAGACCGTGTAATCACGTTTCTTGTCGCCCACCCATTCGCTGTACAGGTTCGGGTACGGTGGACGCCTCGGACCTACCGCGAGGAAAGTCCTGACACCTACCTTCTCGGCCATGTCGCAGTGCTTGGCAGCGTACTTGGGGTCATCAGAGCGCATGATGCTGTCGCCGCCGCCGAAGAAGCTGATGCCACAGGTTGTGCCGAACTTGAGGCGCTCAAGGTTGAGTAGCGCCGCGTCCGCCTTCCAGTACTCCTTCGTGGAGCCCTGTGCGTAGATGTCGTTACACGCCCTGTACCATGTCTCGTTGTGCATGCCCAGGGTCCTGAGAATGCTGTGACCGGCGTGGGCGTGCCCGTCCATGAGTCCGGGCATGACCGCCATCTTTGAGGCGTCAACGATGATGTCCGCACTGTGGGTCCTTTCAAGCTCCGATGTCTCACCGACATCAATGATTCTATCATTCTCTACGGCCACGGCGCCGTCCATTATCACACGTCTATCAGGGTCAACCGTGATGACCATACCGTTCTTGATGAGAATGCTGTTACTTTTCTTTACCATTATTTTGTTCCTCAAATTCGTCTGATGTGTAAAACAGCTCTATCTATAAATAATAAATATACTGAGTGCGAGAAACACCTAGAAAATTCAATATGATCGATGATTTTATCCTCACTTCACCATACTTTTCCCATGTAGAAACCCATAACTATGATACGGGAATAATTTGATCAAATGATCTCCCCTGAAATAAAACAGAAAGCCCTAGAGGACGCAGAAAAAATCCTCCCAATCCTTAAAGAAATAAAAGACAAGATTGGCAACAACCCCGAACTGGGAAGCGAGGAGTACAAATCAAGCAAGCTCCTCGTGGACGAGTTAATAAAACACGGCTTCGAAGTAGAATACCCCTTCTTCAATATGGATACTGCATTCAAAGGAATCTATAAATCAAAAAAAGATGGCCCAATCATCGCTATTCTTTGCGAGTACGACGCACTACCCGGCATCGGTCACGGATGCGGCCACAACATCATAGGAACCTCAGGTATAGGAGCCGCAATAGTAGTAAGCAAAATGATAGATAAAATCGGTGGACAGATCTGGGCCATAGGTACTCCTGCGGAGGAGGCACATGGACCATATATGTTCAGTAAGGTTCCGATGTCAAGAGATGGAGTATTCAAAGATGTAGACGTTTCTATGATGGTCCATCCATCTCCATCTCAGAACATGGTGTGTGCCAACTTCTTAGGTGCTACTAGCATCTCTATCGAATTCAAGGGGAAGACAGCTCACGCCGCAGCTGACGCCCATAACGGAGCCAATGCTTTGAACGCTGCTGTGTTAACATACATGGCTATTCACTCCAACAGGCAGCAACTAAGGAGGGACGCTAACCCCGTTGTACATGGGATAATAACCGAAGGTGGATTGGCTAGTAACATTATCCCAGATAAGGCTGCTCTCATGTTTGGGGTGCGAAGCAGTGACGATAAGTATATTCCTACCATGGTTGAGATGGTGGTTAACAGCGCTAAGGGAGCGGCATTGGCGACAGGCTGTGAAGTTACCACAAAAGTTGTTAACGGTGTAAGACCGACTCTTCGAAATGAGCCCCTTGAAAAGCTCTGGTTTGATGTGTTCAAGATGTTAGGTGAGGAAGTCATTGATCCAGACATCACTGCGACAATGATCCCTAGAGGAAGTACCGATTTTGGGGATGTTAGTCAGGTAGTGCCGGGTATTCATCCTATGGTTGGGTTGGGGGTTGATGGAGTAACTGCTCATAGTAAGGCTCTGGCAGACCTCACTCTCACCTCGGCTGGTGATCATGGGCTTGCTGTTGGGGTAAAGTCTTTAGCTCTTGCCTCGTTGACACTCTTGTCTGATCCTGAGCTACTTAAGGAGGTCAAAACCTACTTTGTGAATGTTCAGTAACCTCCTTTCCCCAATTGGGTTCAGCAATCGCTCTGTATCGATGATTTTATCCTCACTAACTATGTTCACATGTAGATCGGAACTGCAGAACCGCTATCAACAATATGGTGGCGCGCGCGCATTGGTTAAGTAGAAATGATATATTGCTATATCAGCAGACATTTTATGGCGATGGAGTCACTAACTAGATTAGAGGTTTTACTTTGAGTTGTCCAAAATGTGGTGGAAAGATGCGCCCAGGGGAAGCAATGATAACAGACACATCGCCTCTTGGACGGGGCTCCATGAGTGGGGTTATGTCGTTTCCTGAATCGAGTTTTCCTGCGGGTAGTGGCGCTGTAAGAGAGGCGGATATGATGTGGAAAGAGAAAACGGGGGAGAAGACGGGGTGGTTGGTGAAGCGGGATGAAGAGAAAGTATTGAGCATAAAGGGGATGCGTTGTCTGGATTGTGGGTACCTAGAATTTTATGCAGAATAGTAAACATGCTACGTCTTTTTCACCCGTATTGAAGAAATCATTTTAGAAGCGGATGAATTTCCTTGCAAATAAGCATAGTTACCTGTTCTTCATACAAAGAGGGGGATACCTTTTCCCAACCAAATCCAGCCTTAAAACAGTCCACATTACGCGCGCGCGTAGAACTTGGATTCATTAAAAACTATCCGAAAAGTGATGATAAGCTATACTGTTTGATCACCACTGGAAGATCATAGAGGTTATGATCCAATAACGCCACTGGTTCACCGTCTTTGAAAAAAACTCTAGGCGTGAAAGCGTTCAAATGATTCAGTATAGAATACGTCATTCCAAAGCTAGAATTTGTCTTTATTCGCTTTGGTTTATTGTTACCATCATCGAACACCATCCATCCCGCCGTCTCTGCGGTCTTGGATAGGGTGTTCTCGCCCTCCCTGCCGATGATCTCCACGACGGTGCCCTTCTTGGCTTCCACATCATCGAGGTCCACGAGGTAATGGTTGAGGCTCACCGAACCAAGGCTTGACTTGTACTTGCCGTCAACAAGAATCCTGCCAACGTTGGCCATCTCACGAGGGATGCCATCGTAGAAGCCCGCGTGGATAGTCCCAATAATCATATCCTTAGGTGCAATGAATTTGCCCCAGTAAGTGACTCCCTCGCCTCTTCTGACCTTTTTGACGTACTCGATCCTAGCCTTGAAGGATAACACCTGCTTGAGGTCAACTGGAGCGGAGAGGTCCTTCTTCTCCGGGTAGACCCCGTACAGGCTCATTCCCGGCCTGACAAGGTCAAGCCAGCCTTCGGGGTTATGGAACGTCGCGTCGGTACTAGACATGCTCCTGATGGGCACGTTGATTCCCTTCGCCTTGAGCTTATTGTCAACCGCCAGCAGCTTCGCCAGCATAGAAGGGTCCTCGGCGTTCTGCTGGAACGTCGAGAACATGCCCAACACATCAACGCCCTTCAACCCGTGGACGTACTCGATGAACTCCGCTGCCTCGGTGTGCCTAACCCCGATCCTGTTGAGGCCAGTGTCCACCTTCACGAATACCCTGGCATTGATACCCAGTTTACCCGCTGACTTTCCTAATTTCTCTGCGTCGTCCCTCGTATAGATGGCCTGGGTGATGCCGTTCTCGACCACCGAGTCATACTGCCCCTCAGTGAACAGAACATCCATGTTCAGGACATCGAGCTCTAATCCCGCCTCCCTGATCTTGAGGGCCTCGTAGAGCTTGGCCACCATGCACCACTCAACGCCCCTTGACTCAAGGTAAGCGGTCACAGGTATGATCCCGTGGCCGTAGGCGTTGTTCTTGACCACAGCCATCACCGTTACACCGACGTGGTTCTTGATTTCATCAAGGTTGTGTCCAAGGTGGTCAAGGTCTATCTCAAGCCACGAGCTGTAGCCCTTCATTCTCTCTTTTATCTCGGATGGGCTTGACTGATCAGCGAAGGAATCATCAGACATGGTAATGGAAGATGTTTGGAGTCGTTGAAAAAGATAGTGAAACCCACTGCACCTCAAATGGGACAGGAAGTAGGAAAAATGCCCTATTTATGGTAAGATGTCTCAAAAAGGAAATCGTTTTATCCTCAACATATGCTGAATCAATTGTTCATTATGGTTAGACGAGCATTGATAATGGGAGCGGCGGGGAGAGACTTTCACAACTTCAACACTTTCTTCAGGGGCAACCCAGACTACGAGGTAGTGGCATTCACCGCGGCCCAGATCAGCGAACTGGACGCAGGGGTTGGGATTGAGAAAAGGACATACCCCACTGAGCTTGCGGGGGACAGATACTCGGAAGGGATTAAGATCTACCCTGAGGAGCAGCTTGAGGAGATCATAAAAGAGTTGAAGGTGGACGAGGTGTTCTTCAGCTACAGCGATGTGTCCGCCAGGTACCTTCACGACGAGGCGGCGAGGGTCCAATCAGCTGGGGCATCTTTCGTCCTCCTGGGACCCAGGGACACGATGATCCAGCCCAAGAAGCCACTGATCAGCATCTGTGCATCAAGGACGGGTAGCGGTAAGAGCCCCACATCCAGGTGGCTCGTTAGGACGCTGAAGCAGATGGGGTACAGGGTGGTGGTCATCAGGCATCCAATGCCCTACGGGGACCTTGTCAAACAGAGGCTACAGCGGTTCGAGACCTACGATGACCTTGACAAGCATGAGTGCACTGTGGAGGAAAGGGAGGATTACGAGCCACATATCGACATGGGGGCCATAGTGTACGCGGGTGTCGACTATCAGGATATCATCAATGCGGCTGAGGAGGAGGCGGACATCGTGGTCTGGGACGGCGGGAACAATGATTTCCCGTTCTACGTGCCTAGCAAGCACATCGTCATAGTGGACCCCCACAGGGTGGGGCACGAGCTGAGCTACTACCCTGGTGAGACTAACGTACGGATGGCGGACATTGTCATCGTAAGCAAGGTGAACACAGCGGACCCCGAGAACGTCATGAAGATCAAAGAAAACGTCAGAAAGATCAACCCAACGGCCAAGATAATTGAGTCAAACATGATAATCACGGCCGAGGACGAGGACAAGCTCACAGACAAGAAGGTGCTCATCATCGAGGACGGACCCACGTTGACCCACGGAGAGATGAAGTATGGGGCCGCCACGTTGAAGGCTTGGGAGAAGGGAGCCGAGATAGTTGACCCCCGCCCCTACGCCAAGGGCTCCATAAAGGATGTCTATGACTTATGGCCTAATCTGGGCAAGCTCCTTCCAGCAGTCGGATATAGTGAGGGGCAGATAAGGGAGCTTGAGGAGTCCATTAATGCTACCCCATGTGACTTGGTTTTAATGGGGACTCCAACGGATCTTAGACGCTACATGACGGTGGATAAGCCCGTTCTCAGGGTGAAGTACGAGTACGAGGAGATCGAGCCAGGCACCTTGATAGGGATGCTGGAGGATACCCTTCCCTAGATGCTCAGACCGTTGGGCATGGTCTCCTGGATCTCGATGGTGTAGCCCTCAATGTCCTTGAACATGAAGACCTTCACCTTCAGCCTCTCGGACTCCTTGGGCAGGTTCTCAATCTCCAAGCCATTGTCTATAAGTTTCTTGTGCCACGCATCGGCGTCCTCCACGTTTAGGCAAAGGATAACCGGCTTGATGTTGTTGGCCTTGTGGTATCCGTGGGCGCCGTCAACGAGACCCACATAGGCCCCGTCAACGATCTTGTAGATCACACTCCAGCCCTGGTCCACCTCCATCTTTAGGCCCATAATGTCTTCGTAGAACTTTTGCGCTCGCGGTAGATCCCTGTAGTAGAGCCATGTGATGACTCCCCTAACTTTCTCGCTCATGGATACAGGTTAGGTGAGAAGAATATAACACAGAGGGTTCGAATCCCGCCCTCTCACTTTTTTGTCAATCCTCGAAATTAGGTGTCAGGGGTAGCTGGCATCTTAGGTCGAGGAACAGACCAGCTAAGCGCACGTATTTTTATTGAATACATTTTTTTTTAAATGCCCTAGACACAGGAAGTAATATTGGATCCAATTATTATCTCGTCTAATTATTTATGCACGCTCCATTTTGGTTTTCCTGTCAAAAGATATTGGATCCAATTTTGATCCTAACCCAATAAAACCGTGCGTGCACAAAAAGACAAAAACCTACTATTACCTAGCTCAACAATGGGGTAACTTCCCTCAATAAGTCTATGGTATAGTAGGTGTGCTTGCTAAGGGTGGTAAGGTGCTTGATGACCTAGTTGATCTGGGTTACGTGGTAGCTGAGCTAGCTGGTTGGGTAGGTCCTACCTCAGCTGAAGCAGCTCAAGCACGTGGTCAGGTGGTAGCTCAACCAGGTCAAGCAGGTGGGCTTCAACTAGGTCAAGCTGGCTTGCAGCAGGTAGGTGGTCAGGTTGAGGTAGCTGGGCTGGCTTGGTTAGGGTACCCTACCCCAAGCTACCACTACCTCACCCCACCTCACCTAACCTCACCAGGTAGTGAGCTACCTCAACCAGCTCAACCTGCTACCTTAACCGCTGAGGAGGTGGGGTTGCTTGCTCAGTACCAGGTGACCTACCAGAATGGGAGGTGGGTTCACACTGAGCTCACCCCCACAGGATACACGCGCGCGCGAAAAGGAGCCTTAAAACTGCTTAAAATAAGAGTTTTAGATGGTGGACGAGGGTAGGTCTATACTAGCGTTTAGACTGTCAAGTTCAGAATAGTATTGATTATTCAACTGGGAGCGCAGAACATATCCATCATCAAATATACTTTTTATTCTAAGCTAGTCCTCCGGGATTCGAACCCATAAAGGTTCAGAACCCGTATATAGTCCTGAATTGTCATACAGAAAAGCGATGTATTATGAGCGCGCGCGCATTTCAGATTGATTGAGATAGGATGGATGACAGGCAACGAAATGGTCTTTACTTATTTCTACCAAAGCTGGTTCCTCATTCCTACACTTTTCTTCAGCGTATGGACACCGAGGCGCAAACCTACATCCAGTGAATAAGTGGTTGGAAGTTGGAATTCTACCAAGTATCGGAATTTCTGATCGATTTATCTTAGGATCTGGGATTGGTACTGCCGTGAGTAAAGCCTGTGTATAAGGATGTAAAGAATGACCTATTAGAGTCTCTGTAGATGCTAGTTCAACGATCTTTCCAAGATACATGACCGCGATTCGATCGCACATGTACCTAGATACAGCGATATCATGTGTGATGAAAAGGCTCGTAATCTCAAATTTATTTTTCATATCAAGGAGCAGGTTAAGTATACCTATTCTGATTGAAACATCTAACATGGATACAGGCTCGTCAGCAACAATAAAACTTGGGTTTAATAGAAGTGCCCTTGCGATAACAACCCGCTGCCTCTGTCCCCCACTCAATTCATAAGGATACTTGGGCAGAAACATCTCAACTGGGGTCAGGTCTACAGTCTCCATCATTTCTCTGATAACCCGCATTTCCTCGTCCTTGTCATTCACCAAGTTATGATATCTAAGTGGCTCTGCAAGCGCATTCTTAACAGTAAGCCAGGGACTAAGATACTCATAGGGGTCTTGGAAGATCATTTGCATCTTTAGAGTAAGATTTTTAACTTCATCTCGTTCCATGACCTTAGAAAGATCAATGTCGTCAAAGTAGATTTTTCCACTTGTAGGCTTGATTGCATTCATAATCAATCGTCCAGTTGTTGTCTTCCCGCAACCGCTCTCCGCTACAAGCCCGAA
>RCNB010005341.1_pt1 | contig 10553 bp, 8 predicted proteins | sample 2041321 | NCBI WGS metagenome assembly RCNB01 (sample SAMN09708232, study PRJNA481090) | Marine sediment metagenome, whole genome shotgun sequencing project.
GAAGACCGAAGCCAAGCCCAAGCCTGCAGCGAAAGCTGAGCCGAAGACCGAAGCAAAGCCTAAGCCAGAAGCAAAGCCTGCACCGAAAGCAGAAAGCGCACCAGCGCCCAAGCCTGAAAGCCGCTTGTTACCCTGGGATAGCGATCAATAAGCCGCGCTAGCGACTACTTGTAGGAGCGGCTTTAGCCGCGATTCTGTTTAAGCGTCTCGACTAAACCCCGAGACGCTTCTTCTACCAGATCAAGCACACGCTCAAAACCCAACGAGCCGCCGTAGTAAGGATCGGGCACCTCACCGTCATCTCCTGCCGAATGTTCCAGGAACAATGAAATTTTGTGGTGATGCTGCGCGTCTGACTGATCAATGAGTATCGCCAGATTGTCGCGGTCCATAGCGATAACGTAGTCGAATTGCTCGAAGTCGTCATCGCTGACCTTACGCGCTCGAATACCTGCCAGAGAGTAACCACGACGCTGTGCAGCTTCGCTGGAGCGTCGATCCGATGGCTCACCACCGTGATAGGCATGAGTGCCGGCTGAGTCGACTTCGACCGATTCAGCCAGCCCAGCCTCTGCAACAAAATGGCGAAACACACCCTCCGCTGTCGGTGAGCGACAGATGTTGCCCATACATACGAATAGTATGCTAATCTTTGCTTTGTTATTCATAAGTGATTGTTTTAATTAATATTGATATCCGAGAAATTCTGTAGATTTCCAATGACATCCGATAGTACTTGTAGCCCATCTTGTAGCCCAAGGGTATTTTCTTGCTTCAAATACTGACCGCGACCAAATTAAGCGCACTTTCGAATAGAGCCGAGAGTTCTATGTCATCAGATGGTGGTGGACTGTACTTTCGTAAACGGAAGAATAGTGCATCGTGGGTAATCCGTCGAACGCGTAACAAAGTAGCGTCATTCACAACCATCGGTCGTTATCCTGATATGACCCTCGCAGCCGCCCGACAAGTGTTGCACAAATATAGCGATACCTCGGCGGAAAACATGACCGTTGCAGATTTGCTAAGTGACTGGTACGACCAGAACGAGAAAATTTGGAGGCGCCCTATGCAAATGGCTGGGTATATTCGACGCCTCACTGCAGATGACCCCCACCTAGTCGCAAAGAATATTCACTTAGTTGACTTGATGTGTGTTCGAAAATCGCTTAAGAATTATGCGCATAATCACGGAAATATCGCGGCAAATCGCCTGATGGAGATACTAAAGAACGTATTCAAACACGCTGTTCAGGTGGGATATCTCCGATATTCGCCGATCGCCGACCTTACTAGGAAAGTCGTCGGCGGCGTGGAAAAGCCAAGACAACGCGTTCTCACCAATGAGGAACTACGGAAGGTCTACGATTCAAAGCGCCACACTGACTTGATTCGCTTTTTGATGCTGACAGGGCAGCGAATCAGAGAGACACAATTGGCCAGGTGGGAGCATTTTGATGAGAATCGCTGGTTCATACCGGCAGAAAACAACAAGTCGGGTCGCGACCACTGGGTCGCCCTGTCTCGACAAGCACAGGAGATTATCGACCAACATCCACGTAATCGCGGCAGAGTATTCGGTGCCACATCGGAGACGGCGGTCCAATCCTACCTAAGACGCTGGTGCGAGAAGAAGAACATAGGCATCAAAAATATTGAAACAAAGCACAAGGGTTGGTTTACTCCTCACGATTTTAGGCGCACGTTTGCGACGAGGCTAAACGATCTGAAAATTGGCCCGCACATTGTTGAGAAGATACTAAATCACAGTCTGTCCGGTGTGATGGTTGTTTACAACCAAGCTGAATACGCCGATGAACGGACTGCCGCAATGCAGATATGGGCCGACGAACTTCAAGTAATTGTAGAAGGCACGCGCCAGTAATCCCGTAATTCCTGGATCTGCGACATGAGTTGATAGGCTTTCCACACTAGTTTGTCTATCAAATTGGTAGCGTGCAAGACTCTCTCCAAACAATCTTGGATCGTTCGATGCAAAGCAAAACAATTTACCGTCTACCCAAAGTTATTGCCAAAACCGGCCTCTCCCGCTCCGCCATATACGAACTCGTCGCCGACGGACAGTTTCCGTCTCAAGTCCACCTTGGACCACGAACAGTCGGCTGGGTGAAAAGTGAGATAGAAGAATGGATCGATTCGCGAATTGACGCTTCCCGTGCCAGCGAGCTACCCGCTACAAATGATGCGCTTAGAAACAGCCCAAGCCGTTAACGCCCTAAGTACACGGCCGTAACTTGTTCCCGCTCGTGACCGAGCTCCTTGCTAATCGTAAGGCGCGCTTCGTGATCTCTTTTGCGTTGCTCAGCTGTCAACTGCTTAGCCTGTGGACCACCCGCCGCAGGCGACGGCCATCCTGCTAGCTCTTCGTAGCGTCGCTGCGCATAAGCGTGTCGCAAACCGTGCATCTTGGAGAGACCGGCTCGGTTGGTATGGCCTTCGTAGATATGCAGCTGCTGAACGTAGTTTCTTGAGCTCGGTATGAGTGAGCCTTTGCCCGCCAGTTTGTGTGTGAGATTCACGAGTTTTCTTTGCTCTTCGGTTCGGATGGGAATCTGCCGTGCCTTGCCACCCTTGGTCCAGGACGGTCTTAGCTGCAGGTAGTCACCTCGATCAGCGACACTCGGCATGATCTTGATCGCCTCCTCGCGCCGCAGGCCGAACGCCTGCTGCAAGCGAAGACTCATGCGGACGTGCACATCACGCACTTTGGCCAAATCGGCCTCAACTACCGATTTGGCTTTGGACGTGTTCGTAACAAAGATCCGATTCGGAATGCCGTAGTGGTCGTTCGATCGTGCCACCACGTTTTGTTTGTTGACTTTCCTTGCCCACCAGCGAATCGCTGACATTCGGTTCTTGATAGTACCGGTCGCAATATCGGTCTTGAGCCAAAGCGCAACCAGCGCCTCGACTTGCCTGGGCTTTAACGAGCGCTGGTTCATGCATCGATAGCCCAGCTCGTGCAGCTGATTGGCAATCAGCGTGAGCTCACGCTCTCTTTGCACCTGGGTACCGAAGCTGCCGTCCCAGTTATGGCGACAAAGCTGTTTGAGTTGGTAGTTCAGGCATCTCACGGTGTAGAACTCACTGTTCGGTGAGTGTTTCCGATAGCCTCAGTGACCGTAGTCATAGAAGTTCGCTCAAAAGAACGTCAATATCGTGGGACACCACTCCCAGTTTGACCTGAATGTGCCTGGTAACACGCAACGTCGATTCTTCTCTATTGAGAAGTCGTTCGATGCAGTCCAACAATTGGCCCATAGGGCCGCCTTCTGACAATGGTGAAATCACCTCCTTTGGAAGATGCAGACTAGGTCTGCTTGAATGAAAGATGGATCCGGGATCAACGACCCCTGTGCTTGCTGCCGATCCTTTCAGCACTGGTGCCACGTTATACGCCGTGGCTGCGTTTGAATTCGATTGCACGCCCTAAGGCTAGGGCCTCATCCTTCGCCTGTCCGTAGATATACCACTCGCCAGCCGGCACCGTTCATGGGCTGGGCGCGCGCGTCCTTACCACGCTTCGCTCTTTAAGGACACGCTTCGATTACGGGTGCAAGATCGATCACAATGTCTATCAACATCTATCGAGAGGAACGGCGTGCGAGGCCGACCCTATCCAACAGTTCGTTTGATCATTTGGCTTTACCTGATCTGACTAGTCATTACCGTGTAAATGGATCGGCGAACTGACCAGCAAGCGAATCTTTGGCCTTACACCGATCCATATGACACTTCCGGGGTAAGTCCACTGAATTTTGCTCGTGGTACACGTAATAGAAGCCAGACACGATGTCGCAATGTTTGCACTTGCCTATATAGAAGCCTTGTTAGTTGACGAATCACTTGCCGACTTCGTTTGGGCTGATTGGAGTCTCGGTCGTATCTCAGACGAGATCGCAGTCGATGCCTGGATGTCCATTGCAGACAATCCCGTACCGCATTGATGCAATTAGCCAATCTCTAGCCAAGTAGATTTTGCGCAAGTTCGCGCAATAGTCGTTAGCTCGTTCGTACTAAATAGGGTTTTGTTTGACCACTATTGGAACGAAATGAACGTGAATATCGACATATGTTCAAAATTATCGGAACTAGACTTTTCGTGCGGCCAGCCAATAAATATATCGCAATAGCTGCATGCTGAAAAGCTAGATACTTTCTAACTCAATTTCGGAGTTTCGGCTCAACGGCTTAGGGAGGAATCATGATGTCGAATCAATTCGTGCTCCCAACTGACTGCGCGATTTTACAGGCGCCTCAATCGGGTTAGTCGTCCCAGGTCAGATTTTTGTGAAATTGACTTTCGTTGGGCGCGGCAGTATCACATTGCGAGTCGAGAGCTCAATCTGCCGAGGTAGTTGTGATGAAATACCGATTGTCTTTTGTTGTCTTGTTCGTTCTAGTTGCATCAACTACCTACGTTTTCATGCGATCTGCCGAAAATACGAATAGCAACATCTCACCTATCAAGTTGGCAGTGGATGCTGCGCTGGAATCAGATTTGAATCCAATTGCACAAGAAGAGTACGCGACGGAAAGTGACATTATCGCGCCAAGTGTTGCTGGTATTTCAGGTAGCGAGCATCCTCAATTTCTACCTGACGAGTCAAAGCATTTTTCAACTGAGTATGCGACGTTCTTCAGTGCTTCCAATAAATACTTAGGAGATATTGACAAAGTAAAAATACTGTCGGGTGATTTGTCTAGTCTGAGATCAATGCTTAGCGATAATCAGGCGCAGACAGGCTATTCGGCCGAGATGCGGCTGGAAGTTATCGATTCCAAGGAAATAACTGAAGGTTACAGAGTTAGATATAGGCAATTCATCGGAGACATCCCCGTTGAAAATATCAGCTCAGTCACTTTCGACGAAGAAGGCAAAGTTAGCGATCTTAGTTCGCTTCTGATGCGGCCGGAAAAGATATCTTCTTCGCCAAGTGTTCTGGCGCCGGAGGCGTTGGTACATGCAGTCGGAGCAGTTACCAACGAACTTGGTGGTCATGTTGGAGATGTTTATATTGCCCGCGCGGGCCCCGGAGAAAGGAGTTCTGTTGCAAAGCCAGTCCTTTATGTCGGTTACGCATTTGATGATACCCAGCCGACCGCATATTGGAAGATCACGGTACGTTCGGAACGAACAGGTATTGCCTATAGCGCATCGGTTGACGCGGAATCAGGTGAAACTCGTGTTGCGTCCACCATTCGCCAATTTCAGACTAGAGTTTGCAAAGAAGGAAGTGCAAATTCGACTACGTGCTACGACACGGATCCTTATTTCCCAGACATGGTCTGGGAAGAAAATGCGGATGGAACCGCCAAATGTGTTGCCACTCCGGGAGAATGCGAAGACGCCAGAGAGAAAAACCCGTGGGACGTAAGTGACCGAATGGAAGAGATGTTAAAATCGAATGCACCAGACTTGTGTTGCGATGACATCGGCGACGGGAATGGAAATGTCAGCATAATGACCAGAGAAACAAATTCCGGACGTACGGGGCCTTTCTACGACAAGATTAGAGTTACAGTATCAATTCCGCATCCAGTTCTCGTGAACGGGGATGACCAGTGGCAAGAAGACACAGATTTTTCTTTCGAAGACGAGATAATTGTCCACGAGTTAGGGCACGCGATCTATTGCAATCTCAGTAGAGAGAACGGTGAAGATAACTGTTTTGTCGACGATAGTTGGAAAGAGAAAGCAGGATGGGCCATTGAGGAAGCAATGGGCGATGTTATCGCCGCGATATACTCGGAAACTTACAATCTTCCTGGAGACCATTGGGTAATCGGAGAGGCGGTTTTCGCTGACCCCGAGGCGATCAGGGACCTTAGGGTAGATCAACAGTTTCCGGTTTCCGAACAAGAGGCGCCAGACATAGGGCACCAATACGGAAAAGTGTTCGGAAATGCCATGTACAGACTTAAACAAAAAGGTATTTCGCTGGAAGATCTAACGAAAATTTTGCTCGAAATTGCAAACGAAGTTCAACCATTGGGTGGTCGCAACCAAACCAAAATGGATCACTATGATTTTATCATTGCGCTACAAAATGCTGCCACTAAGATTGGTGGTACCTCAATGAGAAGTAAGGCCGACGAGGTGATCGAAGAAATGACGGTGCCTGCCAATGCGCCAGGCAAACAGTCGTCTCTTGAACAATGTATCGGCGGTATGGGGGTCTATTCCATCACATACTGGCAAGCGTCGTCTGGGGGTTGGGCTGATAGCTTCGAGCTTCAAAGACAAGTAGGTTCTAATTGGGTCGAAGAAAATACGGGGCCAGCAACATGCATTCCGTTCAACATTTTCGGCACGAAGAAATTTAGGGTTCGTGGCTCGAATGATGCTGGAGACTCGCCTTGGTCGATTGTGACCGTACATAATGATTGCCTCGGCCTGTAAGGGAGATCGAAATGAGCTTACAACTACGAACAATTGCTTTGTGTTTGACACTCGGATTTATCTCTGGAGCCGCACATTCTGAGAGCTTGAAGGAAATCACTGCTCACAGAGGATTGGATGGAGCCTATAGTTCCACGTCGTTAAGAAATATCAGTGCGATGCACCGCGACGCAAGTCGGTTGGGAGAGATCGAAATCTGGGTGACGTTTGATATGGCATTTCAAGGCAATCCTGATCTAAGGACTCAACAAGACATTGACTCGGAAGCGCAAATAAAGTCCTGGCTTATATCACAGGTAATTCAACCAGTGGTTGGTGACGGAGAAGCAGCATTGCTAGACGTACCTGCAGGCTTAGCACAGGCGCCAGGTTGCCGGGTTTTGGTCACGGCTGATGGATTAGAAAGGATTGCGAGCCACCCGGACGTCATACATCTAAACTATGCTCGAATAAGTCCTTAGGCTGAATTGCGTTATTTCATCGGCGGCTCGCACGACGCAGTAAAGGTCCAAGCCTCGCCAGGTTGCGATTCTTCGCCGTAGCGCTCGTATAGCCAAATGTCGAGGGTGCCCTTTACGTAGTCTAGGCGAAGTCCGTAAGGAGTATCCACGACGGTATAATGCTCATTCTTGCCAGTTTCATATTCGGTGTAGCTAGCGTTGTCCGATACGACGTTTGGTGATGTAGCCTGCTCCTTTATTGGTTTACCGTCCGCAAACCAAGTGGTCTCACCGTTTTGTATTCGTCGTGTGAATGCAATACCAAAAGCAGCCGCTCGAAATTGCCAACTGCGACATTCTTGCAGGCGGCGCGGATCGAAGAACGCCAATATCTTGTAGCCAATCTTGCGCCAAGACGAACTATTTTATTGATTCTATTTATATAACTTTTTACTGCCCATGCAGACAAATAGAACGGAAACTTTCTCTTTATTCTCGATCATTGTGGCGACACCTGTTCTTGCCTATTTCGCGCGCAATTCTACAGGCAAAACAGATTCTGGTTCATAGAAGTAAGAGTAGAAAACCGAGCTATCAGAAAGAGGATTCAATTCCGAACGAAAACAACGGATAAAGCCACGTAGGTTCGGTGCATAGGGTCACCTCACTAAATGGTAATCCCTCAAATGAAACCATTTGCGTGAAAAGATAAAATTCACCACTGATTCCGGTGACAGGCTGGTCACTTCACCCGTCACACTTCACCCGTCATATTCTTTCTATAGAAAGCCGTACACGCAGCAGTTTGCCAAACAGTCGATTGCATGTTCTTTTTCATTTTTGCAACGTATTCGCTTTGAACATTGCTTCTTACATCGATGGCTTTGATGCTCTTATCCCGATTGATTGCACAAATAGCCTTAACCGTATAGTTAACCATCGTCTCCATGTAGCACAACTGTGAACTGTGGCCTGTGCCAGTGTTGGGACCGTTTACTTTAAAATAGTTCGGGTAGCCTGAAACTGTGATGCCCTTATAGGAGACTGCCTCTAGTTCCCATTCACTGTTCAGATTTCGACCAGCAACTCCATACACCTGAAACGAGAGTGCTTTTTTCATATCTGAATAGGCATAAAATCCGGTCGCATAAACAATGATATCCAAAGGTATATCTTTACCTTCTTTTGTTCGAATCCCTGTCGGGGTTATCCTCTCTATACCACTAATATCAACATCGACATTGTTTCGGGAAAGTGCAGGAAGGTAAGCATTGGTCGGTATGACACGTCTACACCCCAACTCATAATCCGGCATCATGTGCTGACGCAACTTGTCGTCATCGATATACTTTTTAAGATTCTTTCTTAAAGTTCGTGCATATAGACTTTTAATGAGTCTGCTGATTGTTAATGTAAATGGATAGCGGCGAAACGCAACAAATCTCACCTCATGATAACTAAATATCATAAAACGCTTGATGTGACGTATCCCCGGCAGATTCGTAATAAAACGTTCTACCGCACTGTAGTTCCTGTCGGAGCGCGGAATTATCCACTGAGCCTTGCCCATAAACACGGTTAGCTTATCTACCTTGCTTGCAATGGCTGGAACAACTTGAGCCGCTGAACATCCCGACCCAATAACAGCAACGCGTTTTCCCTCATAGGGCACACTGTGATCCCACTGCCCTGTATGAAATTTCGCCCCACGAAATGATTCTGCTCCTTCAATGTGGGGAATTTTTGGGTTTGCTAGTACGCCACTGGTGTCTATGATGAAGTGAGCGCTATACCTCTCGCCTGACTCCACTTCAACATGCCACAAACAGTTGCTTTCGTCATAGGTTAGCTTGGTGACTGCCTGCTTCGTTTTTACATATTTTCTTATACCAAATTTATCGATGACGTAGTTCGTGTATTCGAGCAATTCACTTTGCGGGGAATATTTTTTCTTAAATTTATAAGGAACAAAGGAAATAGAATACAAACCGGTTGGAATATCGACCTCGGCTCCTGGATACGAGTTGTCCCGCCAGGTTCCACCAATATCAGAGCCTCTCTCTAACAAGACAAAGTCGTCAAGATTATTCTTCTTTAACCGTATCGCCGCTAGCAAACCTGAAAACCCTGTGCCGATAATCACGGTTTCGAAATATTGAGAGTCCTTTTTCATGATTGATTTTCTTTCCCTACCAATTTGGTGCATCGAATTGGCCTTTAGTTTGGGGATAGAAACTTAAGGGAAACTTAAGTGTCAGTGCTCGTGGGATACTCCTCTACGGCTATTTCTGGCCGAAAATATCCCATCACTGTGACTCGGGTCACACCAGTTCCTAAGGTTCTCTTAAGATTCGTTCGCTAATCTGGCCGCCATTCCGAACGAGTTACTGGATTAATGATGAGCTCAAACACCGCACCCAACCTTCAATTGCTTACCTCACGCAGTAGACGGCGAGATTTCGATAACGGCTTCAGCGCGCAAGGCCTGTCTGTTGCGCTGATCGGTGAAGAGTCGCCGAACCGCCGTGCAGTGGAATTGAACATCATGCAGAAATTCGAGCGTAGCTACGGTGCTCACCTCGAGCACTTTCTTCCCGATCTGATGGGACTCGAAGTCTCGGGCGAGCTTGGCGCCGTCGTTGGGATGCGCAGTGCTCGTGGTAGTGACCTGTTTCTAGAACAGTATCTCGATCAACCAGTAGAGCAAGCTGTCGCTGGTGCCTTTATGACCCCAGTAGATCGCGATTCGATTGTCGAAATAGGCAACCTGGCCGCGAATGTCCCCGGACTCGCATACTCCCTGTTCGCTGTTCTAGCCACGGTGCTGAGTCACGCCGGGTATCGCTGGGTCGCGTGTACTGCGACGCCACAGGTTGCATCAATGCTTGCCCGGATGAATTTCTCGGCAAAGACTATTTGCCGGGCCGACGAGTCACGACTGGAACCCGGATCGATCGATTGGGGCACCTACTACGCAGCACGACCACAGGTGATGGTCGGTGACGTCAATCTGGCTGCGGAGCAAGTACTCGATAACCCGGCCATTGCAGGACTCATTCAGCGCTATCACCGCCCGATCATGCAAATGGCCGCTAGCCTTGGAAGTAGCAGCTAATGAATTCATTCTTGTTAGATCAGCTGCAACATAGTCGTGCAAACACTGAGATTGCGCTGGAGTCGGGTGCTACCCGCCTCAGTCTGGCTGATCTGCGTTCACGCGTCGAAAGCCTCACGGCTAATCTGCAGCAGCTAGAGGCGAAACGTGTTGCCATTTACGCGGACAACGGCATCGACTTCGTTGTCACGGACCTTGCCTGTCAGGCTGCCGGTATCACCGTAATTCCACTTCCGCTGTTCTTCTCGGTCGAGCAAATACTGCATGCCCTCAACAGCAGCGGTGTCGATACCATCGTAGCCGACCGCCAGATTGAGACGATTATCCCGAATGCGCGACCGGCCCCGAAGGTTGGTCCGCTACCCGCTGTCGTTGAACATATCTATCGCCTGCAGACCCAGAGCAATGCGGCATTACCGACTGGCACGCAGAAAATTACATTCACCTCCGGCACCACCGGAACACCGAAAGGCGTTTGCCTGTCGGCAGAACAGCAACTCAATGTCGCCGGGTCGCTGGCATCGGTTATTGGACTCGAAAAACCAAGACACTTGTGTGTCCTGCCTTTGAGCAC
>RCNB010002815.1_pt1 | contig 10552 bp, 5 predicted proteins | sample 2041321 | NCBI WGS metagenome assembly RCNB01 (sample SAMN09708232, study PRJNA481090) | Marine sediment metagenome, whole genome shotgun sequencing project.
GTCCCGTTGACCCCAACGGCCCGAACCATGTTGGGGACCACGACACCGCTGAAAGGCTCGCCCAGGTAGCGGTCATACCGGCAGGCCACGGCACGGATGGCGGGGTTCCCGGGAAAGGTCACGCCGATGGACTGATCTTCATCGAATGTGAAGGGCCGGAGGTAGCCCTGCGCCTCGAGGTCGGCCATCTCCCCCAGGAAGGCAGTCATTTCCGGGTCCTTAAAAAACTGCAGAAGGATGTTCTCGAGTTCGTCCAAGGATGGGACGAGGCCCTGCTGGGCACTGCTCAGGTTGAAGGAGATGCCTTGCTGGAAGCGCTCCAGGTTCTGGTCCAGGCTGAGGAAGATAACCTCCAGCTTCCCCTGCTCATTTCGTTTGCTGAAGAAGCGAATCCCCTCGAATGCGAGAAAAAGGCCGTAGTGGATGGATCTCGAAACCGCAGGCACCTTAGCGTCTGCGTCCAGAATATCCAAAGATTTGTCTTTCAATACGTAGCGGAGCTGCTTGGCGGCCCACTTTGTGCCCTCGAATCCAGCCATGATGTGTATCCTCCAGGTCAATATGAATGGAATATGATGAAGGACCAAGATACCATATTTTTGGAGTATTTTTAAGCGAGGCCGGCGGTTCTCTTTTGCTCTCGGAGAAGACCCTCCCATCCACCCCATGTCCGCGAGCAAAAGAGAACCTGCCGGATGTTGTCTGTTTCGGTGAAGATCTATTCAACCGCCCCATGGCTTCAAACATTAGAGAATCAGACCTTGTGATCCTTTCTTTGGAGAAGAGCCACTCCTCAAAAATATTCACCGAAGGGAGATTCTCTTACGTATATGTCATGGGGTGGGGTGGGTCTTCGCCATATACACGAATACACAGGGCTCAGCTTTCTTATGTTTATGGCCATGGGGTGGTTGGGTGGGTCCCCGCCATAAACATAAGATAGTTGAGCTCACTCGTATTTGAGGGCGCGGGCCGGATTGGCGACCGCCGCACGGAGGGCCTGAAAGCTCACGGAAGCCAGCGCCACGACCAGCGCCAGCACCATCGCCGCGACAAAGATCATCCATCCGAGGCTCGTGCGATAGGCATAATTCTCCAGCCAGCTCTTCATCCCGAAATAGGCCAGGGGCCAGGCCAGCACATTTGCCAGGAGGACCAGCAGGAAGAATTCCCGGCACAAGAGGAAGGTGACCTGAGATACTGATGCCCCCAGCACCTTGCGGATCCCGATCTCCTTGGTCCTCTGTTCCGCGGTGAAGGAGGCCAAGCCGAAGAGACCCAGGCAGGCGATCAGGACCGCCAGGACCGTGAAATAGTTGAGCAGGGTCCCGATCCTGGATTCGGCCCTGTACATGCGGTCGAAGTTTTCATCCATGAACCGGTAATCGAAGGGATAGTCCGGGATCACGCGACCCCAGATATTCTCCACAGCACTCAGGGAAGAGGGGACATCACCGGAAGCCAGGCGGATGAGCATGTACTGCAGCCGATCGGGAACCACCACGATGGCCAGGGGTTCGATCACCTGGCGGACCGACTGGAAATGAAAATTTTTCATGACTCCGACGATCTGTCCATCGATCCCCAGAAAGCTGAACCGCTCGCCTACCACAGATTCCTTTCCCATCAATTCGGCCACCTCTTCGTTGACGATGAAGGTTTTGGACAGATCGGACTGGTGTTCCCGGGAAAAGGCCCGCCCCTCCTTCATCTCGATCTTGAGGGTCTCGATGTAATCGAAATCCACGGAACTGAATCCGATCAGGACCGCTTGCTCGGGATCCTTGCCTTCCCAGTTGGAACCCCCCGAGTTGCTGCCGATGTTGGAGGGGAGATGGGACGATCCGGTCACACCCAGGACATGCTGGTCCTTGATCAGTTCCTCTTTCAGGGCCTGATACGACTGCTTGATGTCCGCCCGAAGAGGGATGTAGACCAGGTGCTCCCTGTCCCAGCCCAGCTGGCGGGCCTGCATGTAGGTGAGCTGCTTGAAGACCACGGTCGTACCGATGATGAGCAGGAGGGACAGCGTGAACTGGAATACGACCAGGATCCGACGGAAATTGGCCGCGCCAGCCCCCGATTTGAGAGATCCCCGCAGCACCTTGAGCGGCTGAAAAGAGGAGAGGAAGAGGGCCGGATAGCTCCCGGCCACGATCGCGGTAAAGAGTGTGATGCCGACGAGTCCGATCAGGATCGCCCCGATCCCGGAGACATTCCAGGAGAGCTCCTTATCCGCCAGGGAGCTGAAGGCCGGGAGCAGCAGGGTTACGATCAACACTGCGAGCGCCAGCGCAATGGTGGCAAAGATCATGGACTCGCCGTAAAACTGGCGGATGAGGTGGCCCCGGAGGGCCCCCACGACCTTGCGCAGCCCCACCTCCTTGGCCCGGTTGGCCGACCGGGCGGTGGCGAGGTTCATGAAGTTGATGCACGCGATGATCAGCACGAAGAGCGCGATGATAGAGAAGATGTAGACGTAGCCGGCCGCACCCATGGTCTTCTCGAACCCGAAGTGCTGGTGCAGGTGGATGCGCGTGTAGGGCATGAGCTCCAGGTCCGTGGCACTCTGGGGTTCGCGGGTGCGGATGAAGCCGAAGATCCTCTCGTTGACTTCCGCCTTGGTCACTCCCTCATCCAGCTGCACGAACGTGAGGATGGAGTTGGCTCCGAAGCTTTGGTTGGTCTCTCCCTCCTTCTCAAGAAACGCATAGGGAACCAGCATGTCGAACTGGAGGTAAGAATTGTGGGGCACTTCCTGCAGGACTCCGGTCACCGTGAACTCGAGCGTGTTGTTGACCGTGATCACCTTGCCCACAGGATCCTCATCGGGAAAATACTTCTCCGCGATCTCTTCAGAGATGACAAGGGAATGCGGCGAATCCAGAGCTCTATCCTTGTCGCCTTTGAGGAGTGGGAACGTGAACATCTGGAAAAATGATGGGTCCACGGCCCGGATGTTGCTCTCGAAAAAGGCCTTGTCTTTGTAGCGCAGGAGCTGCCCGCCGGCCCAGACCACGCGGGTGGCGTCCTTGATCCCGGCGATCTCGTCCTTGAGCGCCGGGCCCAGGGGATAGGGCGTCACCGTCACATGGTAGATCCTACCCGAGTAATGCTGGTTCTCCTCCACCCGGAACAGGCTCGGCGCATTCTCGTGGAACCTGTCATAGCTCAGCTCATCCAGGACCCAGATGCTGATCAGCAGGCAGCAGGCCATGCCGATGGCCAGCCCGGCGATGTTGATGAAGGCATACCCCTTGTGTTTGAAGATGTTGCGGAGGGTGACGACGATATAGTTCTTGATCATGACGGCTCCTTTCCCGAGGTCCGTTTCCCAGCGCTTGAGTGCACGCGTGACAGGTCCCGTAACATGTTAACGATCCAACCGGTAATACGTATAGTCATGTGTAATGTTACAATTCAACGGACAATACTAACAAGGACGTTGAATCCAGGGAAAGAGTTGGCAAGGCCAACGAAATACCCTAAGCTCTGAATCAAAAGGACTAGGAACCATGAGATCCGTTCTAACGTTGATCACGCTGCTGGCGCTGGGTGTTCTGAATCCCGGAGCTTTGATGCAGGCCCTGGAACTGAAGATCAGCCTGGGAGAATCCTTCGAGATCGGCCGGGAAGACCTCCTGTTCGGCTCGGTGACGGCTGTCTGCGAGGACAAAGAAGGGAGTTTTTACGTCGTGGATCAGCTCGAGCACAAGGTGTACGTATTCTCCCCTGGCGGGAAGCTGCGGGTCTCGTTCGGGCAGCAGGGGCAGGGGCCCGGCGATTTCCAGCGCCCCAGCCGGATCAGCTTCACGCCCGGGGGACACCTGGCCGTGGCGGACGAGATGTACACGATCTCCTTCCTGACACTCGACGGCACCTTCCTCGAACGGGTGAAGCTCGAAACAGGACTGGCGCCCGGCTACGTGGGTGGGGAACGCTTCTATGCCTGGCGCTGGAGCCCCGATGGCCAGCAGCAGATCATGCTGGACAAAGATAGCCATATCCTCAAAACCTTCCATTCCGTATCCCGGGACCGCTTCTCGGTCTCGGCCCCGGACCAAAGCGGGCGGGAGGTCATGTTCAACTACGGGCGCCCCCCCTATTCCCCGGGCCTCCTGTATGCCCAGAACGGAGGGCTGACGGCGGTGGCAGTGAGCGACGCCTACCGCATCCAGTTGCTGGACGACAAAGGGGATGTCCATGCGGTCCTCGAGCGTGACGTGGAGGCTCCCGCGCTTGGCCGCAGGGAGAGGCGGCATTTCGAGAACGAATTCCGGGAATTTGGCAAGATGCGCGGCTGGCCGGAGGGCGTCATCCGAGACATCATCGGCAGGCTTCCCCGGACCAAGGTCTTCTTCGACCGCATCCTGCTCTCACACTCACATGTCTTCGTTTGCAGAATCCCATCCGACATCACTAAGGAGGAGGCCGCATTCCCCGTGGATGTATTCAGCACCGGGGGGAAATATCTGGGCGCCGGAGTACTTCCGCAAAAACCGCTCCACATATCCCGGGACCGGATGTACTTCGTGCGCAGCGATGTGGACGGAAACGTCTGGCTGACTGTCCGTGATTATGTCCTGGAATGAAGAGCGCTGGTGATTTGGAATAGGGATTCCGATCCCACGCATCGAGGCGCTGCCCCTTACTTGCAGGACACGAAGCGGACGATGTTCTTGGAGGACTCGATGACCTCCTTCAGCAGCTGAAGCGTCACTTCGATGTCCTGTTCACTCGTCCTGTAGCCCAGGGAAAAACGCAGTGCACAGTGGGCCAGCTCCCGGCTCAGTCCCATGGCCAGCAGTGCGTGGGAGGGCTCTGAGGAGCCCGCATGACAGGCCGATCCAGAGGAGAAGCTCACGCCCCGCTTGTCCATCTCCAGCACGATCGACTCGCCCCTCAGCCCCGGCAGGGAAACATTCAGCGTGTTCGGCAGCCTGTGGTTCCTGTGGCCGTTCAGCCGCATATCCGGGACCAGCAGCTTGATGCCCATCTCCAGGCGGTCGCGGAGCTCCTGCACTCGGCCCATCTGCTCCAGGAACTGCGGAACGAGCTCCATGGCCTTGCCAAAGCCGCCGATCCCCAGCACGTTTTCCGTGCCGGACCGGAGCCCGCCCTCCTGTCCCCCGCCCTGGATCAATCCTTCCAGCCGAATCCCTTTGCGGACATAGAGAGCCCCGACCCCCTTGGGCCCGAACAGCTTGTGGGCCGAGAGGCTGAGCAGGTCGACTCCCAGGGACTCGACATCCACCGGGACCTTGCCAACGGCCTGCACCGCGTCGGTGTGGAAGAGGGCTCCGCGCTCCTTCACGATCTCCGCCCACTCGGACACTGGCTGCAGGATGCCGGTCTCGTTGTTGGCCAGCATCAGGGACACGAGGCACGTGCGGTCCGTCAGGGCATCCTGCAGATCATCGGAGCGGACACGGCCGGCCTCATCCACGTCGAGGTAGGTCACGGCAAAGCCCTGAGTTTCCAACCAGCGGCAGGTGTTCAATACGGCCGGGTGTTCGACCGTGGAAGTCACGATGTGATCCCTTGTCTCCCTGTTCGTCAGGGCGATCCCCTTGAGGGCCAGGTTGTCGGCCTCGGAGCCGCCCCCGGTGAAGACGATCCGCTTGGCCGTGCAGTTGATCTGCTGTGCCACCCTGCGGCGCGCTTCCTCCAGGACCTCCCTGGACCGCTTCCCCTCCCGATGGATGCTGGAGGGATTGCCGTGGACGCCCAGAAGTTCACCCATGAATTCCTGGACCTCGGGAGCGAGGGAGGTTGTTGCATTGTGATCCAGGTAGATCTCCCTGCGGGAAGTCCTCTCGGGTTGGTCCGGGAGCTCCTGAGCGGTCATCTCACCCGAATCCATGACCAGGCAGGCCGCATCATCTTCTGTCTTGGCGACCTGGCACAGCAGCGCCTTGTAGACCGGGAACCCCGATATGGGATCCGTGTTTTCCAGATCCGTCAGCTCGTTGATGTTGCAGCCCTGCCAGGCTGTGGGCCCCACCGGCCCCCCGCCCGCATGATTGGCGTCGATGGCGCCAGCGACGATATCCTCGGTGACGATGGCCCGCATGACCACCGCCCCCCGGGGGCTCGTGATCTTCACCCGGTCCCCGTTCCCGATCCCGCGTTCCTCCGCATCCTGGACATTGATCCAGACCGAGGGCTCGGGCCGCTCCTCGTGGAAGGACCTGAGGCCGCGGTGCTGGCTGTGGAAGCTGGTCCGCACCCGGCCTCCGGAATTGAAGACCAAAGGGTAGTCCTTGGCCAGGTCGGGCCGTGAGACCGGGCTCTCGCTCGGCTCGGTGTATTTGGGGAGGGGCTCATAGCCGTACTCTTCCAGGAGGGACGATGCGATCTCGAACTTCCCGCTGGGCGTGTCGAATCCGGGTTTCCTGTCGGGGCGGAGCAGTCCCTTCTCCCACTTCCGATACTGCATCATCTCCGTGTCTTTGGATACCGTCCCCCCGGCCGCACGCACTTCCTCGAGGGTGTAGCCGGAACCGTCAAGTACATGGCGCAGGAGTTCGTCTTCGGACTGCGGATAGAGATGCCCGTATCCCAGCCTCTCCGCCAGTTCAGCGACGATGAAGAAATCGCTGCGGGCCTCCCCCCGTGGCTCGATCACGCGGTCGCGGATGCGGAACGTGGAGCCATAGGTCATGTAGGACAGGTTCTCGTAGTAGGTCGTGGCCGGCAGCACGATGTCCGCATAGGCCGCATCTGCCGTGAGCTGCCTGTCGATGACCACCAGGAAATCCAGGGCGTTCAGCGTCTTTTTCCAGATGGAGGGGGAGGGCCAGGAGGTAATGAGGGAGCTCCCCAATACGATCAGGGAGCGGATCTTATACGGGATCCCCTGCAGCACGGATTCGGGCAGGGCGATGGCGTGGGCCTCGTCCCGGTATTTGATGTAGACGGGAAACTTGTCCCGGCCCAGCCTCGGGCCCACATCGGGATTGGCGATCAGCCCCTCCCGGTTGATGGGGAAGTGATTGGCATCCATGGAAAAGCAGAGCCCCCCCGGAACATCCAGCTGGCCGGCCAGCGCCCAGAGGACCAGAGTAGCCCTGATGTTCTGCACGCCGCTGTTGCTGTACTCCAGGCCGGTGTACATGAGCTGGGAAACGCCCCGGGCTGAGGCCATCTTCCGGGCCAGGGCTGTGATCTCCCGGGCCGGCACTCCCGTGATAAACGAGACAACTTCGGGCCGGTAGTGCTGCACATAGGAGGCCAGGTCCGCGAATCCCGTGGTCCAGTCGCGGACGAAGTCTTCATCGAAGAGCTCCTCCTCGATCAGGACATGGATCAAGCCCAGGGCCAGGGCGCCGTCCGTGCCCGGACGGATAGGCAGCCACTGACCGCCGGACAGCTTGGCCGTGGCTGTCCTGCGCGGATCGATGACCACGACCTCCGCTCCCCGCCGTCCGGCATCCAGGATCCGGTTCATGTCGATGGGAGGGAGGTCCGTGGCGGGGTTGGTCCCCCAGACCACGATGAGTTCGGAGTTCTCGATCTCCGAGAACATGTTCATGAACATCCGTCCCATGGTGACGTGGGGCGCGATCATGCCGTAGGCCACGTAGCACAGGGCACCGACACCCATACTGTTGGGGGAACCGAAGGGAAACAGCACACTGCTGGCTGACGAGATGGCGACTCCCTTGGGCTGGTACACATCACACATCGAAAGCTCGAAGCTCCCGACCCCGGTATAGATGGCCGTGGCCTCGGCACCCGATTCCTCTTTGATGGATTGCAGTCTAGCGACGATGGTCTCATACGCCTCGTCCCAGGAGATGCGCTCGAAGTCGTAGTTGCCTTTTGTGTCCCCTTTGCGCCGCAGCGGATGCAGCACGCGGTCCGGGGAGTAGATGATCTCGGGAGACCGCTCGCCGAGCTTGCAGAGGATCCCCATGGGCGTGCCGGCCTCGGGGCTCACGCTGACAAGCCGGCCCTGTTCGTCCAGTACGGCAGTGATCCAGCAGCCGGCGCTGCAGATGCCGCAGATCGCCCGCCGCTCGGTGACTATTTCCTTTTTCATCCCGACTCCGGAGCCTCGAAGATCTCCAGGTCGGAGACTCTGAACAGCGTCAGGCTAAAATACTGACGGGAATCGAACCACTGCCCGCAGATCTCCAGCCCGGCACGATCTGCCAGATCCTGGATCGCATCCAGGCTGAATTTGGTGGAATTCTCTGTGTGGATCTTTTCTCCCTGCTGAAACCGATACTCCCGGTCCAAAGCGGCGATAGGCACCACCTGCTCTTTGGTGCTGACCAGGTACATCTCGATGCGGCTGCTTTCCTCGTCGTAGACGGCTGAGTGATCGAAACAGTCGAGATCGAACTCACCGCCCAGCTCCCGGTTGATCCTCGAGAGGAGGTTCAGGTTGAATTCCGCAGTGACGCCCTGGGAGTCATCATAGGCCTCCTCCAATGTCCTCCTGTCCTTCTGCAGGTCGAAGCCGATGAGGATCCTATCCTGAAGGGAAAGCTCCCTGACCACCTTGCTCAGGAAGCGGGCGGCCTCGTCAAGCGTAAAATTCCCGATGCTGGAACCCAGCCAGAGGATGAGCTTCTCCTGCTCGGACCGCTCGTGCAGGAGGCGCAGCCCCTCGGTGTATTCGGCGGCAACGGGGACGACCTCCAGGCTTTCGAAGCGTTCAAGCAGAGAATTCGCACTCTCCTCCAGCATCTGCCGGGATATGTCGATGGGGCTGTAGGCGACACGGGACCGATGCTTCAGCAGTTCTTCGATGATCACCTGGGTCTTGAGGCTGCTTCCGCTGCCCAGTTCCACCAAAAGGACATCATCGGGGAGGCCGGCACAGATCTCCCTTGAATACGCACGCAGGATCTCGGTTTCCGTCCGGGTCAGATAGTATTCCGGCAGGCGGCAGATCCGCTCGAAGATCTGAGAGCCGGTATAGTCATAGAAATAGAGGCAGGGGAGGTATTTCTGTGCCGCGCTCAATCCCCTGTCCACATCCCGAGCAAAGGCGGCTCGGGATGCACCCGTCTGGGTCTGGACCTTGACCGGTGGACCGGGATCAGCAGGGCGCGGCAAATTTTCTCTCCCGGTCGATATTTCCCAAGACTCCCTCACAATCCCTCTCACGTGCTGAATACACACCTCCGCGCAAGTCCGAGGGCGCATTGAGGTTCAGGAACAGTCTCGCATCCGAAAACACCTCGATCCTGGCCTCCAGCCGTCCCAACGCGTTCTGCAGCTTGTAGTCGCCCGCCCGGATCTGCCCTCCCAAAACCTCCACAGCAGACCTGTCATAGTATCCGATCAGGGGCTCCCTGAGGCCGGAGGCGGACCCCGCGACGGCCGCCAGGCAGTCGCCTGCATTGTCCATCAGGCGCTCATAGACAGACGCGTCGATATTCGGCGTGTCGCAGGGGATGATAAGGTTGTTCCGGGTTTGAGAGGCTTTAAGGGCAGAATAGAGCCCGGATATGGGACCGATCCCCGGAAACTCGTCTGCTACTAGGGGAAATCCCAGTCGGGCGAGAGCGGGATTTTGGGTGCTGATCAGGATCGTCTCAGAGAAGTGGCTGAGCACAGCCAGTGAAAAATCGATGAGCCGTTTTCCTCTGAAAAGGAGCAGAGACTTGTCCCGCCCCATGCGGGAGCACTCCCCGCCTGCCAGTACGATGCCGGTTATCCCCATAACCACATGCTCATCCGAAAAATTGTCATTCCATACCCAGGACAGCTAGGTCCGTGGTAAGGTATTGTACCAGTCCCGCAGTCAGAATCCTAGGCCTTCAGCGGCGTCTCTGGATTTTCAACACGGCCCCTTTCATCGGCAGGGACATCTGACGACTCAGGCGATCTGTCATACAGCGAGAAGCCGGAAGCGCTTTCCCAAAATCAATCAACGCCTCCGCGTTGGAACGCGCTCGAGCTGCACGACCAAGGGGTCATTCATACTTCAGGGCATCGACGGGATCGGAGATGGCGGCCCGGATCGACTGGTAGCTGACGGTCAGCAGGGCGATGGCCAATGCCAGGAGGGCGGACACGCCGAATACCCACCAGGGAATCGGGATCCGGTAGGCAAAGCCCTGCAGCCAGCGGCGCATGGCATAGTAGGCGACGGGCCAGGCGAGGACGTTGGCCACGAGCACCCATCGGGTGAACTCTTGGGAGAGCAGGATCACAATACGTGAGACAGTGGCACCCAGGACCTTGCGGATCCCGATCTCCTTGGTCCGCTGCTCGGCCAGATAGGAGGCCAGGCCGAACAGTCCCAGGCAGGAGATAACGACGGCCAGGAGCGTGAAGATCCTGAAGAGGGTTCCCGTGCGCTGCTCGGCACGGTAGAGCTGGTCCAGGGCCTCGTCCATGAAGCGGTAGCGGAAATCGAATCCTGGAGCGAACGTGTTCCAGACCCCCTCAATGTGGGCAAGACTGGCCGGCAGGTCGTCCCCTCTCAGGCGCATGAAGAGAACCCGGCATTGAGAAGGATTATAGATCAGGATCAGCGGATCGATCTCCTGGCGCAGGGAACGGAAATGATAGTCCTTGACCATCCCCCGGA
>RCNB010002816.1_pt1 | contig 10541 bp, 7 predicted proteins | sample 2041321 | NCBI WGS metagenome assembly RCNB01 (sample SAMN09708232, study PRJNA481090) | Marine sediment metagenome, whole genome shotgun sequencing project.
ATCAGATGGCCATCAATGGGGGCTTGACACTCTTTTGTCTTGGGCTCATCGATTCCTCCCGAAATTGGTGGGAGACCGTACTCTGGGCGTTCCTCGCGGGGGCTTTTGCGTTTTTTGCGCTTTGGAGTACCTGACCACACTGGAAGATGTCCGAACCGTGCTGCGCGAAGAGGTCGACCGCTATACCTATCCCGCATACCATCCTGGTATCTTAGGACGGGGTAACAATCCCCAGGTGCACTCTACAACCGGGAAAATCCCTGGCCTGCGTTTCGCCAACGCCACCACAGTGGGCAACAGCCTCTTCCGCCCCTTCGCTCTACCTAAGGCTTATACCTCGACCAAGGACGTCTTCTGCATGCGAGAGCGACGCATAGTCAACGGATACCGGCGTATCTCCCTTTTCAACCATCAGATACAAGTCCCCAATGTGCCCCTCTACGAAGAAGTGGATGTGCACATGGTCCTCGATACCAAGAAACACGCCATGCAAATCCGTCTTTGGTGGAATCAGCAGATGGTCCACCAACTCTCATTGCCTCTGAGTGGTTTCAAAGTTCACCTTTGAACCAAAGAAGTGTTCACTTTTCAGCCGTTCCTAACACGAATACGATGAAACTTGTCATTTGAAATTTGGAGTGAACACTTTTCATTTCACAACATTTAACAATCCCAGGCGATGGTAAATGGTGCGTCCAACCAAAGGTTGCCGAAATTATCAGTTGGGTCAAGAATTGTATGTAAATTTGGTTCCTTCACGCAGTTCTTGTGTCTCGAATTCCCTCTCAAATCAGGCAGGAACGCTCTTCATCGGCAGTGAAGCCCTTATCTCTATCAGCTCTTCCTCCAGCACTTTCATGTCCAGGTAGTGATGACCTGACAGCCTATCTTCGGATTGCTCCATGGCCAGAGCCGTCATGAGCCTCATATAACAGGCACGATCTGGAAAGATAAGGACCACTCTGCTTCGGAGGCGTAGTTCTTCGTGAGGGCACTCCAACTCATTGTTAGTGCACATCCGCATGCGACGCGATGGCGGATGCCGTTTGCCCATTCCGTAGCACGTTACCAGGGCGCGATCTCCCCTGGTAGTTCTTGAACACCAAACTCGTGGAGAGGCCCAAACTTCGAGTCAAGTTCAGCTGTGCGCTCGTGGATTTCCTTGTCAATTGATTTAACATCCTTACCACGGTGTTTAAGAGCTTGCTCTATTGCAGTTTGAACAGCCTCGGAGGTGGGATGTACTACCATTCCGCTTCTGCAGTGGCGAGGTGGACCAGGCCGCGTTGACTGCAAGAGTAGGAATTCGTGAGTGGGCAAGTCACGGATTCGAGAAGCCATATCATTTAATTGACGTTCAAGTTCAGCGTAATGCGTCGCCGATCCAGCCCGTCTTTCCGTCTCGTCTGGACGGCAGATCTCACGGGCAAGCTCCTCTACGCCAGGACCGCTCGACCCGAAGATGAGCAAATTTGAGATATTCCCCATAAGCGTTCCATACAAGTTACGATTAAGCATAGTTTGGGCCTGGACGGCGACGGTCAGGCGTACACTCCTCTTACGCGCATGGCGAAGCAGTCGATCAAATGATTCTGGTGAGATCTCTGCCAGCTCATCAACATAGAGGCTTATAGGATCTGATCTCCCGATATTTCGAGGCACTTCGAGCAGGCGTTTGGTGATCCAAGTAATAAACAAGGCATTCAAAAGGTGGCCTGTCCTGTGGAAGGTCTCTTCACCGATGCCGACCATGAGCGGAGTCCCGGCTCGGATCTCCTTGAAGCTGAAAGTACCTCGTGAACAGCCCAACATCCTCTGGGCATCCGGATGGTTCAGCAGGCCCGAGATGCGCGTCCAGGAGGATTGGATTTGGTCATGTAGCTGAGTGCGCGTGAGGCTATTAAGCCACTGGAGCGAACTCAATTCCTGTGAACTCTCCAGCCAGCGAAGGTTTCTTGTGACCTGGAACGTCTTTCTGGCGAGGTAATCCCTAAAGTTCGCCTGCAACATCCAGCGGGTCATCTCCAACAGCGTGAAGCCCTCATCAGCAGAAGCCAGCATATAGACAGCCACTGTGACCAGGTGACGGATCCTCATAGGCACTTCATGCTGGTAAGGAAGATAGACTTGGACGAGTCCTTCCGTCACCGTCCGTGCTGCGTCCATTGGGCCATAGTCCGGCCCCGTTTCGAGGAGATTCAATGTGTTCATCCTATTGGGATTGGGCTGAAGAAGCACAGGCTCCCGGCCATAACGGAGGCAGAGGTGGGCCGTCTCCTCGGCCAATGCGGAGTGAGGATCCATGAGGATGATCGGTCGGTGTTGAAGGACATCTTGCATAGCCATGTACTTCATTTGAGTCGACTTGCCGCTCCCCATCCGGCCCAGGATGGCTAAATGACCTTCCCGCTGGTGGTCGTTCAAGGTAACCGGAGCGTGCGGCCATTCATGAGTTTCCCCGAGGAGTATTTCATCAGGCGCTAACGGTCGATTCTTATCCCGCTTGGCGAGCACCCAGCGAATAACAAGGGGCCCCCGGAGGAGTAAATTTCCTGGCAATGCAATGGGCACAGCCGCGAGGAAGCCCAAACCGGCGATCGAGAAGCCACTCAGCCAGAGAAACCCCATGACGATGGCCAAGAAGGTGAAGCTGTCTGTCATGGCTTTCATGACGACGGCGGGGTCTTCTGGGTCATATCTAGGTTTGTTGTTCATCTAAGATCTCCTTTCGAGGGTCCTTGTGGGGTTTCAAGTAGGTGCCTCCGCTTTCCTGTTATGCAATCCGTCCATGACGCTAATGCCTGATCCTCCTTACTAACTTTCGACTGGAGGGCCACAAGTGCACGGACGCGAGATTTTGTTTCCCGCACTATTTCGCTGATGGTTCGGCAGCGATGTCTACTCGGCACGGTTATGGCTACAACTAAACGATTGGTATGGAATAGGCGTTGGTGATCTTGGAGATAGTAGCTATTGAGGGCGTGAAATTTCGATTTAAGCTGTGACCTTCTCTCGGTCCCTCGATCGACTTCCAGAAATAGGTGGCGGACAAACTCTTCCTCGGTCGTCTGGATAGTGAAAGCCAAGTAAGCGTCTGGGAAGTAAATCCCCTTCAATGAACTGTTCTTCATCGTGCTCCTGAGCCTCCTGCCAACGCGGCATAACTCCAATCTCCTGTCGCCGAGCCCGGCCGCTAATCCAGCGACCGCTTGACTGATAGCTGTTCGGTGATAAAGAAGGAGGGAGACACGCTCATCGATCCTCGGCCTGTATACTTTCTCATTCAACAGATTGCTTACGACCTTGGCCCCTCGAGTTGAAAGAAAATAGATCCATTGACCACTTTGCGCTTTTTCATCGGGCAGCCATGTTCTGTCCGCCAACTTGTCCCTGCGCATTCCTTCGAGAAGATTCGCGATGGTGGCGTCTTGTGCCTTCGTGATCATTGAGAGGTTTGAAGAGGTGGCGAACTCCAGTGTTGCCAAAAGAATTAAAGTTCGCTCATCTAGGTGTGGTGTAACATCTTCGCGCATCCCTGTTTTTACACATTGACCTGGCTCTTGGTCTTTGATACGTGTGACTGGAGGGAGAAACGGTGACGTAAACGGTCGTACGTTCAGGCTCTCAGTGTTGCGTATATCACGTCGAGATTCCTGCGATTTTATTATTCGCGTCTCTTTTGCCATATGGATCACTCCTGTCTCTAGATCTCCACTTACATGACCATCATTGCATGATTCCGAGGTTCTGTGCGGGACGTACGCGTCCCCTGCATTCGCTCTCGTTTGGCGTGTGATGTCAGTACTTTCTGGTATCCTGAGATTATTTCATGATTCATGTACCTTTTGCGTTATGTGGTCGTTAATTCCTCTACCTTTGGAAGAGGCCATATCGATCTGGTGATTCCTCTTCAAGCATTTGCCGGCGAACGTTCATGACCGTTGCCAATCCAGAATTTGAATGCTGCAAAGTGCGTTTTCCCCTTCTGAACCGTGTATTATTAATTCCCTGCTAACTCCGATCCCCGGTCGGTTGAACGGGATCGATCTTTACTTCTCTCCCTTATCTTGGTAGCACGGAGACGCAGGCTGACTTCACATCCTCTCACGAGCATCACCCGCCGATCGCCTTCACCTTAGATTTCGAGCAATATGAGAACCGGAAGCGATGTGATGAATTGAACAATGGCTTCTGCATCAACCTCGTTGTGCGCTGGAAGTTGAAGTACGGCGACCGCCTCGATCACAACTGAGTAAACTTTTTCGTGGTTTCCACTCGAATTGGCCTCAATATCTTTCGTAAACCATTCGCCTTCTGTAGGAACAAGGCTCCTCCCGCAGCTGGGGCAGCGCATCATTGTGGGGATGCCATCTTCAATCGAATAAGTGGTCCGGCAATTTTGACAAGCGACCATTGGCTCTACCATCACAGACCTCCCTTCAATGCATAGCCGAATGTCTATCGGCTTTCGCAAGCTCTCATTGGAAAATGTCTAACTTGATTGTAGGGAAGAAACTCTTGGGTAGGCGTTTTTTTTGGCTCGTTCAACCGCGATTCGTAAGAAGTCTGGAGGGGGGAAGCTCCGCAAGGCTCATGAAACTGCTTACTGTAAGTCAGCCCTCAAGACACCTATAGGGATCCCGGCATTCCTGCACCGCTTTACCCCCTCCCAAATTCTGCACATCAACATCCTGGAGTGCGCTACTTTTTCTCGCCTCGACAAGAGAAAGACATGCATCGAAAACGAACTACTCGGTCTTTATATTTGCTTTTGAAGGAGAAGAATATCACCCTCATCTTAAGTGCACGTACACATAAATATGTATTGCTCCACCCTAGTCTCCCGCGCTCCGTCCGTCATGGATGACAGCGGCAAAACCCATGTGCTGCGCATGGGCCAGCAGGTACGCATCCTCGATTTGCCCGAAGACTTGATCCACCTCACCGACCTCGAACCGGGGCGCGGCATCGAAATCGTCTTTACCGGCCCCCGCCCCGGCGAGGAGCTGAGCGAGAAGCTCTGGGATGCGGGTCTGGAATACGAGCCTACCGATCAACCCGATATCGTTCTCGCCCTGGAGGACCTTCCGCTCGCGACCGAGACGCTGCGATCGACGATCGACGAGCTCGTCAAGCTGGGCAAGGAGGGGGACGAGGACGCCATTGTCGATCTGCTCAGCGAGTGCGCCCCCGGCGCGATGATCGGTTTGTTGCCGTCGTGGATGCCCGGGAATATTGCCCCGTTTTATTTTTTTTACTACGTTGGGATTGCTGCCTTTTAATATCCCCCTGGACTTGGGCTTGGCTTTTGCCGTCGTTCTTCACGCCGTTGTCACCCTTCCGGTGCTGCTCTTGGGAGGGTTGATCTTGCTGTTACATGGGGACAAGATAAGACAAGGGGAACGACTTAAGAGTTCTTGATGTGAAAGTACGATGGGTGATGAATGGGTGAAGAAGATCAGCTTCAACCTGTACGGGTATCCGTCATCGTTCCTGTCTACAATGACGAAGTTCGTCTGGCGCTTGAGCTGGAATATATCCAGAATTACTCTCTGGGTCGCGATTTAAAGATCCTGCTGAAGACAATCTCGGCGGTTTTCAAGGCGGAAGGGGCGTACTAGGTAACAGCAAAAACAGGTGACAGCTAACAGCTAAAACCTAATAGCTAGCAGCTAATAGCTAACAGCTGATAGCTTCCTGCTATAATCCTTCCCATGGAAAATCTCTCCCTCATCGACTGGCCAATGGTGGCGTTCGGCGCTTTGTGGATCGTGGGTTTGGCTGTGATCTTGAGTGCGCTGGGCTTCGCGTATTATGAAGCCGGGCAGGCGGATGAAAAACTGCGCACGCGGCTGAGTCGTCCTGGTTACCAACGTGCCATGAACGCCGGTTTGACGCTGTTCTGCCTGGGCATGATTGGCTCGGCTGATGCGTTATGGGAGCGGGTATTGTGGGGCTTGCTTACCGCAGCCTTTGCCTTCTACACCTGGAGGGCAGGAAGAGCAGGAGACAGGAATCAGGATTCAGTGGGCACGGAGTAGGGGGACCATTATCTGTATAACGCTCATAGCTTTGTAGGTTTGACCTCCCGGAGGGGAGGTTTTTGTGTTTAAGGGAATCTAGGTATCAGGAAAAACAGCAAACAGCTAATAGCTAACGGCTAAAAGTTAATACCTGAAACCTGTAATCTGTTCCTACATCCTGCTCTTGAAGTCAAAGCCTGCCACCATCTTCCCAGGGCCAAACCTGGGAGCGGTGGGGGGGCTTGTGAATCCCTGGATCAGCGCGAGTGGGTGCGACCGATCGACGGTGATTTTAACAACACAGCGCTCTGCGACATCGGCGCCTACGAGAAAACGATCGACTTGTTCCTTCCGCTGATCTTGCGATAGACAATTGTAGGTTAGATAGTGGTGAGCGAACGATCTTGTCCGCAATTGCAGCCATTAATTGGATTTTGGTAGTTCAATCGGCGCATGCAAACGATGGAGATAGTTGCGCTAGTCATTGAGTGCAGACTATTGCGGTGGCCAGCGCAATTATGTATCATAAGTAGACACTCACAACGAGGAACATAGGGCGTTCCCAGAAGGATAGAGTGAGGGGGTGACTCATCGTTTCTTTTTTAATGAAAGGATGCTTTGTGATTCACTGTCCTGAACGACCTATTTGCAATGGTTGTGGCTGCCGCGTTGTACATAAGAATAATTGATATTGAATAGGCCAGGCGATATGAAACCTGGCTTCTTTAATTCTTGTTTGCATGATTAAACGAGCGGCTTAGGTAAGCGCCGCCACAGGGACTTGTGTGCGATATGGGCTCGTTCGAGGCCGATTACCCCTTCGGTGCATTCTTGCCCTTAATTATGGGATAGATCGTACATGGATTGGGATTATCAGGGGCTCATTCTGCGAGGTCACTATCGGTGGTATGAAAACCTGAAGAAATCATTAAAAACGGTGTTGATAACGGAGGAGATGCAAAATGCAGACTGTGAGAGTGCGAATACCTGCGCGATATTGGATACGTGTTCTGGCGTGCTTATTCTTGATAGCCAGCATCGTTATTGCACCTGGGTTCGACTGGCTGGAATCGAGCCGGGGTTCCGCGGCGTCGATCGTCGTGAATACCACTGATGACGAGGTCAACTCTGACGGCGACTGCTCCCTCCGGGAAGCGATCATCGCCGCCAACACGGATACAGCGGTGAGCGGCTGCGCCGCGGGATCTGGCGCCGATGTTATCTCGATCCCTTTTGGGATCTACAACCTGACGCTTGCCGGGACGGGGGAGGACGAGGCAGCCACGGGCGACCTGGACATCCTCGAGAGTGTGACGATCAATGGATCTGTTGTTGGAGCCACGATCATCGATGGGCAAGGGTCGGATCGTGTCTTCGATGTCGCACCCTTGGCGGACGGGATGATCATCATCAACGAAATTATGAACAATCCCCTCGCAGTTACCGATGCAGATGGCGAGTGGATCGAGCTTTACAATCCGACCGGGAGCGACATCGACATTAACGGTTTGACGCTCACGGACGAGGGATCCGATACGCACATCATCAACAACGGTGGGCCCTTGAACCTCCCGGCACGGGATTACCTCGTGCTGGCGCGTAATGCCAATTCCCTCTCGAACGGTGGTGTAGATGTGGATTATGCCTATGGGAGCGATATCAGCTTATCGGACGGGGCGGACAAGATCGTTTTAAAACATCCCACGGGTCTGGATATGGACCGAGTTGAGTATGATGGCGGACCGCTCTTCCCCGATCCGCTCGGCGCATCCATGGCCTTGAGCGAACCGCGGCTCGACAACAATGATGGAACCTCCTGGTGTACCTCGACGACAACTTTTGGGGACGGGGATGCGGGCACACCCGGTGCTGTCAATGACTGCTCGCCTGATCCAGGCACGGGTGTATCTGTCCAAATGTCGAGCTTGATCATTCAGAATGGCAGCGCTTCAAACGGGGCTGGTATCCGCAATTACGGCGATCTCCAACTTGAATTGGTGGATGTCACAAACAACACTGGACTCGGCGTCTACCATCTCGAAGGTGCGTTTGAATTCGCAGATGGTGATATCGACGCTAATACGGGTGCCGGATTTTCTTCATTCCATTCCTCAGGGCCACTTCTGGATGTTTCCTTTGAGAACGCTGGGCTCCTTGGAAATGGGAATGCGGGCATTGAATGCATCAACACTGATTTGACTGTCGTCGGCGGGGAGATCGAGAATAACGGATTCGGCGGGGTATGGGGCAACGGCTGTACAATGAATTTCGATTCCGTCCTGATTTTGGGAAACACGACATCTGGCGACGGCGGCGGTATTATGGCCGCCAACTACGTACCGACCCTGACGAATACGACAGTGGGCGGAAATACGGCAGCAGGAAGGGGTGGCGGGATTTATGTGTGGGGGATACCCGGTCAGGAAATGCAGATGACGGGTGGCTCGATCACGGATAACGATGCAGAGGACGGCGCCGGGCTCTACCTGCATGCGGGCGCAGCGACGTTGGATGGAGTAAGCGTAACTGTAAACCGTGCCATCGATTACGGCGGGGGCGTTTACGTGGGCGTGGACAATAAAGCCACACTCCAGCTGACCAATGGAACCAATATCGGTGCTTCAGGGCAGGGGAACCACGCCGATTTCGATAGCAATTTGACGGGAAGTGGCGGAGGAATCTATAACCTGGGCGTGGTTTCGATTTACGATTCCTATGTCGTCCACAACATCGGTGCAGGGATCGACTCCTTCAGCCCATCGGGTCCTGGACCCATGATCACACTCGAGAGCAGTGAGATCGCCAGCAATACCGGCAGCGGCATCAGCGCCATAAACACGACGATTACGATTGAAGACAGTGTCATCGGGAACAATCAGTCGAGCGGGATCTGGACGATGGGTTCACCGTTGACCATGACGAACAGCACCGTGAGCGAGAATTCGACGACCGCAAATGGCGGCGGCCTGGCCCTCCTCGATGTAAGTGCCGATGAGATCTCCTCCTCGACGATCACGGGCAATGGCGCCGAAGGCGAGGGGGGCGGGATTTACTTCTGGGGTCTGCCCTCGGCTGGTATCCTGGCGCTAACGAACACGACCATTAGCGGCAACACTGCTGACCAGCATGGCGGGGGCATCATGGTCGGGTCAGGCGCGGGGAGCACCCTGGAGATGAACGCCGTAACACTGGCCCACAATATCGCCGATCATGACAATAGCGATGACGGCGACGGAGGTGGAATCCATAACGCCGCCGGTGCATTAGCGAAGTTTAAGCACACGCTTATCGGCTTAAACCAGGATGTGACGACCGGAGCTGGTACCCAATGGGGGCAGAACTGTATAGGTACCCTGCAGTCCTACAACTATATTTTCGTTGAGAGTAATGCGCCCGCTTTTTGTACGATCTCGGGTGGGAGTATCGGCATCATCGGTACCTTTTTCGCACCGATCGACCCACTCATCGGTCCGCTGCAAGGTAACGGTGGCTTAACCGACACGCACGCGCTGCTGTGGGGGAGCCCGGCGATCGAGGCTGGCGAACCAGGAGCGTGTTCGGATGTGAATGGTGCCCCGATCGTGACGGATCAGCGCGGCGTCACCCGGCCGATTGGGGAAGCCTGTGACATCGGGGCGTATGAATACGAATATCCCTATGCGCTCTTTTTGCCATTGATCATCCGCTAGCGGTATGATCTGATGGGTAAGAGCGAAAAACGGGAGTGGTTTACGGCGAATCATGGGTTTGAACGTAGATAGATCTGGGGAGCGCGAAATCTGGTTTAAAGAGGTAGATCATAAGGTGCGGATGCTTAGGGGAGTACTATTGACTAGACCGTCTGCTACGGTGTAATTCCTGGTCCGTGTATGCTCCCGACGCTCACGATCAGAACAACACCTACGCAATCCATATCCATCATCATGGGAGGAACATCATGACAAAGCACAATCCAGCGATCAAGTGGACCATCAACTTCCTCTTGGTGTCGATTTTATTGAGTGTTTTTATCATTAGTGTCCCAGCGCAACCAACCCAGGCTGCTACATGGATTGTGACCAGCACCGGTGATAGTGGACCGGGTTCCTTACGCCAGGCCATCACCGATGCCAACAACAACCCTGGCCCCGATCTGATCACGTTCGACCCTTCCACCAATGGAATCCCCATTGTGCTTTCGGGCGCCGCGAGCGATGATCTTAACCTCAGCGGAGATCTGGACATCCTGAACGGCGGTGACCTGACCATCCAGGGCAACGGTGTGTTGTATACGAAGATCGATGGGGGTGATGTGGATCGGATTTTTCATAATTGTCCCGGTGGTGGCTGTGCGGGCACGGTCACCTTGATGGACATGGTTATTCGCAATGGCACCGTCACCGATGGGGGGGGCGCCATCTACAACGTGGCCACTGCCCCGGAACTGAGCTTTGCCGGTTCCACCCTCACCATCTCACCGGCCAGCGATCTGGGCCTCAGTACCGGCTACTACGTCCTGATCCCCGCCACCGCCGTCGA
>RCNB010002817.1_pt1 | contig 10540 bp, 12 predicted proteins | sample 2041321 | NCBI WGS metagenome assembly RCNB01 (sample SAMN09708232, study PRJNA481090) | Marine sediment metagenome, whole genome shotgun sequencing project.
ACTTTTATCTTTTTAAGGAGGTCTACATGAGCAACGGAGAACAGGGGCAACAGATCAATTTTACGGTTGATAAGAACAATCTGTATCGAGAGGAATCGATTACTGATCTAAAGGTGGCGTCGATCAGGCGCCTTATGCCGATAAACGCCGATGGTACTGAGGATGCCAGCCGCACCCCCGTATTCATGGCGCAAACCCAACTGATGTCCCCGGAAGGACCGGTGCCGCTTCAATCGGCCCTGAAAGCCGGCAGTATCGAGGAGGCTATTGATGAGTTTCCAGGGGCAATGAAACAGGCGCTGGGCGAAATGGTGGAACGGGTGAAAAAAATGCGGGAACAGCAGGTGAGCGAACAAAAAGAGGATTCACGCATCATAGTGCCGGGAAGATAGCCGAATCGGATCCATTCTCCGAAGCCCTACGTTTGTAACCGAAAGGTCACCAAATGGAAAAGATATCTTCTATCACAGTACTTGGCACTTTTGATACAAAAGGGGAAGAACACCTTATATGAACGATTTATTTATCCAAACGTTCACACAGAGCTTAGCTCCGGCCATTCCAATATTGAAAGAAGATTCTCATATTAATGACCTGTCTTTTGCCAAAATAGCAGCTGATATGACGGATGAAATGATTATTTCTAAAACCAGAGTGGGATGAAAAGTTGAAGGCGAGTTTCGGGACGATGATGAATTCGACTTTTTATGACGCATCAAGGTTGCAATCGGGAAAAAACGGTTTATATTTGAAGGGAACTTCTTCGAGACACGGAGAAGCTGACAAGACAAAAAAACAAAAGGAGACAAAAATAATGACGGACTATTCTAATGTTACTCTTTACAGTGGAGGGCACAAGGGTTCTGAGGCCGAGTTCGGAAAGCTTGCAGAGCGCTGGGGGATTCAGGAAGTTAACTTTTCGTTCGAAGGGCACAATATCGGACGTACCAGAGGTGTCCGGGTGCTGAGTCCGGAAGAACTTGACAAGGGGAATGTCAGCATGGAGATAGTTTCTGCCCGCATGGGCCGGAATTATTCAAAGGCTGAAAAGATACGGAAGGTCATACAGACTATTTTTCACATGATCAACAATGGCTACCACGTGATAGCGGTCGGATGGATACAGCCGGATGACACCGTAAAAGGGGGAACCGGTTGGGGTGTTGAGCTTGCAAAGCTCTTTAACCGTCCGGTCAACGTATATGATCAGGAGCGCAAAGCATGGTTCTTGTGGAAAGATAACAAATGGGTTGCCGAAACGCCGGTTATCAGCGACAAAACATTTGTCGGAACCGGAACCCGAAATCTCAATGACGAAGGCCGCAAAGCAATTTACGAACTTTTTGAAAAATCCTTTGGACCAGCAGAGGACAAATAACCACAAACAAAAAAACTACCCAGGTGGGTAGGTTGAAGACTGAAGACTGTTAGGAAAAAGCGCATTTTGAAGCCATGTTTGGTGCAAGAATCAGCTGTTTCCACCAAAGTACGGCAATCATGTTCTTCTGACCCCTTCAGCCTACAGCCTTCAAGCTAATAACCTGACCCCTTTTCGATACTTTCAAGCGCTTCCCAGCGAAGATAGGCTGCTTTGATTTTATCTTCCAGTTCAGCGAGATGTGTTTGAATCTTTGTGATTTCCACTTTTCCCTTTTTGTAAAACATGGGATCGGACATGGTAGCATACAGCTCCTTTTGCTCAGCTTCAAAGGCGTCGATCTTAAGGGGCAGCTCTTTAAGTTCCCGTTTTTCCATAAACCCCAACTTGCGAGGCTTCATATGCCTGGTTTCAGGTCCGGGTTTATTGCATGGCTTTTTTGCGAGTTGACGCTCCTGTTCGGGCTGCGGTCTTTGAATCAGCCAGTCATCGTAACCACCGGCATATTCGACCACCTGTCCTTCACCCTCAAAGACCAGGGTGCTTGTAACTACATTGTTCAAAAAAGCCCGGTCATGGCTTACAAGTAAAAGGGTTCCCTGGTACTCGAAAAGAAGTGTCTCTAAAAGTTCCAGGGTTTCCGCATCAAGGTCGTTGGTGGGCTCATCCAGAACAAGAACGTTGGCCGGTCTTGTAAAAAGCTTCGCCAGAAGCAGCCTGTTTTTTTCTCCACCGGAAAGAACATGCACCGGTGTACGGCATCTCTCCGGTGAAAAGAGAAAATCCTGAAGATAGCCTATCACGTGGCGCTTTTGGCCGTTAAAAATGATAAAATCGTTCCCTTCGCCAATATTCTCCTGGACTGTTTTGTGTGTATCCAGATGCGCCCTGAGCTGGTCGAAATATGCCACCTGAAGATGAGTGCCGTGGCGGACACGCCCTTCATGCGGAGAAATTTCTTTTAAAAGGATTCTTAACAGAGTTGTTTTACCCACGCCATTGGGGCCGATAATACCCACCTTATCCCCGCGCATGATTACAGTGGCAAAATTCCGGATGATAGGGGTTGCGCCATGCTGAAAACTGATATTCTTTGCTTCAATAACGAGCTTTCCGGTCCTTTCCGCCTCCTGAACCTGCATCCTGACACTACCGCTTTGCTTGCGGCGCGTCCGAAAAGCTTTACGCATTTTTTTCAGGGCTCTGACGCGCCCCTCATTCCTGGTTCGGCGGGCCTTGATGCCCTGCCTGATCCAGGTTTCTTCTACTGAAAGTTTTTGATCGAACACCCTGTTTTGACTCCCTTCAGCTTCAAGAGCAGCCTCTCTTTGTTTCAAGTAGGTTTCATAGCCACTGTTATAGGAAACAAGGCTGCTCCGATCCAGCTCCATGATCCGGTTGGCGATTTTTTTCAAAAAAGCACGATCATGGGTGATAAAAAGCAGGGTGGTAATGTTACGCAGAATAAATTCCTCCATCCATATGATGGAGTTGATGTCAAAATGGTTGGTTGGCTCGTCCAGCAGAAGAATGTCAGGCTGCCCGGCCAGGGCACGGGCAAAAAGCGTGCGTCGTTTCATGCCAGCTGAAAGATCGGTGAATTTTTTTTCAGGGTCGAGCCGGGTTCTGGAGATAACGCTTTCGACCTGCCTTAAAAGTTCCCACCCGCCACCGGAGTTCAAGCTGTTTTGCAGTTCATCCCGCCTTTTTACAAGTTCGGGAGTGTTTAAGGCCTCAAGCTGTATAGAGATCCTGTTGTGCTCAGCCAGCGCTTTACCCTTTGGCCCCAGACCTTCGGCAACCACATCAAAGATCGTGCCGTCAGATCCCGTGGGCACATCCTGTTCCAGTACAGCCACAGTAGCTGCCTGCTGACGCCAAACATCACCGCTGTCAGGAAGAATTTCGCCGGCCAGAAGCTTCAGCAGAGTGGACTTGCCCACGCCGTTGCGACCCAGCAAGCAGACACGTTCCCCTTTTGCAATCTGAAAGGTTATCTTTTCAAGCAGGGGAGGATCAGCAAATCCCCAGCACACGTCCTTCATGCCGATCACAGCCATAAATCAATTCCTCTGGCCAGCCCGCTGCGCTGGTAATTTATCAACATTGTAATGGAGCGCTTCGCTTAAAGAGCACTACGTTTGATGAGCGCTTCGCTTGAGGCTAATTATTAAAAGCCGAAGGTCCCGAAGGGACGCTCATCAAGGTCGAAGGCCGCTCTTCAAGTTCCGAAGGGACGCTCTTCCGATGTTCGATGTTCATTTTTTTCAGTCCCTATTGGGCAAAAACAACTTAGCGTTTATGGAACCCAGCCCTGCGTCAGTTAATCTCCCGCGTCTTAAAAAACTCTATCTCCGGCCACTCTTTCATGCAGTAATCGAGCTGCCATTCACTGGTTGTCAGAAAGGAGAGAGAGCCTTCAGCATCTCTTGCCATGTTGGATATATTCTTTTTCTCAAATTCTGCCATTTTTTTTCGATCATCACACTTGACCCAGCGGGCGACATTAAAATTTACAGGTTCATATATGGCATCCGCACTATATTCTGCCTTGAGACGGGCCATGGTCACCTCAAACTGGAGGACACCGACCGCCCCCAGAATATAGTCTCTGCCTGTAACAGGCATAAAAACCTGGATAGCTCCTTCCTCTGCAAGCTGGGTCAATCCTTTCTGAAGTTGTTTGGCTTTTAACGGGTTCTTCAGGCGCACAAGCCTGAAATGCTCAGGTGCAAAATTGGGAATCCCGCTGAATTTCAAAAGTTCTTTTTCGCTAAATGTATCGCCGATCTTTATGGTTCCGTGATTATGAATACCAATAATATCTCCTGGAAATGCCTCCTCCACATTTTCCCTGTCCTGTGCCATGAAGATTGTCGCATTGGCAAAAGTTACCTCTTTTCCGATTCTGTGGTGGATAACTCTCATTCCTCTTTTAAATTTTCCTGAACAGATCCTGACAAACGCAATCCTGTCCCTGTGAGCAGGGTTCATATTTGCCTGTATTTTAAAAGCAAAGCCTGAAAAATCTTTTTCGTATGGCGAAATCTCACGGGAAACAGCCGGTCGCACACTTGGATGGGGGGCCAGTTCTACAAATGAATCCAGTAGTTCCTTAACACCGAAATTATTAATGGCGCTTCCGAAAAAGACCGGCGTCTGGCTTCCATTTAAAAAATGTTGGCGCTCAAACGGATCAACAGCTCCTTCAAGCAATGCAATGTCTTCCCGCAATTCATCGGCCTGTTTCTTAAAAAGTTCATCCAGAACAGGATCAGACAGATCATTAATAACGATCCCTTCCTGCCCAAGGGTTTCCCTGCCGGGTTCAAAAAGATGCAGTTGTCTGTGAAAGAGATTATATACACCTTTAAAGCGCTTGCCCATACCAATAGGCCAGGAAAGGGGCGTGCATTCGATCTGCAGTTTATTTTCGATGTCATCAAGGATATCAAGAGGCGCCATACCTTCACGGTCAAGCTTGTTTATGAATGTAATGATCGGGGTATTACGCATCCTGCAGACCTCCATGAGCTTTTCGGTCTGAGGTTCCACCCCCTTGGCACTGTCAATCACCATCAGGGCGCTATCGACGGCAGTCAACACCCTGTATGTGTCTTCTGAAAAGTCCTGGTGACCTGGCGTGTCGAGCAGGTTAATCTCAAAATCGCTGTAGTTAAACTTCATTACAGAAGTTGTAACTGAAATACCTCTTTCCTTTTCAATCGCCATCCAGTCACTGGTAGCATGCCTGGCAGCTTTCCTTGCTTTAACAGCCCCGGCTTGCTGGATCGCTCCGCCAAAAAGGAGAAGCTTTTCCGTTAGCGTGGTTTTGCCTGCATCAGGATGGCTGATAATTCCGAATGTTCGTCTCCGGTTAATTTCTTTTTGATTAAAATTATCCATATATATTTCTTTATTCGCTCTTTTATATCCTGTCTTTTCATTTTAATGAACTCGTAACAAGTCCGATTTAGACGGTTTCGTAAAAAGTTCAAATTCAAGGCGTGCAAATTTTGTAATCATGAGGCGTACTCGTCGTACGTTGAATGATTACGAAATGCAGCACAACGCAGAAGTTGGGCTTTTTACGAAATCGTCAATTTTAAAATCCCGCAAGCCGTTCCAGCGCTCGGTCATACCCGCTTATAACATTTTCCCACAAAAAGAACCTCATTTTCTTAGCCAGCCTGCTCTGAATTTCTTCATATCGCTTGTAATCTGAAATTATCAGGGATAGTTTTTCAATAAGATCCTGTTTGTTTTTATACAGGAAGTGTTCATGGAACTCTTCAGGAAGTATTTCCGGATATGAAAGCCTGTCAGGCAAAAGTGGAACACATCCCATTAACGTTGCTTCTATCACGGAAATGCCGAAATTCTCCTGTATTGCAGTGCTTATAACAATTGCACCCCGTTTAAGCCACTTTTCATACTCCTCCCTTAAAGGTACATACCCAAACTGAAGTATTCTGTCCTTAAGTTTCTTTTCCGCTTCTTTAAACTCTTCAGGGATCTTGCCGAAATTTTCACCCATAAGCGCCAAATTAAAATCAAGCCCCATTTTGTCTATCTCTTCAAGCGCACTGAAAAACATTTCACAGTTCTTGTCAAACCCCCATCTGTGGTTCCAAATAATAAGAGGAGGGTTTGTCTGTTTTTCAGCATCAACATCGCTGTCAAGTGGCAGCGTTATGCCCGGGTAAAGTACATCTGCCTTTTCACGTATTTTATCTGCAATTCCTTTGGGTCCGCAGTCACGCCCCTTTTTTAGAAACTCCGGTACGGCATTTAAAAAGGCATCCTTATGCATTTTTGAGTTAAACACAACCATGTCAGCCACCAGTGCAGTAGTAATGTTTATTATCCCCAAATGAAAGGCGCCTTTGTCTCCCGGCGGCTGCGGATAAGTCATCTGGTTTTCATGAAAATATGCCAGAACAGGCGGGCACTGTGAACCAACAAGCGCCTTAAAATCAGCCAGGTTGAAAAGATCGGTCACAATAATACCATCATATTTTTCAAGCAAAGGGATCTTATCTACAATATGAAGCGCCGCGCCAAGCATACGCCAGCGCCAGTTTTCACCAGGCATGGCCACAATATCAATATCATGCGAGGAATGTGCAGACAGTCCGTTCACAAAAAGTGAATGCGAACCTATACAGTATGTTTCTATAAAAAGATAATTCAGAACAGTTCACCAAATAAATTGGATTTCAGAATGTATATTCAGGGTTCAAGGTAAGAAATATAACCATAAACGGTGAAATTGCAATAGTACCCGTTCACGCCCATTTTCAACAAAAAGCCGTCTTCATCTGCTTCTTTTCACGTTCAGGGATATCGTATTTATCTGCAATTTCGGGCCAATGCGTAATGATCAATTGTATTTTATTGATGATTGATTCTCCTTCATTTTGATCAATCCTAAAATAAGGGGCGACTTTTAATGCGATATCTGTATCCAGGCGGTTATCATTTTCGGAGATATTCAGACTTAAACCGTATCCATGAGGAACTGGATTTATATCATAAGCCGGGGATAGCTGCCATCCTCTTGGGGTAAGTAGAAATCCATGATTCCGTAAGTGATCATCGGTATTTGAGATACAAATGGAAAATACGATTCGTTTCCACAGTTCTTTTAGATCCTGAGTTGTTTTTGATCCATGCTGGATAAGAAATTCCGCTAATTCAAGATAGCTGACACCTGAAGTTGCATTATCTCCATCATTATATCCCAGCATTGTCATGGCTGATGCAAAGTGCAGTCTTTTATTAATAGAGACCCGATCAAATCTTTTTGTCAGAAACGTATGATGCCTGGAAGAAAATTTTTCAGCTTTGCACACTGGAACATTGATTCCAGCTTTTATTGCCAGCTCATGAATAACCATTTCCCAGGCGCCTATATCTCTTTCATCATTTTCACTCGGGAATTTTGCTATCCAGAGATTTCCGTCAATGTCCAAAACCCCTGCTTTAGGCCTTGCTCCGCCTAATGAAGATCCGGGAGCTATAAGCATATTCAGCCATTTGCTGTAATCCGGTTTTTCCTCTGATCCGGTTCGTTCTATCTGCATACTTGCATATTCCAGATCTCTAAGAGATGTCCATGGAGGGGCGGCAAAGTTTCTATTATTATCAAGAAAATCACCCTCCGCTTCAGTCTTGAATCTAAGAGCCCCCATTCTATTTCCATCAAATACACCGAGAAGAAAATCGGATTCCAGTAATTTTTTTTCTGCTCTATTTTCAATTTCTGCATTCAGGGCTTCCCGGCGTTTCATAAGAACTCTTCCCCATCGATCGGGAGAGGAATCCAGAAACATACCAAAATTGGATTTATCCGGTTTTGTAAATTGAGGACCCGTATAATGCTGCAAGTCCGGATCCAGGATGTAGCCTTTGTCGGATTTAAGCCAATCGGAATTATATTCAAAAGAGAAAATTTCTTTGCCCCTAACATGTGAAACAGCAAGAATTCCCATACATTCCGGATTTTTCATTCCTGCCCAATGAGCATAAACTATAATCCTTTTTTGCTCTTTGCTCATTTTATTTCCTTTTTGGAGCCCGTCTTTTTGTCAGCAATTCAGCATCCTGAAGCTTTCTGCCAAGTTCATCGTCGGCGGCAACCAGGAGAAAATCTTTATCAAGACCCAATACAAACAGTATTTGCATATATGTTCCCATCGCCACAGAAGGTGAACCTTTTTCGACAGCCCAGACTGTTGCTCTGCTTATCCCTGCCCGTTCAGCGATTTGTTCCATTGAAAGTTTTCTGCGAAGTCTTGCAGTTTTTATATTTTCCCCAAATTGGATAAGAGTTCGTTTCGCCTGTGGTAGAATCTCAGTCTTCCTTTTCATAATGTCAATAATAATAATCATAAGATGTGTTAATGTCAACTATATAATACATTAGCATAGTTTTAAAATCTACCTACTGTCACAGTAGAAGGGGACAGAGATCTAAATATCCTGATTAGTTGGATCTAAGAAATGAGGAGAATTTTTGAAAGACGATCAAATTGCAGGTGGTATTTTCGGTGTTGCTATTGGAGATGCTCTTGGCGTTCCAGGCGAGAAGCTTAGTATGTTTTCAAGTATCAAGGAATATCCCCTAAGCCGCCCTGTTCTTCTTCTACCCACTTCACCCCTATAATTCCAAACGTGCACCCCGTTCTTTAATCAGTTGTTTGAATTCATCAGTTTTTTGTTGAGGCAGGAACCCCTTGTCAATAACTGATCCCATTTCAGGTAAGGCCTCTGAAAAGCGTTTGAAAACATTCTTTATTTGTCTTTCATTCAGGCCCAAATGTGCTGCGAAGCGGTGGAAATCATTGCGGGTAAATTTTCTTTTTTTACCATTGAGCGTCAACGCTAATTCTTCAGGATCGTCCTTTTCAGGAATGAGCAATCGCGTAGCAAGCATATCATAAGCGGCAGACAGATTGACCATACCCTCCAGAGGATAGATTAATGAGAAATTTTTAAGATGCATGTCCGCGTTGCCGGTTATAAATGAAAACAAAGCGATCTCAAACAGACGAATGGTATAGAATAAGGGATTGGAAGATAATTTCTGAATAATTCTGCCAATTTGTTCCATAGAACCGCGGTATTTATCCTCTGTCAACCGTTCAGTTAGTTGGCACATATCTTCCATGTGCAGTTTTTCCCCATTCGGCAATCGATCTATGCGTCGTGTAATATAGGCTATTTCACTTGATTTTAGCGGTATGAGGCCATGCGGTACGGTGTCGATTTGCAATAACCCAGCCAGATGCATGGTTAAATGCTCGATTTCCGGCATAAAAGGATAAGCTTCCAGCGGCGGTTTTAATATGAAATTACCCCATAAACCAACCAGCGTAAAACGACTGTTTTTTTTAAGGCTTTTATCCAAATGTAAGGAAAGTTTTGCCTGTACGCCAGGAATTGTAATCCGGCTGTGCACAACCTTTTGGGCTAACTCTTTTAATTCATCATAAGCGTAAGGCAGCTCGGGCGTGTTACTTTGCCCGAAAAGTTTTTTGCTGCATTTCGGATGGTAGAGCTTTTGATTTTCTGCCAAAGGCTGATAGCAGATCAGACAGTTTTTTATTTTGGTCATTTTCCTTATTTCTCCGCAGGAATAATCGAAACCGCACCGATACAGTCTTTGCAGCATGTTATTAAAAGTCCCATGCGGTCGCGCGGGTCTAACTTCCAGGTTTCTACAGCAACATCCAGCAGCCAGCCCTCGGGAATCAAACCGTCAAAAAAAGCAAACATTGTTTTGCTGATAAAAGGCTCCTTTTGCAGCGGTAACGTAAAACTGACAGCCAGCGCCTCGGGATCAGCCAAATAGGATTCAGAATACTGAAATACATAGCCTTCTTCCTGTTCTGACAGCAGGCCGGCTGTTTTATCGTTCCAGAATATGTTGGCTTTACGATACATTTATTGATCCTCAGAAACAGGCTCTAAACAATGCCCAAACAGAGCCAGTACCTGGTTCACCTTGTCCATGCGTAGCGTTTGTTTGCCCTGCTCCAAATCGCGAATGAAACGCAATCCCACGCCGGCGCGATCAGCCAGGTCTACCTGAGTCAGTCCCAACTGTTTGCGCCGACGCTTAACAAATGCAACCAGTTTATCATTCATAATTACACCTTTTCGGGTATAGTTAAAATCATTAATCAACAATTTATACCATGTCGGGTATAATATCAAGAGTTATTTTAGCTTTTACACCTTTTCGGGTATAAAGTTAAGCATAATGGCAATTTTTATACCTGTTCGGGTATGGGTCGGATGAGGTCGACAAATACGTCACCACATATTTCCGCAGACACATTGAGACCTTAGAAAAATGGTAATTTTCGAAGTCTGCGCTTATTTGCCCTGTTAAATCTTTTTTAAATTTAACCGAGGTTCGAGTTCAAGAAAGATATGGAAAGCAAGATAAAATTTAAACTAAATCCAGAATATCGCTTAATGGATCAAGTCCGTGAATGCTTACGATATTACCAGGAATTAATAGAACTGAAGTATTATCTTCAGACAACCGCATAAGGTACGGGCGAGAGGCTTAGTATGTTTTCAAGTATCAAGGGAACTTGGTATGAGCATGGTACAATTGTGAAAACGCTAAAGAATATCTCAGCTTACAGC
>RCNB010002820.1_pt1 | contig 10537 bp, 12 predicted proteins | sample 2041321 | NCBI WGS metagenome assembly RCNB01 (sample SAMN09708232, study PRJNA481090) | Marine sediment metagenome, whole genome shotgun sequencing project.
CTTCAGGATATGTCTGTCGCAGGGCTTGTGCCATTTCGCCAGTGCCGCCCCCTAAGTCGAGAATTGTTTTCGGCTCAATTTTAAACAGCGGTAAACGATCTTGAATTCTTGAGCGAGTTTCGCGATGAAAAAAATCATTCTCGCCAAACTCACTTGCTTTGCGATCAAAGGCGCGGCGCAGATAGCGCGTATCTATAGTAGTCATATTAGTCTTGCGGTCCGATGCGTTCTGCGAAGGCTGGCGATACTCTTTCGCGCAGTTCTCCAGTATCGTCTCTCACGATCATGCTGACCGCTAAACCTTTGTCTATTGCGAGTTTCAGAGCCTTTTCTTCGCCGAGAACAAGCAGAGCTGTCGCCCAGGAATCGGCATAAATAGCTTCATCGGCAATCACACTAACCGAGCCTATATTGCCTGGCACAGGCCAGCCGGTTTTAGGATTAATGCTGTGCGAATAGCGAACACTGTTGTACTCAAAAAAATTTCGATAGTCGCCTGAGGTAGCGACGGCCGAATCGATTAATGAAATAATCTTCTGCACAGTACGTGAACCGGCCAATGGTTTTTCAATAGCAATTTTCCAGAGTGTGCCATCGGGCTTTTTGCCGCGTGCACGCAGTTCGCCACCCACTTCAATAAGCCAGTTGCCGATGCCGTTTGCATCGAGCAATACGGCAAGTTCATCCACGGCATAGCCTTTCGCAATCGCCGATAAATCGATGGAGGTTTGGGCATGATATTTCTTTAACGCGGGTGGGTTGGTTTGAACTTCAATTAACTTATAGCCAACATAGCGAAGGCGTTCTGCGATCAATTCTGCAGTAGGTGGTTCTGATTGAAACGCAGAAGCGCCGAAGCCCCATAGCTCGACCAATGGACCCACGGTAATGTCGAACGCGCCATCGCTGATTCGACTAATCTCCTGTCCAGTCTCAACAATGCTGGCGGTGCTCGGTGACACAGGGAACCATTCGTTTGCCTGCGCCAGATTGAAGCGGCTAACTTCAGAATCGGGTTTGTAAGTTGATAGGGCATTCTCGAGTTGGGTTAGGACTGTTTCGATATCTGTTTCCAGAGCTGGCTGTGCGGGCCCGTAGTATTTGACGTTGTAGCTGGTACCCATGGTCTTGCCGCTAATGGAGCGGGCAGTTGGTGCTGTTTCACAGCCCTGTAGCAGCAACGTGAAAGCAATAAATATCCATATTAAACAATAGCTTAATTGTCTCATGTTTTAGCCGAGACCGTGCTGTTGCCACAACTGCCTGGCCCTTTCCGCTGTCGGCTGAAAGCGCGGAAAGCTGAGAATCTGCAGCACGAGGGCAATAAACAGGAAGGGATAGGCTGAGGAGCCCTTGTTTCCGGTGGTTACCGCAATCAACCCAGCCACCATGATGGCTTCATTGATGGCCCAGCCGCTGAACTGTACGGGCCAGATTGCCCTGAACAAACGCCATAAAGAACGGTCGAATCGCCTTGTTAGGGCATCGGGCACGCGCATTCGCTCACTTTGCAGCATTGCCAGCAGTCTGCGATCAGAATAAGTATATGTACGGATCAATAGCGAAAAAACGCCTAAACCTATGCCTGCAAAGTGAAAAGTCGCCAAATTAATTGCCTTTGACGAGTTTTTTACCGTGAATGATTCGGCCGGTGGTGCGATAATCAGCGCCGCTGCAGCCAGGGTCAGGATGCCGGCAGTGAAGATCAACCAATAAATTTGCCGTTGCCGCTCTACCGGCAGCGCCAGAGTTTGGAATTCCGGTGAAAGTACGGAATTTGTTTCGGCCGCAGAACTGACTTGTGACAACGCAACACCTTATAATTCGGGGTTCATCCCTGACAATAACGGCTTGCTCATTGTCAGTCCAATACGGACTGGCAGGCAAGTCGATGACGACGCATAAACCTTTAGTGTGAAGCCACTGTGATTAATATTAAAAAAGGTCTCGATATCCCGATTTCGGGCGAGCCGGAACAGCGTGTTTATGATGCCCCTGCCGTGTCGCAGGTTGCTGTCGTAGGTCGCGATTTTGTGGGCCTTAAACCCAAGATGCTGGTTGCCGTCGATGATCAGGTCAAACTCGGACAACCCTTGTTTGAAGATCGTCGTAACCCCGGTGTTGTATTTGCATCTCCAGGTTGCGGCAAGATTATTGCGGTTAACCGTGGCGAACGCCGCGTTCTGCAGTCGGTTGTAGTGCAGCTTGATGATCCGGAAAACGATGCCGATGCCGTCGAGTTTAAGAGCTTTAAGAGCGAAGAGCTGGGCAAACTTGATAGCGATACAATTCGCAGTCATTTACTTGAATCTGGCCTTTGGGTCTCGCTGCGTTCGCGCCCGTTTAATAAAGTTGTAAAAGTTGGCAGCACCCCCGCTGCAATTTTTGTGACTGCGATGGACACCAATCCGCTGGCACCCGATGCTGAGTTGTTGATTCAGGATGAGGCGATCGCATTTGCCGATGGTCTTCAAGTACTTTGCGGTATCGCCGATATGCCTGTGCATCTGTGTAAAGCGCCGGGCACCGATATTCCGACCTGTGATGCTGCTAACCTTAAGGTTCATGAATTTGGTGGCCCGCATCCCGCAGGCCTTGCAGGTACTCACATTAATTATCTTGAGCCTGTTAGTGCCACCCGTATTGTCTGGACAATTAATTATCAGGACGTGATTGCCGTGGGTAAGTTTTTTACTACCGGCAGGCTCGCCACTAAACGAATTATTGCTCTTGCCGGGCCGCTAATTGAAAAGCCTCGCCTTCTGAAAACCCGTCTGGGTGCTTATATTCCTGAGCTTATCGTTGGTGAGTTGCCAAAAGTGAAAGCCCGCATTCTGGCTGGTTCAGTGTTGATCGGCAGGCGTGCTGTTGGTTGGGGTGCATACCTTGGCCGTAACCATTATCAGGTTTGTGCATTAGCGGAAGGCGGCGAGCGTGAGTTTATTTCGTGGATTCGTCCGGGGGCCGATAAGTTCTCAGCCACCCGCGTGTTTATTTCGAAGCTTATGGGCAACAAAAAGTTTGCGATGAACACCCTCGCAAACGGCAGTGACAGAGCTATGGTGCCTATCGGCATGTATGAGTCTGTTATGCCCCAGGATTTCCTGGTTACGCAGTTGTTGCGTGCGTTGCTGGTCAAAGACACCGTAGTGGCACAGCAGTTGGGTTGTCTGGAGTTGGTTGAAGAAGATATGTCTTTGTGTTCTTTCGTGTGCCCGAGTAAGTACGACTATGGTCCGATTCTGCGTGAGAATCTTGAGCTTATTGAGAGGGAAGGCTGATGAGTAAATTCAGAAATCTTCTTGATCGTGCAGAGCCTCTGTTCATTAAGGGCGGTCGCTACGAGAAGTATGAAGCTGTGTACGAGATGATCGACACGCTTTTCTACTCGCCACCGCACACAACCCGTACCTCGCCACATGTTCGTGATGGTATCGATCTTAAGCGTTTGATGGTTTATGTGGTGCTTGCCATATTGCCTTGCGCCTGGTTCGGCATGTGGAACACCGGTTTCCAGGCTAATACTGCAATGCTTGAGATGGGTGTTGCGAATGCTGCGGGTTGGCGCGGTGCAATTTTGAGTTTGCTCAGCGTTGCCTATGACCCGACTAGTTTTTACGACAACATCATGCACGGTCTGGCGTATTTTCTGCCGATCTATGTTGTCGTTCTTGCAGTGGGTGGTTTCTGGGAAATTTTGTTCGCGGCAGTTCGTAACCATGAGGTTAACGAAGGCTTCTTTGTAACTTCGTTGCTGTTCGTCTGTATTTTGCCTGCGACCATTCCTTTGTGGCAGGTCGCACTGGGTATTACCTTTGGAGTCGTGATCGGTAAAGAGATCTTTGGCGGTACCGGCAAAAACTTCTTAAACCCTGCCCTTACCGGCCGCGCATTTTTGTTCTTCGCCTACCCTGGCGACATTTCTGGCGATCTGGTTTGGACTGCGGTTGATGGCTTTAGTGGCGCAACCCCGCTGGCACTAGCTGCTGCCGGTGGTGTTCAGGCAATTCTTGATGGCTATAGTGGCGCAAGTCCGATGACGCAGGCAGCCAGCGGCATTACTTGGATGCAGGCCTTTATAGGCAATATTCAGGGTAGTTTGGGATCAACGTCTGCGCTGTGTGCCCTGTTCGGCGCGGCCTTCCTCATTTACACCAAAATCGGCTCATGGCGCACCATGACTGGCGTGTTTCTTGGCATGGTGGCTACCAGTTTGTTGTTGAACGTGGTGGGCAGTGACACTAATCCGATGTTCGCGATGAGTTGGCAGTGGCATTTTGTATTGGGTGGCTTTGCCTTTGGCATGGTATTCATGGCGACGGATCCCGTCAGTTCTGCAATGACGGATACCGGCCGCTGGATTTATGGTGCGTTGATTGGCTTTATGACGGTGATGATCCGTGTGATCAATCCGGCCTTCCCCGAAGGCATCATGCTAGCCATTTTGTTCGGCAATGTGTTTGCACCGTTGATCGATCACTTTGTTGTACAGGCAAATATCCGTCGTCGCGAATTGCGCTTGAAGCGTGTTGAAGTCGGAGGTTCAGAATGAACGTTTTTAAACTTCCGAATGATGACACCCGCAAGGTTATTGCGGTCGCTTTCACGCTTTGTTTAGTTTGTTCACTATTGGTGTCAACCGCCGCTGTTTACCTGCGCCCCTTGCAGGAAATTAATAAGACGCTCGACATGAAGAAGAACATTCTTGATGTCGCCGGCCTGTTGGCTCCGGGCACCGATATTAATGCGGCATTTGCCGATCGTATTGAAGTGCGTATTGTCGATTTGGATAGCGGCGAATTTACCGATGCAGTTGATGCGGCCACTTATGATCAGCGTGCGGCATCCAATGATTCGGCGTTGAGTGCGCCGGTGCCCAGAGAAGATGACGTTGCCAGTATTAATCGTCGGGCGAATTACGCCTCGGTGTATTTGCTGAAAGAAGGCGATGAGCTTAAGCAAATTATTTTGCCGGTTCATGGCTATGGTCTCTGGTCTACCTTGTACGGTTTCTTAGCTTTAGATCCCGATTTCAATACGGTGGCAGGCATTAAATTCTATTCGCATGGCGAGACCCCGGGTCTTGGTGGCGAAGTCGATAATCCCGATTGGCAGGCGAATTGGCTGGGCAAGAAACTGCTCGATGCCGATGGCAATGTGAAGTTGCGCGTCATTAAAGGCAGCGTAAGGCCGGGCAATGCTGATGAGCAGTATCAGATTGACGGCCTTTCGGGTGCCACTCTCACCGGTAACGGTGTGAGCAACATGCTGAAATACTGGTTGGGCGGCAATGGTTTTGGACCATTTCTCGCCTACCTTAAAGAGTCTGGAGTTTAGGACATGGACCAGGAAACAAAACACGTACTGATTGATCCGCTGGTCGATAACAACCCTATTACCTTGCAGATACTGGGTATCTGTTCGGCGCTGGCGGTTACGACCAATTTGGTTACCGCTGCAATGATGTGCCTCGCGCTTACCGCTGTAACCGCGTGCTCGAGCTTTGGCATCAGCATGATCCGTAATCAGGTGCCATCATCGATTCGTATTATTGTGCAGATGACTATCATTGCGTCGCTTGTGATTGTGGTCGATCAGATCCTTAAAGCGTATGCCTTTGAAACATCCAAGAAGCTTTCGGTGTTCGTTGGACTGATTATTACCAACTGTATCGTGATGGGTCGCGCCGAGGCATTCGCGATGAAGAATCCACCGATTCCTAGCTTCTTAGACGGTATCGGTAATGGCCTGGGCTACAGCCTTGTACTCATTATTGTTGCCACATTTCGTGAATTATTGGGTTCGGGTACGTTGGCGGGTATCGAGATATTACCGCTCACCACGAATGGTGGTTGGTATCAGAGCAATGGTTTGTTGCTGTTACCACCAAGCGCGTTCTTTATTATTGGTCTGTTGATCTGGGCTGTTCGTACCTGGAAGAAAGAGCAGGTTGAGGCTCCCGAACATCAGATCCATGAAGTGCATCGGACGGAGGTTGTCTGATGGAACAGTATATAAGTCTCTTTATTAAGGCTGTTTTCGTTGAAAATCTGGCGCTCTCATTCTTTCTCGGAATGTGCACCTTCCTGGCCGTTTCTAAGAAAGTAGAAACAGCTATTGGCTTGGGCATTGCGGTGGTTACCGTGCAGTTTATTACTGTGCCGATTAACAACCTTATCTATCAGTATTTGCTCAAGGGCGGTGCGTTGTCATGGGCCGGTTATCCCGAAACTGATCTGAGCTTTTTGGGCCTCATCAGTTACATCGGCGTGATTGCGGCGATGGTGCAGATTCTTGAAATGCTGTTGGATAAGTTCTTCCCGGCACTCTATAACGCATTGGGTATTTTCCTGCCGCTCATCACAGTCAACTGCGCCATCCTGGGTGGCTCGCTGTTTATGGTTGAGCGCGATTACGGTTTTGGTGAAAGCGTTGTGTACGGTCTGGGCAGTGGTCTCGGCTGGGCGCTTGCGATTGCCGCGCTTGCCGGTGTGCGTGAAAAGTTGAAGTACAGCGATGTGCCTGAAGGCCTACAGGGGCTGGGCATTACGTTTATGACCGTAGGCCTTATGTCTCTTGGCTTTATGGCGTTTTCAGGGGTGCAGTTGTAGTGATCGAAATTACCCTTGGCGTTGTTTTGTTTACGGTTATCGTGATGGTGCTGGTTGCGCTTATCCTGGCCGCACGCTCGCAGCTGGTAGCGACGGGTGATGTGGCAATTCTGATTAACGGTCAAAAAACCGTTCATGTACCTGCCGGCGGAAAGTTGCTGAATGCATTGGCTGAAGAGCATCTGTTTGTTGCCTCTGCCTGTGGCGGTGGTGGTACCTGTGGTCAGTGCCGAGTAAAAATATCTGAAGGCGGCGGCGATATTCTGCCAACCGAAACCTCACAGATTAATCGCCGCGAAGCTGCAAGCGGCGACCGTCTCGCTTGCCAGGTTGCTGTTAAGCGTGACATGACGATTGAAGTGCCTGAAGAAGTATTCGGCGTGAAGAAATGGGAATGCACCGTTAAGTCGAACAACAATGTTGCGACCTTTATTAAAGAGCTGGTGCTTGAGCTGCCTGCTGGTGAAACTATCGATTTCCGTGCCGGTGGTTATATTCAGATAGATTGTCCGCCGTATCAGAACAGCTATAGCGATTTTGATATTGGTGAGCAGTATCGTGAAGATTGGGATAGGTTCAAATTTTGGGATATCAGCTCAAACGTAACGTCTCCTGTATTGCGTGCCTATTCGATGGCTAACTATCCCGAAGAAGACGGCATTGTGATGCTGAACGTGCGTATCGCAACTCCGCCACCGCGTGCCGATGCTTCTGTGCCGACCGGCCAAATGTCTTCGTATATCTTTAATTTGAAGGCTGGCGATAAAGTGACTGTTTCCGGGCCTTTCGGCGATTTTTTTGCCAAGAAAACCAACAGTGAGATGATCTTTGTGGGTGGTGGTGCCGGCATGGCGCCGATGCGCTCACACATCTACGACCAGCTAAAACGCATTAAAACCGACCGTAAGATGTCTTTCTGGTACGGTGCCCGTAGCGTTAAAGAAATGTTTTACGGCGACGAGTTCGATCAGCTCGCCGCTGATAGCGACAACTTCGATTGGCATGTTGCTTTGTCTGACCCGTCGCCCGCAGACAACTGGGAAGGCGATACCGGTTTTATCCATAACGTGCTGTATGAAAATTATTTGAAAGATCACCCTGCTCCCGAAGAGTGCGAATATTATCTTTGTGGACCACCGGCAATGAATGCCGCGGTGATTAAGATGCTTGAGGATCAGGGTGTCGAGGCCGATAATATTATGCTAGATGATTTCGGAGGCTAGGTGATATGGGATTATTTCTGATCACTTTTGCAGTAATGGCTCTGGTTGTATGTGCTATGTCCGTTGGCGTAATTAGCGGGCGTCAGGCAATCCAAGGAAGTTGTGGTGGCTTGAGTGCTGACGGTAACTGTACGTTTTGTGCAGGCGAAGTTAGTGAGTGCAAAAACCGTAAGCAAGACGCGTAGGCGTTAGCTTATAGATAAGAAAGGTAAACCGGAGTCATACGTAACGTAGAGACGGGGAGGTGCCAATGAACACATCGGTATGCACATCGATAAGAGTTAGAGACTTCATGAGGAAAACGGAAGTAACGTTTACCCCTGACATGGAGATTCTGAAGGCCATTAACGCCTTAATTAAGCATCGTATCACCGGCGCGCCGGTACTCGATCTGCATGGCAATCTGGTTGGTATTCTGACCGAGAAAGATTGTATGCGGGTTGCAGTAAATGCCGCCTACCATCGAGACTGGGGTGGTCGCGTCGAGGAATACATGACCCGCGACGTTAGCACTATCGATATTGAGGCCAGTATTGTTGATGTGGCCGAGATTTTCCTGAAAGCGACATTCAGACGTATGCCTGTTGTTGAGAGACATCGTTTAGTCGGCCAGATCAGTCGCCACGATGTGCTTAAAGCGATGGAAACCCTTCGTTAATTGTTTTTCTATTAAGTACACTAGCGATTCGTTATCCGAATCTGCTAATCGAGCACGGAAGCACCAAACAACATGAGCGTAGCAGCACTTAGTACTCACCAGAAAGCTCTGGCCATTAACCTTGATCACTGTATTTATGGTGCAATCGCCGAAATTGGCGCTGGACAGGAAACTGCGCGTTGGTTCTTCCGCGTAGGTGGTGCCGCCGGAACTGTAGCTAAAACCATTTCCGCCTACGACATGAAAGTGTCGGATGAGGTGTATGGCAAGGCGGGTCGTTACGTATCCCGTGAACGCGTCGAAGCCATGCTCGACAAAGAGTTCTCTCTGCTAATCTCCCGCCTAGGCGAAGACCGCACATCCGAGACCCGCTTTTTTGCTTACGCCAATACGGTGCAGGCACGTAACTTCGATGGCAGCAACGAGTGTCACGGTTGGATTGGTCTGCGGTTTCAGCATGAGCCTGGTGCCGAACCCAGCACAGCTATCATGCACGTCAACATGCTCGACCCCACCAACCTACAACAGCAGGAAGCGCTGGGCGTTTTGGGTGTAAACCTCATTCATAGCTCATTTCTTGCTGGTGATAATCCTGTCGATGGGCTGAAGTTTGTTGCCGATAATATTGATGAGCACGACATAGAAGTGGATGTGGCTGCCTTATCGGGCCCCGCATTCGAATCGGTCGATGCCGCGCACACTGGCATGAGTATGCTCGCGAGCGGCCTCGCAAAAGTAGTGCTGTTCGATAAAGAAGGCCAGATGCGTCCGCCGTCAGAAGTGTTGCGTAGACGCCCGCTTATTATTCGCCGCGTCGCGATGAGTCAACCATTGGTAGCGAACGAACGCGTCATGAAAATGGCGAGTGAAAAATTCTTAAGTGAAGATGAGTCGCATGAAGAGCCTTTGTGTACCGTCGACTTTTCGTTCTCGACTGTGCATGCCGACAAACCCAACATGATCGAAGAGTATGCACAGAAGGTGCGCGACACTCTGGCTCAGGGCGAATGGGTAATGGTCAGTAGTCTACGGCATAACTACGCGTTTACCGATTACCTGCGGCGCTATTCAAGCCAACCGCTGCGCTTTGTTCTAGGCACCTCGGCATTTGCGATGCTGCTTAACGAAGGTTACTACCGTGATCTTGCCGGCGGTATTCTCGAAGCCACGGGTCGTTTGTTTACCAACGATGTGAAGCTGTATGTGCATCCGATGCAGAGCGAAAACTTCTACAAGCATATCGATTCTTCAGAGATCGACCCTAACTGGATATCAGTGGGTGGCACAGATCTTATCTCGCTAGACGACCTGGAGTTTCGCCCTCCTACTAACCTGCTTTACGAGTATGTTCGGGCAGAAGGCTGGGTGTTTGAGGTTCTTTAGGGCCGATAGATAGCCTGACTATTCTTTCAGGGCTTTGCGTCTTTCAGACGGCAAGACTCTTTCCGCTACCAGCCCGCTGGCTCCGTACATCGCGCCCGACCATCTCAGTTGGATTTCAATGAAAAAGACCTTTAAATTAGATCACCCTAAAATTAAAGTGCCTCGCATCGTAGACTCGATAAGGCACGAGATTAAAAAGTTTCTCAAAAAGGAACGCAAGAGCCCTCTGCCCGTTGGGGCCAAATATTGGGACTTCGATTGCAAACTTGGGCAATCAGAAGAGACTGCCGTTGAGGTGCCGCTGTCATCGCTAATGAAAAACATCGATGAACTTGTTGAAACCAACACTATGACCATTTATGTGGAAATTACAGCGAAAGCCATTGAGGTGGTTGAAAACCCATCTGCAGAGGAGGGCTAGTTATCAACACTAACGATATCTTACGCCGGGTAAGTTGTATTTTTGATTTTAGCGATCCGCTTATGCTTTCCATATTTAAGCTGGGCGGGTATGAAGCAAGCCAGCCTGAGTTAGCTGCTTGGTTGAGGTCCGAAGGTGAGCCCGGTTTTGTCTTGTGTGAAGATGAAAAGCTTGCTCGCTTTCTAAATGGGCTGATCATAAAGAATAGAGGCCCTAAAGGTGACGACATACCTGAGCCCGA
>RCNB010002821.1_pt1 | contig 10536 bp, 10 predicted proteins | sample 2041321 | NCBI WGS metagenome assembly RCNB01 (sample SAMN09708232, study PRJNA481090) | Marine sediment metagenome, whole genome shotgun sequencing project.
GAATATCTTCAAAAGCATACAGTTGACCTTCTTTTCTTAGATATCAATATGCCTAAATTATCTGGAATTAGCTTTCCCAAGTTTTTACAGAAACCGCCACTTATTATTTTTACAACGGCTTATTCAGAATATGCATTAGAAAGTTACGAACTTAAAGCGGTGGATTATTTATTAAAACCTATTGAATTTGATCGCTTACTGCAAGCAGTAATGAAAGTAAAACAAGTATTGAATCAAAATAGCGTAAGTGTAACCGCAAACGCTGAAACTTCTCTTGATGTATCTGAACAAACCGTTTTTATCAAGAGCGGTTCAGAATTTCATCAATTACCGATTCAGCATATCAAATACATAGAAAGTGATGGTAATTATGTGACGTTTCATACTACAAAGCGTTCTATTTTAGCACGTTATAAAATATCAGAAGTAAAAGAGTTATTGCCACAGCAGTTCTTTGTGAGAATTCATCGCTCCTATATTGTTGCTATACAACATATAGAAACGGTCAAAAAACATTGCGTGGTCATAGATGGGATTGAGATTCCTATAAGCAGTAATTATAGAGAAGGTTTTTTAGCTAGTATAGATACTATAAATTAGAAGAGAGATAATTAAACCTAAAGCAACTTATTTAGCAAAAAAGTAGGAGTGAGGCGAAAGTCCGCCAGAATTTTCTAAAATATCTTTAGAGAATCTAAGTCATTAATTATCCAAGGAGTTAGTAGTCTTTTATTGATTCTTCGCTGAAAAAAACGCTCTATCGTATACATTACCTTGCAGAATCACTTTTGAAATGTTATTGTATGCATCTATTTTCTCCAAAGGATTTTGATCTAATAAAATTAAGTTTGCCTTTTTTCCAGTTTCAATACTTCCAACAAAAGCATCTATGTTAAACTCTTTGGCATTATTAATAGTCACAGATTTTAATAAATCTTCTAATGAAACACCAGCTTTTATCCATTCTTTCATTTCCATGTATCCATTATAGCCCGGTGGATTTGCATGATTGTTCATTGCAGGTGTGTCAGATCCGAACAGTAAATTACCATTCTCCATATATAAATAGTTGGTAGTAATGTTTATTTTGTCTAATATCGATTGCATCATGCCAGCAATTTCTAAATCTGGAGTTTCAGCATTAAAATGCTCTCCACCGTAAGTCAGAACTCTCTTTTTTTGCCATAACCCTTCTTCACTTTTCAACCAATTCAAAAGATTAGCAGGAAGAACATCTTCCAAATTTGGGTCTTCAATGAAACTTGGGTTAAAAACATCTCTTTGGCCACCTATGACTCTAAAAGTAGGTTGATAACCAATGTTTTTCTTGGCAATAGTTGATAACAATTCTTTATGTGTTTCAGGTAGTTTGGATACATTTAAATAGTCTTTTAATAATCCCCAATGCCACATGCCATGGGCAATGATGTCAACATTAGCATCTGATCCAAATTTTTGTGCAGCGTATGAGTTTGCATGTAATAATACAGGAATGTTTTCGTTTTTGGCTTCTTGTACCAAATCTTTCATAATATTTAAAGATGGTAGTTCCCAAGTCATTGGTTCGGTACCTCCAAATCCATCTTCATATATTGTTTTCATACAGATACCATCTTGGTTATTTACGATGTCTGAAACAACTTTTTTCACAGCGTGATTCTTAATATTTATAGTATCAGGTAGTGTAACATTTTCATTGTATTTGTCATGTAAAAAATTTGGATAGAACTTGTAGCGATCTTGAGGGCTATCTTCAGCCATCATAAAATCGTTCATTATTTTCACCTGTTCTCCACAAGTGTAGATGTCAGGTGTAATTTCACGAGCCATGATTTGTTTCATAACCCTTGGATTATAATTATTAGGATCAATTAATGTTGTATAACCAAAGTACAAATAGCTTTTGGGAAGTTGCGCGAAATAACTAGTTGATAATTCGGGTAGATCTCGCACATGTTTATAACTCATTCCTGCAATTGAACTCAGGTGCACATGCGAATCTATTAAACCAGGAATTAGATATTTTCCAGTTGCATCAATTTTTTGATGATTACCAGTAACAAGAACATCTTCTTGCCCAACGTACACTATTTGATCATGGTCAATAATAACGGTACCAATAATAGGTTTGATATCTTTATTTTCGGGAGAAATAATGGTAGCATTAGTAATCCAGATACCTTCTTCTACATTGATTTTGTGTTTGCTTTCTGAACAGGATGAGAAAATTAATAGTGAGGCTAATAAGAATTGGTTGAAAGATGTTTTCATTGGCTAGTGTGTTGGTTGGAAAAGTCTACTACGCTCTAATAACCTATCAGACGACTTTAAAGCTAAGTTGTTACGATTAATTACAACCAATGTTTGGCTATACGTAGTTGCATGGAGGAGAACATATAACACTGCAAGTGCACATCAAGCTGAAAATTCTGTAGGAATCTCTAGAAGTAAGCGCGAAAAAGTAATTAATTATACACATTGTTGGCAATTGTTAGCTCTTAAAAGGACTATTTAGATACTACAAATGTTTTAAACATGTTTTTGCTTAATGAATTTGGCACTTCAGATATTAGCGCATAACTACCTGCTTCAAGAGTTGCAGTGAAGTAACCAATGCTACCAGTAGGCATATCGTTAATACCGCCTAAAAAGGTGATGTCAGAAGGAGCAGGGTCTATTAATCCTCTCGGATCAGCCCAATTCATCCAATTCTCTAACTCCTTTAGATTTGCATTTTCATCAAGTTTAACAAGATTAATGTCGTGTCCAACAAAGTTTTCATGTGCTATTTGATCTTTAAAAAACACTAAAAAGGTGTGTTTGCCAGCACTAATGGAATCTTTAAATATAATTCCGTCAGTACTTGAAATACTAATATCTATATCTGATATTAATGCTTTATTACCAGAATCAATTTTTGTCACTACGATATCTTTGGTCATTCCCATGGAAGTGTGGAACGTGCCATTACTCATTTTTACATAACATTCAATGATGTATTTGCCAGGCTTCAAATTAAGTGTACTTTCTCCTACTTGATTTGGAGATAGTATACCTGAACCTCCAACAGCCGTAACTTCAGAATACCACTCAGGAAGGTTGGCAAACTCAGCAAAGCCATCTTTCGTTTTACCTTCGTTTATAAGTTTTATAGCACTGTCAAATACTGGTGACACAAGTTTATCTAGATCTACTGAAGTTTTTCCTTCTGGATACTTGTCAATGAGAAAAAAGTGTGTTTGAGGTGATAGATTTTTGTAACGAAAATTAGTCCATCCAGAGGGAATCGTATCGGGCATTTGAAAATCCATATTTTCCGTTATTATTTCGATAACATTCTCTTTTTCTATTTTAACAATAGGATTTTTTTCTTGTTTTATATCTGTTTTACAAGATTGCATTAACAGGAAAAAGGAAGAAAGACTAATTAATAATGTTAAGGAGATAACTTCTCTAATGTGATTTTTAAAAGTTCTCATGAGATTAATTATTTAGTTAATGGTTAATTATTGCCAACGGTATAAATGTAATAAAAAAAGCGCAAGTTAGATGGCTTTCGCTTAGCAAACTAATTATTAAATGTTGGTATACAACGTTTTACCTTCCTTGATATTCCATATTTGGTAACGATTCTGTGTTCTTATTATTTGTCTATCTAGGGTGACGACTTTATCATTTATTTGTGACACTCAGTGCCATGTAAGGAGGTTAAATTTGATTTGGACAGTTGTAAAATCAGGGATTTTTGGATACCAGTATATTACTTGTTGAATGCAATAATTTCGTCACAATTAATTATACAGGTAGGTACCTTCTGTTTGTCTAGTGTCTTACTTAAAAATATTAATTGAATACAATATTGAATTCTACTATCAGAGGGCGATGATCAGATACAATAGGTTCTTCTAATAACTTGATGCTTTTCGTTTTAAATGTTATGTCATCAGTATTTCGATAAATAACATGGTCAATTTCTGCCATATCCTCACCTTGAAAACTCAAATTATCTTCTCCTTTTTGAACAAATACAAAGCCTTGCTCTGCAAAGTATTGCATCGTATCAGAATTTGGCTTACAATTAAAATCACCTGTTATTATTACTGCTTTATTTAACGTGTCTAGATGCTCTATTAGGGTTTTTGCCTGATTCAAGCGATTAAAATCTCCTTCTTTTCCATGTATCCATTCAAAATGAACGTTAGCAAAAATAATAGAATGATTTTCAGATATTTGTACTTCATGAACAATAGCAGTACGGGGCTCATACTTTGCATTAGGCAATTGTAATATCTTAGTTGAAATCAAAGGTTTTGCTGACAAGGTTGCCATTCCGTATGCTCCACCTTGCAGTTTCATGAATTTACCAAATGTTCCTGTCATTAAAGTTTTTTGAGCAAAGTAATCTGTTTGCCCAATACTATCTGAGCGCAAACAGAAATTATCAACTTCCTGTAAGGCACATAAATCTGGTGAATAGGAATTAATGATTTTCGCCGAACGAGATATATCCAAGATAGTATCGTTGCCTATTCCGTGGCGAATATTGTATGACATTATTTTAAGGTCAATTGATTGTATTTGCTCGGTTTTACACGAGTAATAAAAGCTAAAACAAATGACTATAAATAGGATTTTTTTCACTTTTTATTTTCGAATTGTAGATAATGGTTGGTGCATGATTTGTTATGGTCTGGCACTAAATTAGCAAAAAAGTAGGAGGGAAGAGAACATCCGTCAAGATATCACGAGAAACCCATTGGACTCCATAATAAATTATAGTCGTTATTACCAGTTGGGATTTTATTATTTTAAAGAAGAACTGTTGTCTGTTCGGGGCCCTCTTTTAATGTAAATAGAACAAGCAATAATCCAGATAATAAATATCCCTTCAATAATTCGTTGAAATAGGCCTGCATAATTTGTTAAAGGGTCAGACAATAAACCAACAAACACAATACAAATTATTCCGCCAATGATTCCAAATTTTGAAAGGCCTTGATAATTCTTTGATTTCCGTAAGCCAATACCAATAATTATAATACTGATTGGTACAAATATATAAGTCAATAGTCCTGTTAAATTATGGATAATTTGCGAAATACTTGGGTTAATTAACTCTTTATTACAGCCTTTATCGCAAGGAAATATTGAAATTACTATAGTTGCAATCCCATAAAAAATTCCAATCCCCCAAAAGCCAATTTTAATCAGGTTAGATTTAGGTAACTTTTTAAATCCTACGAAACCAAATATTGTCAATAGAATTCCACTTGGTATATAACCAAAATACCTTAATGATTTTCCGTACGGTGTATCAACAGCCATTGTTTCACTGATGTATTGTGAAATTGGATCATAATTGTCAAATTGAAAACCACCCAAAAAAGAAGCCACAGCAAAAAACGTCACGCCAAGTATTCCTATCAAAAAAAGTAATTTGTTACTCATAATATTTTTCTGGTCTTATCAGTTGATTGCTTCAACTTGTGGGTAATGTGTTTGTATATGCCTTGTTGCGTGTTTTTGGTGTCTAATTTAGCAAATGCAAACTAACTAGAAAAACCAAAGACTTTCGTGAGTAGGCTAGAACAAGCAAAAATGACATAGAGTGTTGTATGCTGACTTATTTTATTAATAATTCATAAGATCTGAGTATTTAAATTTATAGTCTAGCAATGTTTTTAATTTTTCACTATTCACGATTTTGTATGCATTCAAAGATTCTTCATTAAATACGGGGTCAGGTCTTCCTAATTTTTTAAATTCTTTTTTATAGAAATCTCTTCTCTTGGGGTGTGAATCTGCACAGGCGTTCAGCGTTTTATTCCAAGTATTATTTTCTATAATTTTTTCTATAATTTGATTGCAATCATCTCTATGTATAAAGTTTATAAAACCCTCGGGATTTTCTATTTTTTTATTTACCCTAATGAAATTTCCAGGTTGCCTGTCATAGCCAAATAATCCTCCAAATCGTATAATTGTTGACTGAAATATCTTATTATTTCTAAATAAATGTTCTATTTCAGATAGCGCGGATATCTTAATAGAAGACTCCTCTGTAACAATCTCATTAGAGTTAAGGTAAACAGAGGTTGAGCTAATGAATAGTACTTTTCTTACTTTCGAATTTTCGATTTGAGCGATTAAATTTTCAAAATCATCTATGTTCTTAGAGGTTATAGAAATAATTAAAATATCAGATAATAAAAAATCCGAAATATCATTTTCTCGTTGTCTAATGTCAACGATAAATGGCGTAACCACTTTAGATTTTAGTCGATCAAAATTGTTGTTTGAAGTAGCTGAACCTTTAACATTATAGCCTTTGTTTATTAATTCAAAAGCCAAAGCCATTCCCAGCCAACCACATCCTAATATGCTAATTTCTTGCTTCAATATAATTTAGTTTTTTTTGCTTGCAGACAATTATGTAGCAGGTTTTAATTCGTTTTCCTAAACTCATAAGGGGTAGATTCAATAAAATCTGCCACGCGAAGTGTTAACCCAGTAACTTTATCATTTTCAATCTTAAATGGAATTTCAACAATTCCAAAAGTCTGATTGGAGTATGAGCATAAATAAGTGTCATTTTGTACATGTTCTGATCTGCCTATTAATTTTCTTTTCATGAATATTTATGTTCAAAATGAAGCACAACGTTTCAGTTATGTTTTCGTTGTAAAAAGTTTGTAAGGCCCATCCCGCTAGAACCAAGCCTTGGTTTAAAGATATGAAATTCCGGTAGGAAATGCACCCAGAAAGGACTAAAACCGTTATTGTGGCCAGTTTTTATTAGGTTATTGTCTTTGCTATTGGATGGTCAGAATTTAATTCCAATAAGTCCCATAAATTTCCATATAAGTCTTTAAACACAGCGACTGTTCCATAATCTTCCTTTTTCGGTTCTCTAACAAATTCAATTCCTTTTGAGATCATTTCATTATAGTCTCTCCAAAAATCATCAGAGTTTAAGAAAATAAATACTCTTCCACCAGCTTGATTTCCAATAAATTCTTCTTGTTCAGGTTTTGAAGCTCTTGCAAGTAAAATTGTTGTTCCTGTTGAATTAGGAGGTGATATTACAACCCATCTTTTGTCTTGTTCTGGTATATAAGTATCTTCAATCAAATAGAAATTCAATTTTTCTGTATAGAATTTGATAGCTTCATCATAATCTTTTACAATTAATGCAATGTGAACTATTGATTGTTTCATTCAGTATAAATTTTTAAATTAGGTACAATGTGTTTGCGTTTAGTTGCTTGGGTCGCAACTAAATTAGCAAAAAAAGTAGGAGAGAGGAGGAAATTCGTAACCCAGATGCTTTGGGGTCCCGATTAGCACAGAACAAGCACAAAATTATACACGGTGTGGTTGCTTTCGTTATTTTTTTAAATTTCCTTGTTTAACAATTCGATTGTTTTTTCAATAAAATCTCTAATATCATAATCATTCATTATCACATAATCTTGATTATGTTTATGGTGCCATATTTGATTTTCAAATTCCATTAAATCCGCATCACTTAACTTATGCGTAAAGCGAGATTTTTTAGAATACATTGGTATTTCAATGCCCGTATTGGATGTCAATTTCTTATTCGATTCAACGTTGGCTAGTGGAAAACGGGACATTAAAAATGGCACTAAGTTGTGTGTATAATTATCTGACCTATATTTATGATCTCCTTTCGCATTTCTTAGTATGCCAGACCAAAGTGTCAGTTGATTTCTTAGATTATCATTTTTTAGCAGATTTAATTTGCCCGAATTTATTATTTCATCGGTAGTCCCAGTTTTAGCTTCAAAGGCACTAAAATTAATTAATACTTTAATCAAACTGTCAACTTCAATGAATTTTGATGATACCTCATCGTTTTGGATAATTTGTGTCAGTGCAAAACAAGCTTTATTAGAATTTAAACTAAATTTATGGGAAGTAATTAAAGATTCTAAGTTGTTTTCAAATTCATTTTTGAGGCCAAGAAGTATTTCTATTTCTTTTAAATTTTTAATTTTGTTTTCATTCCAGTTATTAATCTGTAAAGCGATTAGAATCCCAATAACTACAAGTATTATTTCTCCAATAGCATAAAGAAAATATTTACTAAACTTATTTTCCTTAATCATATTTTGTCTAATTTTTCGAAAGAATTTTATCATTGGTTTATTGGCAATAAGGAAGGCTAATGTAATGTATATGATTTAGATGCACTGATTATTTTCTCAAGCTTGTTTTTGTTAAGTAGCATTTTGTTCCTAAACGATGAACAAAAATCAAGTCGTTTTAATAATTGTCTTCGCCAGTTCGCTGTGTTCGTATGTTGCATCGTAACAAAATTAACAAAAAAGGAGGAGGGAGGAGAAAATCCGAAGCCCCGACGCTTCGGGGTTCCGAATAAAGATAGAACGAGTGATTAATTATACACGGTGTTTTATGCCGTCATTATTCACACATTGCGTTTAAATAATAGCTTAAATTTTGTCCTCCTTTATTCCAACTGTCCATTGCTTTTTCTCTGAAAAAAGCAGTATGTATTGGTGAACCAGCTGTCGAAATTGCAAAATATTTACTCTTTTCATTTGCTTTTACACTTGCAAGCCATTGTATTGTTACTGCGATTTCCTCGATTTCTTCTTTGAAGTAAATTTTGTACGGTTCTAGATCGATTTTAAACCAGCCCGAAAAGTTGTCTTTTATCTCGAATATAATATTCTCCTGAACAATCAAATCTGTTGGAAGACCATCTTTAATATTATAAAAGTTTACTCTAAACTTTAAAGATTTGAATTCATTTGAAGTTATATTGAAGTTTAAATCTTTGATATGGCAATTTCTTCTGATTTTAAATTTCATTCCTCTCTCTTTACTCAATCTGTCATCTACATCTTTTTCATAGTATGAGTAAAAGTTTGCGTGCATCAAGCCGAGCCCTTTTGATGTTCTTCCAATTTTTTTAGATTCAAGTTTTATTTTTTTTGAACTTACAACTACTTCATCCAATTCCATATTTTGAGGTTGAAGTAAAATCGGGACTTTTATTTTTTTCAATTCCGACACCAAATATTTTTTGGTTTTAAAACCAACGTATGAAAAAAAAACAGTGTCTTTTGAAGTTACTTTGTCATTTAATACAAGTTTGAACAAGCCATTTTTATTTGAGACAGTCCCGACGGTTTTGTTTTTAATTCCAATATTAACATAGGCTAGAGGCTCATTATTTTTGAAATTCCATACTTTTCCTGATATTTTTTTATCTGTTGAATAGGGAATTACAATTATAAATAGCAATATTATTGAAAAGAAAATTTTCATAAAGATTATTGATTTTTGTTTTGTCAATAATAAAAAATCAAAATTGCTTTTTTTGTTAAGAATTTTAGAATTGGGAAATCTTTAAGAGTTAGATTTAATCTGATTCTTGCATTAATTTTTTTCTTAATTCGTTAAAAGGGTTTTTGTAGTTAGTTGCGTAGGTATTAAACGCGCAAAAAAGTAGGGGGGAGGAGAAAATTCGTCAAGCTTATCTAAATGATCTTTAGCATACCAAAGCAATTAATTATACATGTTATGAGCTACTTTCTATTTTTATGATTTCAAGATTTATTGTCATCTTTTTTGTTATCCTTTTGCATTAAATAATTTCCGACTGCAATACCTAATGCTATTCCAATACCAATCCATAAACCTAGATTGCCTGTGGCAACTCCAATTGCACTTCCAATTCCAACTCCAATTCCTATTCCTGCACCTAATTTCGTTTCTTTTTTCATATAGTTTTTAATCTTTTTTCTTGTAAACCCTTACCCAGTCGACATACATATATTGCGGGAATATGCTGGTTGCGTCAGGGCGACCGGCGTGTGTACCTCCGACAGCAACATTTAAGAGAATAAAAAACTCTTTACGAAACTCCGATAATTCATCACCTGAAATTGGCATTGATGCAAATTGTTTGCCATCAACAAGCCATGAAATCCTAGTGGCGTCCCACTCCAATTCGAATATGTGGAATGCATCGGCAAACTTACCTTGTTCTAGTTTGAAAGAAGCTGCTCCCATCATTCCATGTGAACCTGATGTGTCAGCATAATGAGCATTAGCCTCGATAACCGCGTCATCTTTGGAGCCATATAATTCAAAAATATCGATTTCACCAGATTGTGGCCAAGGAGTGTCCCCACCATTTTCGTCGATATTTGAGCCAAGCATCCAAAACGCAGGCCAGATACCTGCACTTTGCGGAAGCTTCATTCGAGCTGATATCTTTCCGTACTTAAATGAGTACTTATTGGCTGTATGCAATCGGGCCGAAGTGTATTGATTCATACCGTGTACATCACTTTCGTGAACAGCTTTGATAACGAGGTGACTGTTCTCGATATAGACATTTTTGCGGTTATCAGTGTAGCGTTGCCATTCATCATTGAAGTGTCCAGCTTCCACCACTTGGAAATTCCAGTTATTTACATCGATGGAGTCTGTGTCAAATTCTTCCGACCAAGCTAACTGCCAGTCCGAGTCTGGTTGGTT
>RCNB010002822.1_pt1 | contig 10534 bp, 9 predicted proteins | sample 2041321 | NCBI WGS metagenome assembly RCNB01 (sample SAMN09708232, study PRJNA481090) | Marine sediment metagenome, whole genome shotgun sequencing project.
AACTTAGGAAAGCACCCTTAAACTCTTTAGGTTTATGCATTTCTTTAATACCATATACTAGATTTCGACCTAGAATTTTTTTATGGATAAACATAAATAAAGGTGTGAAAAGATAACCCCCTAAAATAAATCCTATTATACATATAATTGGAATCGATAAAAAGATTATTGCGGTATCAATCGCTAGGTTATGGGTTAAGAGATCATATACTTCCAATGGTCCCAAAAGGCCTGCATTGATGATTAACATCGTACAAAATAAACCTATAAAAATGATCCAGACTACCAGCCATTTTTTATATCTTAACATCGATTTGAAAAAATTTCCTTTCATTGTATTTCAATTCCTATTTTTTATTATAATTAGAAATACTTGAGATTATTTATATCTTACAAGGCTATCAATTGGAAGTATAGATTTTGGACGAGCTTGTCAAAAATAATAGATAAGAGTAATTTGAGATTGCGACATATAGCATCGATCTAGGCTTGTTTTAGAAGTGAAGAGATGTAATCCCATTTTTTATTTATTTTATCGGAAGTTCTTAATCGATTAAAGATTTTATATTCAAAAGCTCCAATTAAATTATATAACCCTTTTACTTCCTTGTATACATCGTAATTCTCGAAGGCAGTTTTATAATCTTTAATGTTTTCTGCACTCCATATATCTTCCTTCTCTTTCATTTTCTTTGCTACATTTTTAACCCAGAATTGACTCATTTCCATTGAATAGTATAATCCTGAAGATCCAAATGGGTTAACAAATCCTGCACTATCTCCAATAAGAACAACACCAGGACGGGGTACGAAATTTTTTACCATTCGTGCATTCGGGAGGACTGTAACTTCTTCATAATCAATTTTTGCCGCTTTAAAAAATTCGCTAAAACCGGGGTAATTTTTCTTCAAATTATCCCAAACACTTAAGATTTCCCTATTATCCGGGACAATCACAGTTTTCATTTGAGGAACTTGGGCCATACGTAACATTAATCCCACTTCTAATCTTTTATTCTCTAAAGGAAAAACATAAGCCACGCTAGGAGGAAAATTAGGTGAATAATCTAAATCCCCATTTCCAATGAAAAAGAACTGTAAACCAGGAGTTTTCTCAATCTCTATGTTAGCTTCACTCACTAAACATTTAATTATTGGACAATTAATTTCTTCATCGTAGGGGACACCATAGTATCTTCCAATTACGCCGGTATATCCGCTACAATCTAAAATTGCTTCTCCATAAACTTCATGGATGTTATTAGACGTATCCTTGTATTTTAATCCAACACACATTCCATTTTTCTCAATTGGTTCTATTACTTCACTTTTGAGCAAAATATCAACCCCCGCTTCTTTTGCTTTTTCTACGAACCTATCGATAAATTCCCTCCATTCGAAAAAATAATGAGGGTATTCGCGGTAGGTAGTTGTTATCTGTAGATTTCCTGGTGAATGCCAAACTCTATCTCCATTGGATTTAAATCCTATAGATGGTAAAAAATCTTTACCTAGAATTTCATCCACGATAGAATAATAACCCATTCCCTCACCACGAGGTTTTGGTCCAGCTTGGTCTCCTTTCTCTATGACAACTACTTTATAGCCTTCTCTGGCAGCTACAATACTGGCAGTTAACCCTGCAGGACCTGCTCCAACGATTACAAAATCAAAAATGCTTGAATTATTTAATGCCATAAATTGAAATAAGAATAAGGAAAATTAATTACTTTTGGTGATTACACATCAAATGCGAAATCATTTTTAACGCTTTAGCCATTAAAAATTATAATTGATCTAAAAAAACGTGATAATTCTTATGTTCGATGTCGTTATATCTGGAGCAGGTCCGGCAGGCTCAAGGTGTGCTCAAATTCTTGCTGAAAACGGATTTGAAGTCGCATTACTTGAAAAAGATGTAAACTGGAGAAAACCGTGTGGAGGTCTTGTAAGCTCGAGAATCTTCAAGTATTACCCCCAACTGCGAAGATTAAATTATGCTCCAATCACGGGAATATCTATGTATTCTAGTGATTACCATGAATTATCTTATTCTTGGAAAAACATTAGAGATGATTCGATAAATGTTGATCGCTTGGAATTTGATAACATTCTAAGAACAATTGCTATAGACGCGGGAGCTCATCTATTCGATAAAAACCTTTCCGTTGACTTTGTTACAAAAAATAATCTTAAGATTGGAATTAAAACAAAAACTCCCATAGGGAAAAAGGAATACCTCGGAAAAATAATAATTATAGCAGACGGTATGAGCTCGAAATTAGCCCCTAAATCTGGTTTGAAAGGAAAATGGAAAATTGATGAACTAGGATTATGTAAATGTGCTATAATGGAAGGAGAAAATTCTTTAGATAAACATTCTTTTTCGTTTTTTTTTCAAGCATATAAGGGATATGGTTGGATAGTTCCTCTTGATGATAAGCGTTTTAACATAGGGTGTGGCACTTGGTTAGAGGAAAATTTAAACACAAACTTAAATCAAGCATATGCAAAGTTTTTAAATGATCCCTATTTAAAGAGATTCTTTCCTAAATCACAATACAAAGAAATCTGGAAAGGTGCATACCCTATTCCAGCGTTAGGAGTGAAAGAAAAATGTTTATATGGAGAAAACATCATGATCATAGGCGATGCTGCGGGATTCGTGTCTCCAATTAGTGGGGAAGGTATACATCCAAGCGTAGTATCTGGGCAAGCTGCTGCTGAAGTCGCTATTGATGCCTTGGAAAATGATGACATATCGAAGCAGAGCTTAAAAAGGTATAAACAATACCCTAACATTAAGAAAATAATCAGAAATTTTAAGATGAAAGTATCGATGGTGGATTTTCTATTCGAAAAAAATGGTCAGAATCTTTCAAAAATGTTTGAACTAGCAGATACAGACGATAAAATAAGAGAAGAAGTAATTAACATGTTCTTATTTTCCATTCCACCCTCTAAAGAACTGCTTTTAAAAATCCAGTCTTAATTTTGTAGTAGTTGTTATTTGACAATTCTTTCTTAGTTATTTTTTTAAAAATAATTTATAAATGATCGAGAATAGACATATATACTTTTTTGGCAATTACACAAAAATGTAAAATGTATTGAGAGGTGAAATTAAATGGTAATAGTTATTATGAGATTAATTCAAAAAATAGCAAATGGTAAATGGGATGATTTAGAAGAGATTGATAAAAAATGCAATGAAATTGAGGATAAATTAGGTTATCCTCCAAAAAAGCGATACCGTAGTCTATCAGGGGCTTACGGTAATAATGTAATTATTATTGAAAGAGAATGGCAAAGTTTATCAAAAATGGAAAAAACAATGACAAAAGGTTTCTTAGACCCTGAACTAGTAAAATTAGATAAAAAATTAGATTCAATTATCGAATGGCAAAAAACAGAATTGTATGTGCCTCATCCTCCATTTCCTGCTTAAAGAAATTCAATTCCTCTTCTTTCTTTTTTTTATTTTGCGCTGAAATAAGGTTTAAAGGGCTTCTTATATTTATCAAAATAAGTTATAATGGAAAGATTAAAGACATATATCCTTAATACATATAATTTAATACCAGCGCCAATTTATGGATTGCTTTCAGCAATAGTAGGTATAGGAGGAGATATCATAGCTATAGCTCTTTTTCCGGGTTATAATTTTAACCATATGATAAGTGCTTTAGGAGCAAGTCCTGGTGCGATATATTTTAATATTGGAACAATCTTATCTGGGATATTTGCCTTATTATTCTATTTATACATGATAAAAGTTATTGGAAAAGGGACCAAATATCCAAAATTACAAAGAGTAGGTCGTTTTTTCGCAATTAATTCTTGTATCTTTTTTTCATTAGTTGGTGTTTTTCCTACTTCAACAAATAAGACACTTTTCGTTCTTCATGGAACTTTTGCTTTCATTAGTTGGTTGAGCGCGATTATTTATTTAAGCATTTTTAGCTATTTAATATTTAAAAACAAAGTTATTCCAAAATTTTTCGGGTATTTAGCACTAATAACCGTGGGCACTATAATTGTGTTCTTATTAACGTGGATTCCTTTAATAGAATGGATTATGGCATTAGGAGTCACAGTTTGGATAACTCTACCCTCTATATACATGCTCTACCGTAAGATATAAGACCCCCTTCTATCCATTTCTTTATAAATTTAGTTTATAAGAGAGTTTTAATGCGATATTTAATAAGATTAAGATAATGCCCGATTTGATTGGATACATTTTAACCCTTGATGCTTTGTTTACATGGGGAATAGCCTCATTAGTTTACAAATTCAGTTTGGGAAAAATTGAATCAAAACCAGGTCTGCTTTTTAGGTTAATCTTTGTGTCGTGCTCCACTTTTCTTCTTGCTCTTTTCTTTGGCACATTCTCATTCATTCCCTTATTGAGTTCGCAAAATTTAGCAAGTTATATAATCGCATGTTTAATTTCAGGATTATCAGTCACAATAGGAGATTTGCTTTATTTCGCGTCCTTAAAGAAAATTGACGCCTCTCGAGCATTTCCGTTAACTCAATTAAGTTTAATCTTTGTTTATCCATTTGCGTTTATTTTTTTTGGTGAAGAATTGAAACTATCTATAGTACTGGGCGGTCTATTAATCATTCTGAGTGCTTTTATTTTAGGTACTAAAGATAAAGAAAATGCAAATGAAAATGATTCTGAAAAGAAAATGCAATCTTCAGAGAAAATGGTTATTGGAGTTCTATTAGCCGTAGGTTCTGCATTTCTCTGGGGTCTTTCTATAGTTGCATTCAATCAAGCAAGAATTATTTCTAACGATGTGTTTGTTACAAATTTTATGAGAATAATTTTTGGTACGATATTTTTTATCGTACTAGGTATTTTTCAGATAGAATTTTACTCTAGTTTTACCAAGGCTAACAGAAAAAAATTAAAATATTTTATATTTATTGGAATAGCAGGCGCGTTGTCTTTAGGTTTAGCAGATACATTATTTTATAAAGCAGCGGAAATAAACGGCTTAGTATTGACATCAACATTTACAGCTAATACACCAATGGTTCAACAAATTCTATCAATATTGATTTTAAAAGAGAAATTCCGTAAGAGATTTATATTTGCTGTTGGATTAATAATTATTGGCAATTACATCATTTTATTTTTATAAACTTCATTAATCTAAGTTAGAATTATTATGATTAGAGTCGAAATAAAGCTATTAACTAATAATATTGTTTTACCTTTTCAAAATTTACGAGAAAATCACTTTCTGGATTTTCTCGAGTTAAATAAATTATTTGCGTCAAAATCACTAGCTGAACACGGTTTAGGTTTTTTAATTAATGTGTATGATGTCACAGATTTAGATCATCCTAATAATTATAAATTAATTAAAAAAATTGTGTTTGATACTGGAGGGACAAATCTTACATATTTACATAACATAGATGTTCGAGGATATTCATTATACGATGTAGATTGCATTGTATTATCACATTGGCATTATGATCATTCTGGGGGATTATTCAAAATATTAGAACGAATAGATAAGAAAGTTCCAATTATCAGTCATGAGAGTGCTAAGTTCGAGAGATTTTTTAAGCGAGATAGAAATTTAAAAAACGAAGATTTGATGGGAAAAAAGAAAACCGATCTTTTACCTCTGCTCTCATCTTCAAAAATCGTCAGTCAGGAACCAATAAATATAGCGAATGTTAAAAATTTGAAAGGTCAGATCCACTTTACAAAGGAACCTTATGAAATCCTCAATATCGAAGGACTTAAAATAGTTGCTAGCGGAGAAATCCCTAGAAATCACACCGAAGAAGATTTTAATAACTTTTTTTCGCTTCAAGCAGGAATTCTTAATGTTGACAAAATTTTGGACGATAAATGCTTGATTTTAGAGTTTGAGGAAAATATCGTTTTGCTAAATGGATGCTGTCATTCAGGTTTAATGAATACATTAGACTATGTTAAAAGTTATTCAAATAAACCAATAAGTCATATTATAGGAGGATTTCATATGGCAGGCGCATCTGATAAAAGGATTAGAATTACGCTAGAACATTTAAATTCGCAGAACATGTTTAAAAATACGCTTTATCTCTTTCCAATTCATTGTAGCGGAGAAAAATTCATCGAAATGGTTAACACGATTAGTAACAATAGAATCAAGGCGTTTAATCCAAGCGTAGGTACAACCTTCAATTTTAAAAGAATTATTTAAAATTTAACCTTTTTAAGAATTAACGAGTGAAATAATAAAAAATATAAAGTTATTTATCAATAAAATTATTGATGGTTATTTATGAATATTCGATCATTATTGAATAAACGGAAAGTACTTGTTGACGATATTATAACTGCAATTCTATTGGTAATTGTATTATATTTAATCATATTTAATATTAAATTAGCTATTATGTCATTGGGTGTGTATCCTTTTTTTTCTCTTATATTGTATGGATTCTATAGATCTTACAAGGGTATTTTTACGAGAAAATTAGATGTTATATTTAGAGTTTTAAATTTATCATTCGGAATAGCAAGTATTATTTTCTCAATTAATTTTATAAATGCTTTGCTTACACACCGTATGGCACCTGCGAGTTATAGTATATATCTCTTAGGCATGCCTATATTTCTTATAGGACTTGCTGGATTATTAAAGGGATTAATTGTTAATGTATACTCTCCTAATTTTCGGTATTTAAATATATTAATCGGCGCAACCACTGTATTTATTACTGTTATCGCCATAATTTTTGCGGAAACAGGTTTTACGTTTCATCTTTTTACTCTGTTGACTACTTTGGCGCTCAACGGGATATTCAGATCAGCATTATATTTGAGTGAATATGGATTATCACTAAAAAACCTTAAAAATTTAAAACTTGTTTGGTTCATGATGGATAATGTTCCGCTAGAAGCATCTCAACTAGAGGAGAATCAGATTAAACCATAAAATAAAATCTCAATAATTTTTTATCTTAAACTTAAGGTTATAGTATGAATAATATATCATAATCTTTTATTATACATAATATATAAAATTTAAAAAATAACTAATTCAAGGTTTTTGATTAAAATATGGCTGATATTCATTTTAATAAAGAAAAAGGAACGTCTTTAAAATTGTTTACACCAGGACCAATTAATATTCCTGAAAGGATATTAAAAGAAATGTCAAAACCAAACGACACCCACAGGTCAAAACCATACGCTGAGATGCATCAACTGGTTGAAGAAGGACTAAAGAAAATTATGTACACATCTAACACATGCTTAATTTCTACTTCGAGTGCTTCGGGATTAATGGAAGCTTGCGTAAGAAATTTAGTCAAAGGTGACGAAAAAGCCCTATTTCTTTCAATTGGTGCGTTTGGAGATCGATGGTATAAGATTGGTGTGGCAAATGGTAAGACTTCCGTAAAGGAAGGTGTCGAATGGGGTAAAGCTATAACGCCAGAAGTTGCCCAAGATGTTTTAAGCAAAGATAAATATGCCGTAGTTTTCATTCAATCTAATGAGACATCCACAGGGGTTTATAATCCAATAGATGAAGTCATTCCCATTATAAAAGATTCTGGGGCCCTCGTATGCGTTGATGCAACTTCTTCCATGGCGGGTATTAAAATTGAGGTTGATAAATTAGGAATAGATGTATGTTTAGCTTCAGTTCAAAAAGCTTTCACGATCCCACCAGGATTAGCTGTGTGTTCCATATCTAAAGCTGCTATTGAAAAATTTCCCCAAGTTAAGAATAGAGGATTTTATTTTGATTTCAATGATCTTCTAAAACGGGCTGAGAAGCATCAAACACCATCTACGCCACCTATTCCACAAATTAGGGCTTTAGCCGCTCAAATTGATTATATCTTAAATCAGGAAGGCTTAGAAAATAGATTTGAAAGGCATGTGCGTCTTGGTAAACGAACAAGGGAATGGGCAAAGGATACTAATTTTGAAATGTTTCCAGAAAAAGGATACGAATCGAATACAGTCTCTACTATGAAAAATTCTTTAAATATTGATATTGCAAAAATGGTTTCAAAACTTTTAGAAAATGGTTATAGAATAGTGAATGGTTATGGGGATTTGAAAAACAAGACATTCCGTATTGGTCACATGGGTGAAGTTACAGTAAAAGAGCTTGATGAAATGTTAAGCGTTCTATCAGATATTGTATCTAATTTAAATTAAAACTAGTGATAGTTAGAAAAGAAACTAATCTTTTTATTTTTTTTAAAGTAATAGAAAGAGAACGGAGGAAAATATAATTAAAATACTTATTTCTGACAAACTTCAAGAAGAAGGCGTGAAAATACTTCAAGAAAATGGGTTTGAGGTCGTCAAGAATTTTGAGATAACTAACGACCAGCTAAAGAAAGAAATTGGGAACTACGATGGAATAGTGGTTCGCTCCCGAACCAAATTGACTGCAGAAGTTTTGGAAAACGCAAAAAATCTTAAAGCCATTGGTAGAGCTGGAGTAGGTTTAGACAATATAGATAGAAAGAAAGCTGCAGAATTAAGTATAGAAGTCTTAAACACACCAGATGCGCCTTCTGTTTCTGTCGCAGAGTTAGCACTAGGATTAATGTTTACTTTGGCTCGACACATCTCGAATGCTGATCGAACCATGCATCTTGAAGAATGGAATAAAAAACAATACTTAGGGTATACATTAAAAGGGAAGAAACTTGGGTTGATCGGATTTGGAAACATAGCGAAAGAATTAGCCAAGAGAGCAGTAGCCCTAGACATGGATGTAGGCGTATTTTCAAGATTTAGCAAAGGACCAGAGGCTGTAGAAGAAGCTAAAAACATCGGTTGTAAAATTTATTCGTCCATTGAGGAATTATTACAAGATTCTAGAGTGGTTTCATTACATTTACCTGCAACACCCCAAACAGAAAATATTATTAATGAAAATAATATTAAATTGATGAAAAAAGAAGCTATCCTAATTAATACTGCCAGAGGTAAGCTCGTTGACGAAAAGGCTCTAATAAAAGCGTTAGAAAATAAAGACATAGGTGGTGCAGCATTGGATGTTTTTAGAGAAGAACCACTAAAAGATATGGAACTATGTCAATGCAAAGGAAATTTAATTCTTACGCCCCATATTGGAGCACAAACGAAGGAAACTCAGGTAGATGCGGCCATTAAAATTGCAAAAAAAATGTCAAGCTTCTTAAAAAGCCTCTAAAGTTAAATTTTAGTAATCTTAACGATAGTAGAGAAATAAGCTCCCGAAAGTCTTGATTCCTCTGATGTTTCAGAGGTAAAAATATTAACATTCTTGTAATCTGAGTCAGTGAAAGGAAATCCTGAATAAATCAAAGCTGTGCCGGGTTTTAAATCAGAATTTTCCCCTAAGATGTATTTCGCTTCTCCAAATTTGTTAGAAACTAGTACATTCTCATGAAGTTTTAGCCCGATTGATTCGATATCATAGGAATTTAAAAAGATTTTACCGAATACATTCTCGAATTCTCCATGAATTTCGCCCATTTGAGAATGTATGAAATATTTATGCGATTGTGAAAGCAAATAGAATTCATCATCCTTTCGCTTGAGCACTAAATCTAAATTTTGATCAAAAATTTCGATATCGGTTTGATGAATTTGAATTTTACCATTAAAAGTTGGAAATTTTAAGTTATTAAATGGGATGTCATTGACATCGAAAGGTATGTAATATCCTTTAGTTCTAAGATGTTCTTGAATGAATTTAGGCAACAATCCACAACATTTCTTAAAGATGTCTTCTTGAGTTTCTTGAAAAATTGAATCATCCTGCCATCCTAATTTTTCAGCTAGCCGTTGAAAAAATTCGTAATTGGAGCTACACTCCGAATATGGGCAAGGGCCTCCTTGATTAATAGATATACCAGGGATAAAATATGGTGTAATTAAATCATCAGTTTCAAGATCGAATTTTACGGGTATGACAATATCTGCGAATTTAGTTGTCTCGTTCAAAAACATGTCTAACACGACGGTATACAAATCTTCTCTCATTAAAGATTTTGTAAGAATATTTTGATTTGGGAGAGAACTCACGGGATTAACATTATATACAAATAACATCTTATATAGGTTGGAACGTAAAGAAGACCCAAGATTAATAAGGGGAATCCTCCTATTTTGTGAAGTTTTATTTGACTTTGTTATATATTCGATAAGTGGTCCCTTAAAATCTCGGTTAAAGCCACTTTGAGAAAAAAGGAATCCAGCTCCTTGATGGCCAAAATTTCCAAGGAATATTTGAATGAGCGCGATTGAATTTAGATTTCTTCCCCCGTAAAAATACTTTTGAGGTCCAAATCCTACAATGAAAAGAGTTCTTTGCTTGTTATCTTTAAGGAGATTTACAAATTCGGATAATTTTTTACGATTAAGACCGGTTTGATGGAATATTTTATCTTCGTCGATTTTTTCAACTTCCTCGACTAGATTAGTGTAATTATCGACATGTTGATTTAAAAAATCTTCATTATGCGATCCTGAAGTAACTAATTTATTTAAAATATATTT
>RCNB010004420.1_pt1 | contig 10534 bp, 9 predicted proteins | sample 2041321 | NCBI WGS metagenome assembly RCNB01 (sample SAMN09708232, study PRJNA481090) | Marine sediment metagenome, whole genome shotgun sequencing project.
TAATCCTTTAAGGCATTTGAGACACAAATAACCTGATCAGATAACTTCATGAAAAGTCTTTCATTAAGGTTTAGAAAGGCTGTTTTAAGTTTGAATTTAAACCCTTTATTTTCTCTATTTCTGCTAACATGAATCCGCTCTTCCGTAATTGCTCCACGTGCTTCATATATAATTTTTACCTTATACAACATACCTATCAGAACAAATGGGATAGCAATTTTAGGTAACCTGGTTTGAAAAATTATTTTATCATATTTGAATACTGATCTAAAATAAAGGCCTAGCAAAACAAAAAATAAATGAACATCAGAAATCAAAATACCATATCGATTGGCAGTGTAAAATTTACCTCCAATTATGTTCTCTATTTCTCGAATCTCATCTTTCGTAGGTTTGATATCAGAGATTGATAAACAATCGGTTCTAATTCCTTTGTCATGGATCAACTTAACCCAATTAAAGACCTGAGAATTGGTTACTGTTGCCCATACCCCTGGCATTAAATAAAATCTCTTAATCTTCTTAGTCATTTGACATGTTTATTTTTTTAAATTTAAATTTCAAATTACAATAACTGCCCAACAACAATCCGAAAAAAATGAAATATTTTGAACTATAGTCTATAGCTCCAACCGGTGCGAACCAATTTGGGTATTCAATCATATTTTTTACTAATTCTGCACTCGCTGCAATACCCACAACAATTGGAATTCCTACATACTCAATGTGTTTGTAAATAATTTTGTTATTCGACCTTATCAATAAAAGGAGTTTTCTTATAATTTTAAAAGATATTATGTAATACGGTATGAAAATAATTAGACCAATTATTCCATACATTGCAAAGGCCGATAAAAAAATGTAATCACTTCCTTCCCATTTTTTGTCACCTCCATCACCTGTCATCCAGTTTTTATCATAACCCGTCCCAGTTAAAAAATTCTCTTTGATGGCATTCACAATGCCAACCTGAGAAATTAAGCTCATTCGGGCCTTGTCAGTATTACCTCCTTTCTCATTGTATTCAATTATACCAATAGAACCTAATGTGCCTAAAGCTAATTTACTCGTTGTTTCTAAAATATTTGAAGCAAATACACTCAAAATAATTAATAGAAATGACGTAATGATTATATTCCTAAAATTTAAATACTTGCTAATTGAATTCAAAACAAATTTCTTTTGAATGAAATTTACCATGAATGATAAAATAACAATATACTCAATTACACCAACCATATCTCTTCTCCATAGTGTGATTATAATAATGGCAAGTGCTACTGCTCCAGCCAACAACATCTTTTTAGAAATTTTAAATTTTAAAAATGCGGCGCAAATTGTAAGCGGTATCATAAAATTAATAATACCATAAGAGTACATAAAGTTCCTTTTTGCACTACCAATATTTCTGTCTGCATTCCAAGTTTTCATTAGTGGCAATCCAGTTACAATTGTAACTATAAATAGAAGGCCAATGACTATGCTTGACCAGATTAAAATCCTCAAAAAAGAATTCAAACTAAACATAGAAAAATACACAATAGGTATTACAATTAGTGATTTAAAAAACATGCCAGGGTTTCTTAAAATCATATTCGGTATCCCCGGGTATCCTTCGTTATTATTATATCCATAGTACACTGCAAAAAAATAAACCATCCACAATGCTATAAATACAATATAACTTTTTACATATTGCAGATTTAAAATATTTACCTTAGAATTTCGATAATAAAAATTAAAAATAAGGTAGGCTACTATTAAAAATGCAAATGAAAGTATTGTATTCACCGTAGGAGATAAATACGAATACATATAGCCTCCTGGATCTAAATAAAAAACTATAATAATCCAAAATATACTTATTGAAAAACTTGATTTTTCTTTCATATAATAATCCAAATATAGTTTAGAAATAGCATATTTATTTCTTTTTTAATTCAGATTTAGAATAAGCTAATAACGCTTTAAAATTTAGTAACTTAAAAATAAACGTAAGGTCATCATTATTCATCAATCTTACCAAATATAAAGACAGGTATATTGACACTAGATATATCAAAAGAAAAGCAAATTTTATAAAATAATTGAAATCACTTATATAGTAGTCAAAAATTACTTTACCAATGAAATAAAAACAAATAAAGAATATTATAAACTTTATAAGAGACTTGTCAAATTTTACATTTATTGTTCTATTTGCATAAATATGCCAAACTATCAATTTTATTATGTTAAATGAAAATATAGTCACTGCTAAGCCAAATCCTCCCAAATTTAAGTAATCCCTATGAGTCATAAAATATAGTATACTAAAAAACACTACTGCAAAAAATACATGAAGTTTGGCATTTAGATTAAACTTGTTAATTCCATTTATCAGGTTGTAGTAAGGAATTCCCCAAATCTTTACAAAAGAGAAAAATACTAAAATTGAAAAAATAGAAACAGATGGGTAATATTTATCCCCTAATAAAAAAGTAATTATAGTGTGCGAATTAACAGATAAAACTATTATAATTGGCAAAACAAATACAAAAAGAAAATGTTCATATTTAAAAATCTGATCTTTAATAAACGTATATTTTTTCTCTGCAAATGCCTTTGAAAATAATGGGAAAAACAAACTTCCAGCTGTTCCTCCAATCATAATGAGCATAGAGGCAAGGCTAGTAGCACCAAAAAAATATCCCAGCTCAATAATGGATGAAAAATCCTTAAACAGAATGATCGAATAATTACTTGTTAACGAAATTGTTATTGTAATGATCAAAATAGGAAATCCAATTTGTAAGTATCTTTTAAAAACTTTACTATCCCATTTCCCACTAAAAAAATCATTACCCATTAAATAAAAATAAATAGGTACGATTAGTAAACCCGCTAATAAATTTACAGAAACCAGGGCGATCGCTTTAAAACCTAGCAGTACTACAATGATCCTACCTATATTAAAAACAAAAGTCCTAATGACTTTTGGAAAATTGATCTTCACTTGTTGCAATAGTGCCATAAAAGTTATTTCCGGGATTTTGAACAATCCTTTAAGCCCAACTATTGCAATGGTTATATAGATTACAATTTCTTCCGTATATGTGAATTCTTTTTCTAAGTAGTATTTTTGAAAATTGAAAAACCCTAACACGGCCAAAACAAAAACTACAAAAGTGACTAATATTACAATCGTATACGTTTTATTGCTGTTTTTAGCATCAACACCCTCTGTAAGTATCTTAATATGTGCAGGTCCGAAAAGTCCAAAAATAAAGAAGAAAATAGACACAAATGAATTTCCATAGCCAATTGTACCAATTACTTCAGGACCGGCAAGTCTGGAAACCAATATTCCAGTTAAAGCGGTTAAAAAGTAAATAAATAGTTTGGAACCAAAATCTACTAAAAATCTTTGCTTAAGCATGTAAAATATTTGTCATATTAAATTATGAATTGATTTTTGGTAAATCACTTATTTCTCGCCAGATCCAAAATCGGACTGCTCTTATTGGAATAATTTGCTTTGCTCATTTTTAAAGACGTCAACTAATCTCCCTTCCGGCAAAATGATATCATCGTAAGAAATAACTTGATCTTTAGCAATATTTTTAGTCAATATACAACCATTAGCCAAGCCCATGGGTAATAAATTTTCTTTCTTAGAAATCGAATAATTTTCGCAAAGGCCATAACTTTTGTATCCGCCTAAACCATCTATTACCTCTCCTTTTTCCATATCAACTTTTGCTGTTGTAACCACATCAACTACCAGCCCATTTTTAGCAGAAAGAATATCGTCTTTAAAATCGATCATTCTCGATATAGAGTTTGCTATTTCAAAAAATAATAAATGATAAGGAATATAAAAACTATACAAGGGCCCTTCACCCATTTTCACATACTTTAAATATTTCTTTGAGAAGTCATCTTCTATGGTAGCATAAATATAAACTCCAGGTCCTGGTTTGGCACCTACTGCATATTCAACAATCCCACCCAATTCTCTCATTTGATCTATATCATAAAGCCCCTTCATTTCATCAACATGTTTATCTGTATAGTATCCCAGCATTCCTCTTTGAGCAACTTTCATTCCCGTTGCATTAGCGATACAGGCCTGCTCAAATGAAATCTTTGTTCCATCCGCAAAACTTGTAACCATTTCGGGTGTCATATCCCACTGTGCTGCGAATGACTTCTGTGTGGTTGGATTACGGTACCGATCTTGCAGTCCCTTTATGTTACCGCATAACAACGGATTAAAACCCATTGACTTCACCTGTCTGTATAAATTTAAAGTTACCCCTGGCTGATCGCCTTCAGCAACTGTATATCTTACCCCACATTGCTGAGCTTTGTGCTTCAAAATAGGCCCAATAGTTGCATCAATCTCTGCATTAAATGACAAAACATGCTTCCCACTTTCAAATGCCTTTAGAATAGTTTTGGTTGCAAATTCAATGGTTCCTGTTACTTCAATCACCACATCAACATCAGCTGCCTCACAAAGCACATCAATGTTTTGAGTTAATACCATCTTATTAAGTTCCCGTGCTTTATTATACTGAGCATTAGATTCGGCAATTGCGTAATTTTCAATTCCTATATTTTTAATTGCATTCTCCGCTTTGGACAAAGTTCTATTATAGATCACAACAACATCAATTCCAGGGGAATATCTGAATATTTGATTAATAATTCCCTGACCCATAATTCCTGCGCCAATTACAGCCACTTTAATTGGGTTATTTTCAGCGTCTCTTTTATGTAATGCGGTATCTATTAAAATCATAAAATATTTTTTAAGTCAAAATTTGGGTGATTGCTATCTTTGATCGATATATCATTAACAATTTTGGGCCAGTCTATATTAAATGAAGGGTCATTCCATCTTAATCCTGCTTCCTTGTCTTTATTGTAAAACTGTGTAACTAAATAGTATACCTCAGATTCATCTTCCAATGTTAAAAAGCCATGGGCGAAATTTTCAGGGACATAAATCATTTTATGATTCTTTTCACTTAATTTGACCCCATGCCATTTTTTAAAAGTAGGTGAATCGGGTCTCAAATCGATGATCACATCATAAACAGCACCTTTTGTGCATCGTACAAGTTTGGTTTCCTGAAAAGGACTTCTTTGAAAATGCATTCCTCGCAACGTACCTTTGTTTTTACTTAATGACACATTTGATTGAACAATATTGGTATTCAAACCATGCATTTTCATTTCCTTTTCGCACCAGAGTCTTCCAAAAAAACCTCTTTCATCTTCTATTTTTTGAACTTCAATTTCAAATGCACCTTTTAAAGGAGTTTCTTTAAATATCATATCGAATTAAATAGTTACTTTTTTCATAAATCCCTTTGAATAACTGTCTATTTGTTCACCAGTAAATTCTTTAATTATCTGAGGGTTTTCAATACTGTTTTTATACCACTCAATCGTTTTTTCAATGGTCATAGAAAAATCCCAAACAGGATTCCAATTCAATATTTGAGTCGCTTTGTCAATATTTAAGTTTAAAAGAAAAGCTTCGTGAACCGCCTTTTCTTTGTTGTATTTCCATGACCCCTCCCAATGCAGAAGTACTTCATTAACTAAAGCCTCAACCGTTTTATTTGAATAACTATAGGGTCCAAAATTAAAGGAAGTACAATATTTTGACAATTCTTCATTTTTGGCATTCATTAATTTTGAACCTAACAATAAATATCCTCCTAAAGATTCCAAAACATGCTGCCATGGTCTTGTCGCTAATGGGTTTCTAACTTCAATTGTCTTTTTCTGCTGTAAAGCTCTTATACAATCCGGTAATATTCTATCCTTAGACCAATCTCCCCCTCCAATAACATTTCCAGCTCTTGCAGATGCTAGTTTCACGCCATGCTCATCATATCTGTCAGGATGAAAAAATGAGTTTCGCCAAGATGAAATCACAATTTCTGCAGCTCCTTTACTAGCTGAATAGGGGTCGAATCCACCTAATGCATCATTTTCTCTATAACCAAAAATCCATTCCTTGTTATCGTAACATTTATCAGATGTAATAACAACAACATTTGTAGTAAGACCAAGTTGTCTGATCGCTTCCAGTAAATTAGCAGTTCCATTAACATTGATTTCTAATGTTTCCAATGGAGATTCATAGGAATCCCGAACCAACGCTTGAGCTGCCAAATGAAAAATAATATCAGGCTGTACCTCTTTTAAACTTTGCTTAAGTTTTTCAAAATCTCGTATATCCTCTATTGTACTATGAATATCCTTGTCCGTTTGCAATTGATTATACAACGATGGAAGGGTTGACGGAGTTAGAGCATAACCATATATATCAGCCCCAAGCGATAGCAACCATTGTGTTAGCCAACTTCCTTTAAACCCTGTATGTCCTGTAACAAATACTTTTTTATCTCTGTATATACTTAGCATTCTATACTTGTTAAATTATTTACCATTTTTTCCATAAAGCAGTATCTCCCTCCCACAAATCTTCAAGAACTTGTTTGTCTCGTAAGGAATCCATGCTTTGCCAAAAACCAAAATGTTTAAAAGCAGTAAGTTTATCCTCTTTTGCCAGGTTCTCCATAGGCTCTCTTTCCCAAACGGTTGAATCTCCTTCAATATAGTTAAATATCTCAGGCTCCAACACAAAAAATCCTCCATTAATCCATGCCGTTTCGTGCCCATCTCCTTTGGGCTTTTCTCGAAAACTATTAATTTTAGGGTCATGATCATCCAAATTAAACGCTCCATACCTTCCAGGAGGTTGAACAGCGGTTAAAGTTGCATAAGAATTTTGGTCCTTATGAAATTTTAAAAGTTTATCAAAATCCACATCACTAACGCCATCGCCATATGTTAAAAAAAATGTTTCATCACCAATGTATTCCTTGACCTTTTTTACTCTTCCGCCAGTCATGCTATTTTCACCCGTATCAATCAATGTAACTTTCCAAGGTTCTGCATTATTATTATGAATCTCCATCTTATTATTTTTTATGTCAAACGTAACATCTGACTGATGTAAAAAATAATTGGCAAAGTATTCTTTGATCATATATCCTTTATAACCACAACATATTATAAAATCATTATGACCATAGGATGAATACATTTTCATGATATGCCACAAAATTGGTTTCCCTCCGATTTCAACTAAAGGTTTAGGTCTGACCCCTGTTTCCTCACTTAGCCGGGTGCCAAATCCGCCTGCTAGAATTACTGTTTTCATGATGTTTTATTTTTTTAGTTTTTATACAAAATTCTAATACTTCACTCGCAATTTTATCAACATTTAATCTATCCGTCGATTCTATTCCTTTAACGGAAAATTTGTCCCTGAGTTTCTTATCATTCATTAATTCCTTTATTCTCAATGTCAATAAATCTATATCACCTACAGGTATCAAAAACCCGTTTTCGCCGTCATTAATCAAGTCCCGGGGCCCTGTGTCACAATCGAAGCTTACACAGGCTAAGCCAGAAGCCAACGCTTCAATAAGAGCGTTTGGGAGGCCTTCTAAGGATGATGGAAAGGCAAAAATTGACGATTTTAAAAGCCAATCATCTACATTTTTCACAGAGCCAACTAATTCAATTTTATCCTCAACGTTCAACTCCACTATTAACTTCTCCAGATATTCCCGATCCTCTCCTTCACCTAAAAAAACAAATTTCCAATCTGGAGCATTAATTCTTGCACAAGCCTCAATTAAAAATCCTTGGCCTTTTCTGTGCGTTAAGGCCCCAACATTTAATACTATATTTTTTCTTTCAATAGTAGTATCGAAATGGGTTTTTACAACTGGGTTCGGAATGACTTTTACATTTCGGTTAGCTGTTTCTTTTTCTGTAAATTCTTTTATTTCTTTCGTTTGAGCTATAACACCAGCTGCAAATCGATACAAATATTTACGACTATATTTTTCAATGAATTTAGTCTCTCTTGAAGGACTAAAGGCGTCTCTTACAATAATATTAGTCTTTAAAAAGAAGGTTGAAATAATTGTTAACACATTTGTCGTACTTAAAATACTTAAAACAAAATCCGGTTGAATCTGCTTTATAATTTTTCTTAGTTTTGAACCTGTTCGCAAGCCAATAATCATTTTATTGACAATTCCAGAATAGTTAAACGTAAACTGAATAATCGTTACTTTATCTGAAATCTTATAAAATATTTCGTTCTTTCTCAATACAATGATAAATACATTATACCCTAATGAAGCCCAATGATTGGCTAATATGGAAATATATCTCTGACCTCCACCTACATTGAGTAAAGGCGTTACCAAAACAATATTCATAACATCATTTTTTAATTATAAAAATCGAACTCAAGTACAAACCTAAAATTGAACTCAAGGACCTTAATTTTTGACAATTTCCAATTTTGATTTTTTTCTGGTCTCCTTTCTAAATTCCTTAGTAACAAAACCACGGATAGAATAGTCAACCTCAATGCCTTCTTTTTCAAAAAAAGTAGAAACCCATCGTGGCCATTTCCCTTTGAAAATTACACCACTTTGTTCACAATCATAAAACTGCCCGTTTTGTTCAATGTAATTCTTAGAGACAGAATAAAATCCATCTTTATAAATTTTCGAACGAATATTACCAAAACGCTCAGACATAAAAGGTGATTCATAACCTTTTGCATATTTTAAAAGGGTGTTCCTTTTCCATAAGCCAGGTAAATAGGTGAAACGAAGATCCGTATCAAAATCAATTTGATCCAACTTATCAAATTCCGAATTATTTACTTTTATTTTTTTTAGAGGTGCCAAGAGACGGATATGATCAATTTTATTAGTCTCGTTCATTAATAATAGAAAATCATCAAATAATTTATTATTAATTGGTGATCTCAAAATAAAATCTTCAACCATTACCAGAACTATATCGTTTTTAGCCGTTTCAAGGCTAATTTTCAAACGTTTACTCCAAGGTGTGTCAATACCATTTTTCAAGCATAAAATATCCAATCCTGGATAAGCATAGCTTTTCGAATTTGTACTTAAAATAATTTCAAACTTTTCTATACCAGAAAAATATTTTTTTAAAGTATAGAATAACGGATCCCAACAATCTGAATATCCGTCAGAAGATAAAATAACTATTGATAACATTTATACACTATTATTTTCCTCATTAAGAATCAAAATATCAATTAAAATTGACTAAATAACATTATTAAAAGGATGCTTTGTTAACGGATGCTTCACCAACGGATGATAATCTTCAAGTGCTGGTTCTATTTTCGCATATCGTATATCATGCACAATATCAATTGATTGCCTTGCATCGTTCAACCCAAAACCACGTCCATCAATAATGTCTTTATAACTTTCTGTATGCAGATCAAAAAAACCGTCACTAAATTCTATTTCTTTTCCATCCACCGTTATGGACCTATAGGTTTGTTGACCTTTTTCTTTTATTTCCTTCGGCAATAGGTCATAATTAATGGAGAGAAACCATCTTACTCGGGCCTTTTCAAACTCCAAATATCCAGCTGCTCTATCGTGAGAATGTAAGTGAACCTTATTGGTTTTTACGTCACCAAATATCCAGGATAACATGTCATAAAAATGGATACCAATATTGGAGGCTACTCCCCCTGATTTAGAAACATCTCCCTTCCAGGAAGTATAATACCAATTGCCTCTTGATGTTAAATAAGTCAAGTCGACATCATAAATTTTATCTGCTGGGCCATTATCAATCTTTTCTTTAAGGGCTATAATACTTGGGTGAAGCCTCAATTGCAATATTGTGTTAACTTTTTTATCGTATTCTTTTTCAATATCAGCCAGAGCGTCCAAATTCCAAGGATTCAAAACTAAAGGTTTTTCGCAAATCGCATGAGCGCCGCTTCTAAGAGCCATTCTTATATGAGAATCATGTAAATAATTAGGTGTGCAAATACTTACATAATGCAAATTAGTACTATTTTTCCTTTTTAGTTTTTCGATATGGCGATCAAACCGCTCAAATTCAACAAAAAAAGAAGCATCTGGAAAATAACTGTCCATGACACCAACACTATCAAATTTATCGAGAGCTACCAACAAATTATTATTTGTTTCTTTAATAGCTCTTAAATGCCGTACAGCAACATAGCCAGCAACTCCGATTATGGCAAAATTTTTCATTATAAAATAGTTTAAAAAGTATTTTCAAAAAATCAACTTATTACACAGCTTCGCCTCCCTCAGCCACATAGCTCAGATTTAATAAATAATAAATTATTTATGTGTTTAACTTCATTGTTTGCCCAAAACTTTATGTTAATTAAAGAATAAATACTCTTAAAAACTATTTTCTTTAAAATAAGAAATAAAAAAATATTAACAATCTTTAGTGGTAAGTACGATAACTAAATTCGGGGTAAATTTTTAAGTTAATCTGCGTTTAATTCATAATTATAATCACAAACGAAGAAACACATAATAAATTATAAATATTACTATATCTTTTCTTTAAAAAAGTGCATTTATTTTTTAGACTAACTCAATATTTCATAGATGAAAAATAC
>RCNB010002824.1_pt1 | contig 10528 bp, 4 predicted proteins | sample 2041321 | NCBI WGS metagenome assembly RCNB01 (sample SAMN09708232, study PRJNA481090) | Marine sediment metagenome, whole genome shotgun sequencing project.
TTTGGGGAGACGTTTATCATCGTGTTTATTGCATTCCTGTTGGCGTTGTTTTTGACAAGGTTTCTCCTTCCAAATTTCAACACGTTGACTGGTGAGGTCATAACTTTAGCGCTGTTCGATTTCAGGATATTGGTTGTGCTCGTCGGGATTATGTTGTTCACGGCTTTTATCTCGGGCATTTATCCCTCCTTTTATCTATCTGTTTTAGAGCCGGTTCTGGTTTTGAAAGGGAAATCCGGAAAAGGGAGGAAAGGCTCCATCTTGAGCAAGCTCCTGATCGCCTTCCAGTTTGTCATATCGATTTCCCTGATCATTGCCACCGTTACTGTGGTGAAGCAATTGAACTACATGCAGAATTCCGACCTGGGAATGAACTATGAACAAATGCTTACGTGTACTTTGAGAGGGGATAGATTTGGAGGAGAGGCAGAACAAATATTGAGCAGCAAACAGGCCTTTAAAGAACGGTTATTCACCAATCCGGCTGTTCGAGGAGTCACGTTTCTGAATCAGCTGCCAGGGAAAATCACAAACACTTGGACGTGGGAAGTTCCTGGAAGGGAGGAAGGGATCCCACTGAAAGTGATAAATGCAGATCCCGATTTTGTCGATCTCATGGAGCTTGATGTGATCGAGGGACGGAATTTTTCGTATGAAACCCGGACCGATCTTGACCTCAGATTCCTGATCAATCAAGAAGCCGTCAGACAGCTTGGATTTACCGAGCCTGTGGGCAGCATGGCTGGCTCTGGAAGGTTTAGGATTATCGGAGTCGTTAAGGATTTTCACTACAACTCAATGCACACTAAGATCGGAGCGATGGCCATATCCTTGGATCATAGGACGAGGAGAGCTTGCATCAAGATTGCCGGTGCTAACGTAACGGATACGATCAAGCATATCGAAAAGGTGTACAAGGAATTTTCCCCGGGTTTCGCCCTGGAATACGGTTTTTTGGATGAGTCTTTTGCCAAACAATACGAGGCAGAGAAGCGTCTGAAACAACTGTTGTAGTATTTTGTCAGCCTTGCGATTATAATTTCGTGTTTGGGGCTTTTTGCCTTGACGGCCTTCATCGCCGAACAAAAGACCAAAGAGATTGGCATCAGGAAAGTTTTGGGATCTTCGAATACGGGAATCTTTGTTCTGTTATCGAAAAACTTCACCAAGTGGGTACTTGTTGCAAACCTCATTTCCTGGCCGATTGCCTATTATGTCCTCAGCAATTGGCTGAAAAGCTTTGCCTATCACATCAACATTAGCATCATGATTTTTTTCCTGAGCGGACTAATTGCATTAGTGATCGCGCTTTTGACAGTGGGGTATCAAGCTGTTAAGGCTGCTTCCGCCAATCCCGCCGACTGCCTGAGATATGAATAGTCCTAACGCCTCCTAAAATACCGTATTTTTAAAGCTTTATTGGAATATCTTTGAGAAGTAACGGTGGCTCCGATCACATTGACATAAGAAATATACCGAGCGAAGTCATCTTGTGAAAAAGAATATCGGGGGTGCCGGAGAGATGTCAACCAGTGCATCGACTGTCCGAATATGGATATGGGTTGTTCAAAAGTGAACATTGAAAGCAATGATGAAAGCAAGAGCCGTCTGAAACTATATTGGTATATTTTTTGCTGTGTTTAGCTTTAAGGAGATGATTATGAGTCGAACAAGCATTGTCATTGTGCTAATTATTTTGGTCTTTTTATTTGTTTCGACTGCCGCCAGTGTTGCACAGGAGCAACAGACAGTTCTTACGCCGGAGAATTCCAATGAAGCTAGGCTTAATCGGCTGCAGCCGCCCGACCAGGTGATGGATGCGATCGGAATCAAGCCGGGCATGGTGGTGGCAGAGATCGGAGCCGGGCGCGGCCGCTATGTTGTTCAGATAGCTGTCAGAGTGAGAGAGACCGGCAAAGTTTATGCAGAAGACATTGATGCGGCGTCCCTCCAGCATCTGGAGCAGCGGTGCAAACGCTGGGGGTTGGAACATGTCCAGGCCATTCTCGGGGATGTCACCGATCCCAAACTCCCAAAGGGTGAGCTGGACGTGATTTTCATCATCTCCGCTTACCACCATTTTGAAGATCCTGTCAAGCTGCTGCGCAATGCCAGACTTTCACTCAAAGCCGATGGTTTGGTCGCGATCGGAGAGTGGCTGAATGCCACGTCTCCCGAGCAGGTGGAAGCACAGATGAAAACAGCTGGCTACAAACTGGAACGCACCGAAACCTTTCTTGCAAAAAATAACTTATATATCTATATTTTCAGGATCGACGACATGCAATAACATCTCTCAATGTGAGAATTCTATCAAAATCATAGATGAAAAAAGGAAAAAGATATTTTGTTGCTGATGTAGATAAATATCTCGTTAAGGTTTGAATCAGGTTTATTTCTCGCTCATTTTTAAGGGCTTGCCAACGAGTTAGCCATTACTGTTTTGTAATAATATATAACACCCAGATAAAGGTTAAGAGGCTTGTGTTGACCATCCTCTTTTTAATGTGATAAGGTCATTTTCGATGAATTTGTTATAGAGGGATAAAAATGAGAGAAAAATTCCTGATTAAACTTGCCCAATGGCATGCCACCCATCCTTGGCGAATGCTTTGGATTGTGTTGCTTCTCACGATTGTTTTTGGTGCGTTTGCCAGCCAGTTGAGCGTGACCATGCGCTGGTCAGATTTGCTGCCTTCCGGAGATCAAAGGACCATTCAATTTAACAAGATCATCGATGAGTTTGTCTCTGCTACGAGCCTCGTTGTCGTGGTTCAAGGGGAGGAAGACAGAATAAAGGCCTATGCCGATGCCCTCGCCCCGAAAATTCTAGAAGCGAGAGATCCGGACAACAGCGACAAGATGTTGTTCAAGCGTGTGGATTACAAGACCGAGACCGATTTTTTAAAAAACCACGGCTTGATGTTGATCAAAGAGGACGACCTGGAAAATCTCAGAGATGTTTATACCGATCCCAATCTTGATGGCCTGTTGTTCAACTTGAACAATTCGATGGAAAAGGAATATGTCGGCAAAGAGGAGTCCATCTCCACACGGGAAAAGGAAGATGGGGCGGTGTATTTTCTTGATGGAATCCAAGAGCTTGTTATGGTTCTGAAGGAAGCGGCCTCAGGAACCGACATCTCCGAAGAGGATGTCCAAAAAGTCGCGGATAAACTTCTGATCGGCGAACCCTATTTTCTTTCGTATGATGAGAAAGCCCTCATTTTGAATGTCATCCCCAATTTCACGATGATGGACACCCATTATCTTGTTGTGGGGACAGATGCTGCGCAGGAGATAGTCGATGGCCTGCTGGCAGAATTTCCGGATGTCCAAGCGGGTTTAACAGGATTTATTGCCGTGGGCCGGGACGAGATGGTCTATTCTGAAAGGAGCCTGGGTTATACCACGTTGATAGCTGTAATTGCCATTTTGATCCTCCTGATGATTTCTTTCCGGATGTGGGTGGCACCAGTGCTCGCTTTAACGAGTCTTCTTGTAGGTTTGGTGTGGGCAGTGGGGGCAGCGGCTCTCGTGGTCGGGCAGCTGAATATCATGACGCAGATGATGGCGGTGATCCTTCTCGGTTTGGGAATCGATTTTTCCATCCATATTATCTCCGGATTCACCGAAAGGCGGGCCGCCGGAGACAGCATTGCTCTGTCGATGGAGGCTACTTTTCTCAAGAGCGGCAAAGGAATAATTACAGGAGCCATTACGACAGCCTGCGCTTTTTTGACTTTGGTGATCAGCCATTCCCGCGGCATGAAAGAGATGGGCCTTGTCACGGGAATGGGCCTGCTGGCTATTCTTTTTGCCACCCTGTTCTTTTTACCGACTCTTCTGGTTTTCAGAGAACGGCGGCTGGATAGGAAGAGGGAGGGAGGAAAGGAGAAGAAGGCGTTCGTCCAGAGAGACATTTCTTTCCGTTTTTTGGGGAGCTTGACTGTGTGGCTGGGCAAACATTACATTTTTACGATCGTGGCTTCGGTTGCGATAACCGTTTTGCTCGTATGGTCGGCCAGCAAGATCACCTTTGACCACAATTACATGAACATCGAACCCAAGGGACTGACCTCCATAGCCCTTCAAGATACGGTGCTCGAAAAGTTCGATCTGAGCATGGATTATGCTCTGGTTTTGACGGATGATGTCGATCAATCCCGTTCCTTTGCAAAGGAATACAGAGAACTGGGTTCGGTGGCTGTTACCGAGGATATTTCCGTCTATCTCCCTTCAGAAGAGGAACAGAAGAAACGAATTCCCTATATTTCAGAGATACAAGAAAAGATCCAATCCGCAGAAATCAAGGACGCTATTCTTCAGAATGATTTGGATACTCTGAGGCAGGAAATCCAGCGATTGGAAATGAACGTGATGGAAATGCAGGATATGGCCTTTATCGGCGGACAGGATAAGATCGATAACAAGTGCAAGAAAATCGTCGGGAACCCCGACGATCCCGATTCAATAAACATTTTCCAGGATTTGCTGCAGATAATGGAAACAGATGATGTGTGGGGAATTGAAGGATTTTCGAGTTTTCATCAAAAATTCGCCCCTTATTTCAAACAAGCTGTGATGCAGATGGGATCCACGGATTCCATTCGTCTGGAGGATTTGCCTGACTCTATATTGGACCGCTATGGCAACACGAATCGTGATCAGTTTCTTGTGACCATGTTTCCAGCTGGTAACATCTGGCAGGACAAGGACTTTTTGGGCAGGTTTGTTCAAGATCTGGAAGAGGTCAGCGACAAGGCGACTGGCATGCCTCCGGTTTTTAAAGCTCTGATCGAGATTATCGGCCGGGATGGGCGGAATGCTGTCCTGCTGACCTTAGTCATTGTTTTTGTTCTTCTGGTCCTGGATTTTCGCAGTCCTCGTATGGCCCTGATGGCCATGATTCCCCTGGCGTTCGGCATCTTCTGGATGGTGGGCCTGATGCATCTTGTGGGCATGCAGCTAACGGTGATGAATGTTATGGGGCTTCCGTTGATCGTCGGGATCGGTATCGACGATGGTGTGCACATCGTTCACAGGTGGAAACATGAAGGGAAGGGAAAGATAGGAGTTGTCTTTTCGAGCACAGGAAAGGCCATTCTTTTGACCTCTTTGACGACCATGTTAGCCTTTGGCTCGTTGGTCTTTTCCATCTGGCGAGGATTCGGTCATCTGGGAGCAGCGCTTTTCCTGGGTGTTGGAGCCTGTTTCCTGACGACAGTCCTGGGCCTTTCCGGCCTCATTGGATTATCCGAGCGAAAATAATGTAATTCGGTACCTGTCCCCGAATTGACTGGTGGCAAAAATTGTCACTGAAATTGCCAAAAAGTTGACAATAAGTTTCTTGACAGCGAAGACACAATCCTGATAAATAATACCCATCGATTAGGATTTTTTTGTTTTATCGGGTTTGAAAGGTTTTAATGTTTGCGGGGCAATATCTGTATCGAAGGCTATCTCTTGCACCCAGGTATTGCTTTGTATTTATGAAGCTAGAGTTTAAGTAATGAGGTAATTTATAGCCGTAATTTATGGGAGAGAGGGAAAAATGCGGGGAAGACGGATACTATCTTTTTTATTGTTCGTTATTGTCTTTTTGACTTTAACAGGAATTCCAACAGAGCCTCAATATTATGAGATAAAGGCCAATCAGGATCCCGATCTTATCGCGGGTCGCAATGTGAACATGGTCTCGGGCATGACCTTGCCAGATGGGGATCCGTGGCTTCAGCGTCAGAACGAACCGTCTATCGCTGTTTCCACACGCAATCCTCTCCACCTCCTTGTCGGGGCTAACGACTACAGGACGGTCGACATGTCTGGCGAAATTACAGATGTTCTACCCGGCCAAATTCAAAACCAATCCGCGGGAGATGCATGGCTGGGTGTGTTTAAATCCTTTGACGGCGGGGAGTCCTGGAAAAGCACCCTTCTCGACGGATATCCTCAGCAACAAAACAGCAGCAGTCCATTGCACGGCTATCAAGCAGCGGCCGATCCCGTGGTCCGAGCTGGGACGAACGGCCTTTTCTATTACAGCGGCATTGTTTTCAACCGGACAGATCCGAAAAACAGCGCTGTGTTCGTAGCTCGATTCATCGACAACAATAACGATGAAGAGGGAGATCCCATCCAGTACATCGATACGATAATCATCGACTCATCGGATGGAAGACGGTTTAAGGATAAACCCTGGATCGCTGTCGATGTCCCGGATAAAAAAGCCAAGACTGTTACCATTGCAGGACAGAAAATCAAGAAGAGCAATGTCTATATTGTTTACAGCGTGTTTGAGGGCGAGGGCGAAAACCTTAAAAGCAAGATCATGTTCCGTCGATCCAAGGATTGTGGGAAACGTTGGGAAAAGCCGATCGAAATTAGCGAAAAACATTGTCTGAATCAAGGTGCTACTATCGCAGTGAGTCCTAAAGGGAAAAAGCATATTTATGTGGCCTGGCGTCGTTTTGCCTCCGGTAAAGGAAAAGAGGCCAAATCCAATGCGATAATCGTGGCGAAATCCTCGGATGGGGGAAGAAGGTTTGAAAGAGCCAAAAAAGTTACCGATATACCCGGACCCTTCGATCAGCCAACAACAGATGATTATAATTATCCATTGGGAACATCCTTTCGCACGAACAGTTATCCAACAATAGCAGTGGACAAAGAAGGCATGGGTTACCTTGCCTGGTCCCAACGAGGCGCAGATCCAGTATATCCGAATGATACGCGTATTTTGATAGTGACTTCAATAGATGGTAAAAAATGGTCCAATCCTTATTTAGTAGAAACCCCGGTTTTAGATCCTGGTACTCCAGGTGCTCATTTAGACTGTCATCAGTTTATGCCGTCGATGACTTTTGCCGGGGGCAGACTGATACTTGCCTGGTATGACACGCGGAATGATTACAACCCGGAAATTTCTCCTGAATATATCAGTGATTTTGGACCTATTAGGCATACACTCGATGTACGTGTGGCGCAAGGAACGACCGGTCACGCTCCGGTTTTTGCTCCTTCCGTTCAAGTCTCCAGGTATCTCTGGGCGTTATTTTCAGATGGCCTTCGCCAGGTTCAATTTAATCCGGAGAATTACCCGCTGTTCAAAGGAGGGACTGTGCCCTTTCATGGCGACTACATCGATATAGCCCCATCGCCGGCCATGATTCAAGACAAAAAAGGTGCATGGCGTTTCAACGACAAAACGAGCGATTCTCAGCAATTCCATTTGGCCTGGACGGATAACCGCGATGTGCGGCCACCCGTCAATAATGACTGGACGACTTATAATCCTCCGACTTCCTCCCAACCCTTTTCTCAATCCCGGTTCTTCGTGAGTACTCCGTGTGCTAATCCACTAAACACGGGTATGCGCAACCAAAACGTCTATACCTCTTTGATTACTTCTGTCATGGAAGCGGGAACGCCCGGCAATAACAAACCTTTGGGAACACTCGGCACCAATCCTGTAAACGGGGAGATGATTCCACGGGCTTTTGTCATTTTCGTGAAAAATCCCACAGCAGAAATAAGGCATTATCGCCTTCAAATAACAGATATGCCCAACCGAGGAACGGCGTCATTTCTTGAGTACGAAATGCTCGGTGAAATCGATGTGTCTATTCCGCCATATTCATCAATATCTCGACCGCTGTTCGTGACCTCTACTGATGAAAAAGACAGGGTAACGATCGATGTTTTCGAGATAGAGGAAATTGGGGGGGGTGCTGTTCTAGGGGGAGCACAAAGCACAATCAACATAAATCCGGATGATACAACTCCTAGTGTCATTGGGGATCTTCAGGATACAGAAAGCCATGCCCCGGATATATCCAATCCGAATATCGTGAACTGGACTTATGTCAATCCGAACATCGTCAATCCCAATATTGTGAATCCCAATATTGTCAACCCGAATATCGTTAATCCAAACATTGTGAATCCCAATATTGTGAACCCGAACATCGTTAATCCCAATATTGTGAATCCCAATATTGTCAACCCAAATATCGTCAATCCGAACATTGTGAATCCCAATATTGTGAATCCGAACATCGTCAATTCGAACATTTCTGATGCTGATGTAACCGACATCGAATGGCCTGTGCGTAATAATGGTAATACTATTTCCTCTTATACATTCAAGATTTTTGCAAGGGATTCACTACCGGAAGGCATCTACGCACAGCTTCTTGTGTACAAGGTGTATTACACCCCTGCCACCGATGGCGATAGCTGTGCATTGAAAAAAACTCCCCATCATGAACTTCTTTTGAATATCGTAAATCCGAACATTGTCAATCCCAACATCGTAAATCCGAACATTGTCAATCCCAACATCGTCAATTCTGCCATCGAAAATGCTACCTTCTTTCTCTCTCCAGGTGAAGAGGCAGAAGCGGTGCTGAGATTGATCGATCCTGAGCCTGGAACAACAAAGTTTCTCAAGTCTGGAAGAAAGTTTAAAATCCAACAATTTGCCCAATCTCTGGGAGCTGCAACAGGCTCTCAGGCTTTGGACTCAGAGGATGCTCAGGAAGGGGATACGACCGTAGAGGCCGATTCTACTGAACTTATCATCATCACAGCCGGGCTCCCTGATGGGACTGTGGATGAAGTCTATCCCAATCCTGATTTTCCTGGGGTCCAGTTAGAAGCCACAGGAGGCGATGGAACTAATGTCTGGTCAGCCAACTCCGCACAAATGCCCCCCGGATTGGGTTGTGATGAAAATGGTGTCATCGGCGGTGTCCCTCAATTCGATCCTGGTGTGACTTATCCTCATATCTATAACTTTATCGTTCAGGCCACCTCTGGGGGAGAACCCGCAACACAGAATCTCAGCATCACCATCAACTCTGCCGAAGAACCCACTCCGCCTCTAAACATCGAAACCACATCCCTAACCCCTGGAACAGTCGGAGACTATTACGGAGCCACGCTCCAAGCGACAGGTGGAACTACTCCACGCACTTGGAGTTTAACCTCAGGTTCGCTTCCTCTTGGCTTGAGCCTTGATTCAGGCGGAGTCATAAGCGGGCAGATTGTAAACGATGAAAATGTCATCCCCTATCCCCATAACTATACATTCACTGTCCAGGTCACAGATGCAAACACGGATACGGATACACAAGCTTTGAGCATATCGGTCGATGATATCGTCTACCCGGATCTAACCATCTCCGGAACAGTAACTGATGAGTATGGATCGGCTGTTGCCGGAGTCAGCATATATGGTTTACCCTATTCTCCCCAAACTGATAGCTATGGTTTTTATTCCGATACAGTGCCCCATAACTGGTCTGGCACGATCACGCCCTTCAGGGCCGGCTACGACTTCCAGGTTTCCCTTGTGGATCCCTCGCCTAGCCGGACGTACAATGAAATCACTACCGATCAATTCAGCCAGGATTTTGTGGCGACATCGTTAAACTACACCATTTCGGGAGTGGTGACTTTTTACGGCTCTCCACTTGAGGGTGTGACGATGCATGGTTTACCCAACACTCCTCAAACAGATGCCAACGGATTTTATTTCGACTCAATCCCGTTTGATTGGTCAGGAACGGTAACTCCTGAGCTCCAAGATTATATCTTTCAGCCCCCGAGCAGAACATATGCTTCGATAACGGCCGACCATGTGCTGCAAGACTACGCAGCCACTTTTGTGGGGGTTGGCCAGGATGATCCCTTCGAAGAGAACGATGATTTTGCCAGTGCCACGGATATGACACCTGGGACATACGCGAATATGCAGCTGCACGATGATGACTGGTACAGAGTGGATGTCACCCAGGGAAGTGATTTGAAGGTCTTTGTCGACGGAGAACACATCAACAATATCGATGTCGAGATCCTCGATAGTGCAGGCAACCGGATAATTGGCGCCTACGGAGATCCGGAAGATGAAACGGTTTACGCATCAAACCTCAATGCCGGCTGGCACTACATCCATGTGGTCTATTTGGGCACTTCCGGTTTCTGGAATTCCTATGACCTTACCATCACAACAGGCAACGACCTGGGGAACGGAGAAATCAACGGGAATGTTGCGAATAGCGATGATACGGTATTGGCAGATGTTGAAGTGACAGCCTTTGACACACAATCGGATCACTATTTTGCCACCACCACCGATGCCAACGGTGATTACAGACTAAGTCTGCCTCCGTCAATACACAAACTCTATTTTGATGCCAGCGCTCTCGGACTCCCCAATTATGTCTCTGAATACTATGATAATCAGCTCACATTCGAAAATGCTGCTGAGATCGATGTTCAGGAGGCTGGCTGGACCATCCTCGATATCGATGCCGTGCTCGAGCTGGAGTCTGTCCTGAGTATTGTAACGACAGCTCTGCCTGCTGGCAACTTGGCGACTCCTTACAGCGCACAACTCGAAGCAGCCGGAGGAACAGAACCTTACACGTGGAATCTCATTTTGGGCTCTCTGCCCGATGGGCTAGTTCTGCACAGCAATGGTATTATCGACGGAACGCCCACTACTCTGGGAGCCTATGATTTT
>RCNB010002825.1_pt1 | contig 10527 bp, 11 predicted proteins | sample 2041321 | NCBI WGS metagenome assembly RCNB01 (sample SAMN09708232, study PRJNA481090) | Marine sediment metagenome, whole genome shotgun sequencing project.
TTAACAAAGCCAGCGATATTAGCGCCTTTTACATAATCTATATAGCCGTCTTCATCTTTACCATATTCTATGCATGAATCGTGAATGTTAGACATGATTTCTTTAAGCTTATTATCAACCTCTGTTCTGGTCCAGTTAATCCGTAATGAGTTCTGACTCATCTCTAATCCAGAGGTAGCAACTCCTCCAGCATTTGATGCCTTCCCTGGTGCATACAATATTTTTGCTTTTTGAAATGTATGTACTGCTTCTATCGTAGACGGCATATTCGCTCCTTCACTTACACATACACAACCATTATCCAATAATGTTTTAGCATCATTGTTATGGAGTTCATTCTGTGTGGCACAAGGCAATGCTATGTCACATTTTATTTCCCAAGGTGTTCTCCCTTTAACAAATTTTGCGTTAGGATAAGATTCTAAATACTCACTAATCCTGCCTCTTTTTTCATTCTTTAATTCCATTACGAATGCTAATTTTTCTTCATTTATTCCATCAGCATCATAAATATACCCCGAAGAATCAGACATCGTTAACACTATCCCACCTAACTGAATCACCTTTTCTGCAGCATATTGAGCAACGTTTCCAGATCCAGAAATAACAACAGTTTTTCCGCTAAAAGAATCACCTTTGGTCCCTAGCATACTTTGAGCAAAATAAACGGTGCCATAACCTGTAGCTTCTGGTCTAATTAATGATCCTCCCCAAGTTTTTCCTTTTCCAGTTAAAACTCCTGTAAATTCATTACGTAATTTTTTGTACATCCCGAATAGGAATCCTATTTCACGACCACCAACACCAATATCGCCAGCAGGAACATCAGTATTTGGACCAATATGACGGAAAAGTTCACTCATAAAAGAATGACAAAAACGCATAATTTCATTATCACTCTTCCCTTTTGGATCAAAGTCGCTCCCTCCTTTGCCACCACCCATAGGCAGCGTGGTCAAACTATTTTTAAATACTTGCTCAAAAGCTAAGAATTTTAAAATACTCATGTTTACACTAGGGTGAAAACGTAAACCTCCTTTGTACGGTCCAATAGCTGAATTCATCTGAATCCTATACCCTCTATTAACCTGAATTTCGCCAGTATCATCAACCCAACATACTCTAAATGTAAGGACACGTTCAGGCTCAACCATCCTCAATAAGATGTTTTTACCATGATAAATGTCATGTTGAACAATGTAAGGAATTACGGTTTCTGCAACCTCTTCAACGGCCTGTAAAAACTCTGGTTCGTGACCATTTCTTTCTTTTACAAGGTCTAAAAATGCATCTATTTTATTTCTCATTTGTAAAATTTTGAAGTATTTATATTTTAATGAATTTTGTGACTACAAATATATGAAATCTGTAAAAAAATACACCTTTTTTCTGCAATTTCACAATAACTTTTCACTTATGGATGTTATTATAATTATTATGCATTTTTTAGAATAAAATGCATTTTATCCGATATTTTTGTTATTTCGTCGAAGTTTTATATATTTGTCCAGTCAGTGCCCAAAATCATTGCGCCAATTATGATTAACCTTAAACAATTATTTTTTTCGTTATGTTTTTTAGCAGCGTTTAATACGGCATTTTCTCAATTAGGGTTTTCTCACGAAGTTGGTGTTATAGCTGGCCCCGTAGAGTTTAGATCTGATTATGGAACTCGTTTAAGCGAAAAAACAAACTTTGGGAATTCAGGATATGGTATTGGCATTATCCACTATATAAATTTTGCTTACCGAGCAGATTGTAATTGTTATACTACAGACACCTATTTTAATGACCACTTTAAATTAAGAAATGAAATTTCTTATAATAAGTCTAAACTTGAACATCTTGGGGAATGGGTTAAGTCTAGTAGAACAACCCCGGAGGCAGACAAATTAAGAGCGCATGAAGGTTTTGCTGAAAATTTCGATATAGGAACACAACTTGAATATTTTCCTCGAAGTATTCGCTCCTTTCAGGGTTTTGGTTATAAATACGCTCCTTTTATAAGTCTTGGTGTTCATTACACCTATTCTACCCCTAAGGTTTCAACAAGTTATGGCGACGGAGATATCTCAAATCCCGATAATTTTTATACATTCTGGGATCCTGGTTCTGTAAATCCGGCATCTACTGGTGATTGGTCTTTGGTTACGAGTATAGGTGTGAGGTATAAAATTGATGTTTTATCAGATATAATGCTCGACTTAAGATGGCAATACTATTTTAATGACTGGGTTGATGGTTTAAACCATCAATTAAGCTCAAATAAATTTAATGATTGGTTGTTATGGCTAAATGTAGGCTACATCTATTATTTAGATTAGACTATTTAAAAAAAGCAATAATAAAAAAGCCCTTGAAAATTCAAGGGCTTTTTTATTATTTCAATGCTTGTTTTAAATCATTTATTAAATCTTCTGCGTCTTCAATACCAACACTCAACCGTATCAATGAATCTACAACACCTGTTTTTTCTCGTTCCGCTTTAGGAATACTAGCATGTGTCATGCTTGCAGGATGTCCTGAAAGTGATTCGACTCCACCCAACGATTCCGCCAGAATAAAAATTTTGAGGTTTTCTACAATTTTAATAGAAGCTTCATAACTAGATCCTTTTGTTGTAAATGATAGCATGCCTCCAAAATCATCCATTTGCTCTTTTGCAATATTGTGATTAGGATGTGTTTTAAATCCAGGCCAATATACGTTTTCAATTTTTGGATGCGACGCCAAGAATTCTGCAATTGCCTTTCCATTTTCACAATGTCTCTGCATTCTTATGTGCAATGTCTTTATTCCTCTTAAGACTAAAAAACTATCTTGTGGACCACAAACCGCTCCACTCGCATTTTGAATGAAATATAATTTGTCAGCAATATCCTTATCATTCAACATTAAAGCTCCCATTACAACATCACTATGACCCCCAAGATATTTTGTGGCAGAATGCATAACAATATCAGCTCCTAAATCCAATGGCCTTTGCAAATAAGGTGTGGCAAAAGTATTATCGACTGCAAAGAGTATGTTGTGCCTTTTAGCGATACTTGCAACTGCCTTTATATCAATAATATTCAACATTGGGTTTGTAGGCGTTTCTACCCATATTAATTTAGTATTTTCATTGACATAAGCTTCTATATTGGCAGCACTATCCATCCCTATGAAATGAAACTTAATTCCATATTTTTCAAATATACTTGTGAATAATCTATAAGAACCCCCATACAAATCGTTTGTAGAAATCACCTCATCGCCTGGATTCAAAAGTTTAATTACGGCATCAATAGCTGCTAAACCCGAGCCAAAAGCTAAACCATAATTTGCGTTCTCTATACTGGCAAAAGCATTTTCCAGCGCTCTTCTTGTTGGATTGTGGGTTCTAGAATATTCAAACCCTTTATGTCCTCCAGGGGTACTTTGAGCATAAGTAGTCGTTTGATAAATTGGAGGCATAATTGCTCCATAAGCAGGGTCTAACTCTTGACCTCCATGTATAGCTTTAGTATTAAATTTCATCTGTGTTTTATATTACTTTTTTAATGGTCAGAGGTAATCTTTGATAATTAAAAAACTATTGGTAAAAAATGTAATAGCTTTTCTAATTATGTCGATTTCATTCTTCAAAATTTAGAGCAACAAATCTAATCTTTAATTCGTTGTATTCAAATCTATGATTTATCTTTAGTATAAATTATTGTAAAACCTTACCGAAATGAAAAAATTATTGGTTTTAGTGCTTGCTTTCGTTTCTTTTTCATGCCTTGAAGAAACCCAACTGTCTTTTAATGAAACTAACTTAAAATCTAGTGACAATGCTATTGTTGAAATTAATGTCCCAAATGCAGATGGAGAATCACTAGTGAGTAAACTCGTTAATACTAAAATTGAGAACCATATTGGCAATGCCCTCAATTTTAGTGAAGATGAATCTGACAGTATATCACTTTCAGATGCTATTAAAAAATTTGACGAAGAATATAAGACATTTAAAAATGATTTTGAAGAAAATGCTTTAGTATGGGAAGCAATGTTCGATGGCGAAGTTACATATCAATCGTCAGAAATAATTTCTATAGCCATAAATAGTTACTTAAATACTGGTGGCGCTCATGGTAATTTAAATATTACGTTATTAAATTTTGACCCCGTGACAGGAGATTTATTAAATTTTGATGATTTGATATCCAATAAACAGATGTTTCAAGATGTTGCCAAGCTCCATTTTAAAATGGCTACAGAAGCAAAAGAAGAATCGGATTTTGAAGATTACTTTTTTGGGGAAGAATTTCATTTACCAGCAAATATTGGCTTTTGTGATGAAGGTGTTATTTTGTTTTATAACGTATATGAAATTGCATCATATGCCGTTGGAATAACTGAATTTACAATACCTTATGAAGAGGTAAAACAATACATTAAAGTTAATTAATCTTGATTTCTGGTCAATCGCTTAACGATTGGTTCTACGGTCAATCCCTGTCCTATAATTGAAAAAGCAACAATAATATAGGTAATCACTAAAAACAACTCTTTGTGCATTTCTTGTGTTAAGCTCAATGCTAATGCTATCGATATTCCACCCCGTAAACCACCCCAAGTCATTATAAGATTTGTATATGGGACAAATTCCAGCTTTTTTTTAAAATACTTGATTGGTCCCCAAAGTGAAATGAATCTTGACAATAATACAATTGGCACACCTAATAACCCAGCGATAATATAGTTGCCTTCAAAAGTTAAAACTAACATCTCCATACCAATCATGACAAAGAGAATAGTATTTAGGAGTACATCTATTAACTCCCAAAATTTATCAACATATGCCTCAGTCGTTTCAGACATAACCGCGCTTCTAACCGTATCATTGCCCACTATAAGCCCAGCTGTAACCATTGCCAACGGTGCTGATAAATGTAATTGATGCGCCAATAACGTGCCTCCCATAACAGCTGCAATGGTTATTATAACTTCTACTTCGTAATCATCAATAGATTTCATTAACCTATAGGCAATCCAGCCCAAAATTAATCCAAGTATAACGCCACCTATTACCTCTTGACCAAATAATTCAACAATTCCCATAACATCTACCTCTCCTGTTGTTGACGAAGCAATTTTAAAAATCGTTAAGAATACCACAACACCAACACCATCATTAAACAATGATTCACCCACAATTTTAGTTTCTAATTTTTTAGGAGCACCTGCCTTTTTCAAAATCCCCAAAACAGCAATTGGGTCGGTAGGAGAAATAAGAGCTCCAAATAGTAAACAATAAATAAAATCAACATCTAGTTGCAAGAAATGCAACACATAATACATAACTATCCCCACCAAAAAAGTAGATACCAAAACGCCAACTGTGGCAAATACAAAAACAGGCCAACGTTGCACTTTTAATTGATTAAAATTAGTATGAAGTGCTCCAGCAAAAAGCAAAAAACTCAACATAATATCCAGTAAAACTGTTGTAAAATCAATATTAGAAATCAATTCTTTTTCACGCAATAAGAGCGTGTCATCAAATTGCCCAATGGCCACAACTATAAGTGTGAACACTATAGTAATAATCATTAAACCAATCGTTATTGGCAATTTTAAAAACCTCACGTTTATATACCCAAAAAGAGCAGAGAGAACTGTTAATATTGCTGCTACTGAAAAATAATCCATAGCCCTAAATCGAATTTTTTAATGCTAAAATATACCCTAAATGAATGCCTTCGTGAAAATTATTGAATGCTATTGCGTCTTCAACACATGACATGGTGCTATTTGTTGAGGTAGTATAAGTATTATAGATTTTAAAAACTCCCTTTTCATAATCCTTTTCCATTTGTTCCACTGTTGAAAATAATAATCTTTTTATTATATTAACTTCGTCTTGAGTTACATCATTCTCAGTCTTTGTTCCTTTTCTATATTTTGAAACCATCTCATCACTTACCAGCATTGGTAAATTAGATAAATCATATATCAACAACTGTTGGGTTACTATAACGTGAGCTATATTCCAAATAATAGTATTGTTAAAACATTGAGGTTTTTTGTTGAGCTCTTCTAAAGTGAATTTATCTAAAAAAGAATTTAATATCTTTCTATTTTTAAATGTAATATCAAATGCATATCCCATTTTATTTTTAGTTGAAAACATTTGTGTTTTTGTATTACTCATTTTCTATGTAAAGTTAATCTTTGTTTATCATGAAAAAAATATACTACTTAAAAACTTGCAATACTTGCATGAGGATTTTAAAAGAAATCAACCCTTCATCTGGTTTTATTCTTCAAGATGTTAAAGAACAGGAAATTACAGTTTCGCAACTAAAAGAAATGTATGATTTGTCAGGTAGTTATGAAGCTCTTTTTAGTAAAAGAGCAAAACTCTATAAAGAAATGGGACTTAAAGACCAGCTCCTTAATGAGCGAGATTATAAACACTATATATTGCATCATTATACCTTTTTAAAGCGTCCGGTTATTCTAATTAATGATGCTATTTTTATAGGAAACTCACAAAATAATATTAAAGCCGCTAAAACTGCGCTAGAAAAATTGTAGCTTTTAAATTTTAAATATATTCGCGATTAAAATCATAATGCATCCATTTATAGCTATTACTTATAATTCGGTAAAGGATATTTCTCAAAAACAATGGGGCGAACTCAATTGTACGGACAACGTGTATTTAAGTCCTGATTTTTTAGATGCTTTTGAGAGCTCTAATCCAAAAATTAAGTTCAACTATATTGTAATTACAAACGATGACAAAGCAGTTGCGTTAGCTTTAATACAGACCATTGAACTTGGTATAGACGCTATTATCAAGAACATAAAAACGACTCAAAGGCTAAAGAACATTATAAGATGTTTCTTTTGCAAAACTGTAATCCGTATTATGTTTAACGGAAATATCTTTTTGAGTGGGGAACATGGCCTTTTTATTAAAGACGACATTGATAAAGCTTCTGCAATAAAAGCAATTGCCTTAGAAATTAAGTCCTTAGCAAAACAAACAAAACCACTTCACGCCGTTCTGTTAAAAGATTTTTTAGTTCGTTCATTGCCTCTTACAAGCAATTTCAAAGATTTTGGGTTTTCGCCAATGCACGTAGAGCCAAATATGATTCTTGAACTCGATGCTGATTGGAAAACTTATGACGATTACAAATCAGATTTAAAATCAAAATATAGAGTTAAAGTTAATAAAGCAGATAAAACAAGTGAGTCCCTAACAGAGCGTATCTTTTCAGAATCTGATTTTGCAACATACAAGGCCGAACTTCAAAAACTGTACGAGAATACCATTGCTAATGCCAATTTTAATGCACAAGTGTTGAACCTTGACACTTATATTAAACTGCGTGAGGTTTATCATGAAGATTTTATTGTAAAGGCATATTTCCTTGGAGATAATCTTGTTGGTTTTCTTACTGCTTTAGCCAATAATAATCACCTAGATGCTCATTTTATTGGTCTTAATTACAACTTAAACAAAGCTCATGCCATCTACCCAAGAATATTAAATGATTATGTGAGAATAGGTATTGAAAAGCAGGTCTCGCATATTAATTTTGGTAGAACTGCTTCAGAAATCAAGACCACAATAGGAGCCGTCCCAACAGAATTGACATGTTATATTTTACACAAAAGACCTCTACTAAATTCTATAATAAAGTTACTTGTTAACCGTGTTAGGCTTAAAGAATTTAAACAACATTATTCCTTTAAAACAAAAAAAGATGCCGTTTAGACCTCTGTTAAATTTATATTTATACTTCTATTGCCATGCATTAATTAAGCCTCCCATCAGGGCCATTGTTATTATCCAATAACCAATATTAATTTAGAGGAATTTTTATTTATTCGATAAAACTTCCTCTAAATCCCTAGGTGTTTTGCCATATTTTCTCGTGTCTTCCTTAGTTAATATTTTGAATTCTTTTGATTTAGGAAAACTCTCAATAAGTTGCAATAGATTATGTGGCACTTTTCCTAATTTTCTTGTTTGCATATCTATCCAAGAAAACATCATTTCTCCATGTGCAAAATTTTTGCCTTCCATAGAGTAGAAATTATGTTCAAACATTACGAATCTACCATCCTCACTATGCCCGATTACCTCTAAGCTTACATTTACTGGGGCTCCCAATAAAGCTTCGTTAAAATAATATATATGCTCATAAAATACAATTGGTCCTAAACCAAGTCTTTCCATAGCGTCTATGTCAAGCCCTTGCTCAGTAAAAAAGGACATTCTTGTATGGCTCATAAACTCTATGTAAGACGAGTTTCCAAGATGCTTATTTGCGTCAATATCATTCCATCTAACATCAAACTATTTAGTATACATATTTTATAATATTTTCAATAAAGTTAATCTATTAAATATTTATGTTCATTCTTTTATCCTTCATATTAATTAAGTGTTTTCGTTATCTTTGTGTAACTTTTAAATTTTCAAAATGATAAAATCAATGACAGGTTATGGTAAATCTGTATTGCAACTTCCTACCAAAAAAATTTCTATCGAAATAAAATCTCTTAACAGTAAAAACCTTGATTTGAATGCTAGGATGCCTTCCATTTACAGAGAGAAAGAGTTGGGAATTCGTAAACTTATAGCCTCAAAACTGGAACGTGGAAAGGTAGATTTTTCTTTATATCTGGAGATTACAGGTGAAGAAACATCCACTCAACTAAATAAACCTGTTGTGACCAAATACATGCAACAGCTTGCTGAAGTAGTTGATGGTGATAAAACAGAGCTTCTTAAAATGGCGGTAAGATTTCCTGATGCTTTAAATACTGAACGTGAAGAAATTGATGAAAATGAATGGGCATCAATTGAAAAAGAAATAAATAGTGCTTTGGATAGAATTCAAAGTTATAGGAGTCAAGAAGGAGATGGCCTTGAGCAAGAATTTAAAGATCGAATAAAAAACATTGCGGAGTTATTAGAACAAGTTATTGTGATGGATCCCGAACGTGTTGAAAGTGTTAGGGAAAGATTGCGTAAAGGAATTGCTGAGCTAAAGGAAAAAATAGACGAAAATAGATTTGAGCAAGAGTTGGTCTATTACATCGAAAAATTTGATATCACTGAAGAAAAAGTTAGGCTTCATAATCACTTAGAATATTTTGATAAATCCTTAAATTCAACAGATTCGAACGGTAAAAAACTCGCTTTTATTGGCCAGGAAATTGGTAGAGAAATAAATACTATTGGATCGAAATCTAACTATGCTCCAATGCAAAAATTGGTTGTGCAAATGAAAGATGAATTGGAAAAAATTAAGGAACAGCTTTTAAATGTTTTATAACATCAATTACATCAAATGAATACAGGTAAGCTTATTGTGTTTTCGGCACCTTCAGGTTCTGGCAAAACGACCATAGTAAGGCATTTATTAAAACAGGACGATTTAAATTTGGAATTCTCCATTTCGGCAACGTCACGAGAAAAACGTGGCGAAGAAAATAATGGAAAAGATTATTATTACCTAACGGCCAAGGAGTTTAAAAATAAAATTAAATCAGATGAATTTTTGGAGTGGGAAGAAGTTTATCGTGATAATTTTTACGGTACATTAAAAACGGAAGTAGATCGAATTTGGGCTTTAGGCAAACATGTTATTTTTGATATTGATGTTTCAGGAGGACTTCGAATAAAACGTAAATTTCCAGAGCAAACTTTGGCTGTTTTTGTTAAACCTCCAAGTATAGATGAATTGAAAATACGCCTAAAAAAACGTAAGACCGAAAGTGAAGATAAAATCAATATGCGGGTGGCAAAAGCATCGGCAGAATTAGCAACAGCACCACTCTTTGATATTATAATTGAAAATGATAACTTGGATAATGCTTTAGTAGAAGCACACAAACTGGTTAAAGAATTTGTTGATTCTAAATAATAAATAAATGAAAATTGGTCTTTATTTTGGGACATTCAACCCTATCCATGTTGGTCATCTTACTATTGCCAATCATTTGGTCGAGCATAGTGATTTAGATCAAGTATGGTTTATTGTAACGCCACATAGCCCATTTAAAAAGAAAAACAGTCTTTTGGATGACCACCAACGTTTGGAAATGGTGTATTTGGCAACAAAAGACTATACAAAATTAAAGCAAAGCGATATTGAATTTAATTTACCTCAACCCAATTATACCGTAAATACCCTAACCCATTTAGAGGAAAAATATCCTAACTATGAGTTTGCCTTAATTATGGGAGAGGATAACTTAAAAAGCTTTTATAAGTGGAAGAATTATCAGCTTATTCTAGAACGACATTATATTTACGTCTATCCAAGAATTTCAAGTGGAACAGTTGAGCATCAATTTGAAAATCATGACAAAATTGTACATGTAGATGCTCCAATTATGGAATTGTCTTCTACTTTTATTAGAAAATCAATAAAAGCCGGTAAAAATGTAAAACCAATGCTCCCAGAACATGTTTGGAGCTATCTTGATGAAATGAATTTTTATAAATAAGAAAACCTGCAATTGCAGGTTTTC
>RCNB010002829.1_pt1 | contig 10524 bp, 12 predicted proteins | sample 2041321 | NCBI WGS metagenome assembly RCNB01 (sample SAMN09708232, study PRJNA481090) | Marine sediment metagenome, whole genome shotgun sequencing project.
TTTTCCCTTTTTAACTCATCCAGTACATCAAACAGTACTTTTAACTCCATGAAAGCAGGCGAACCAGAAAGTACAATAGCTACAGCGACGGCTTCCACCATCTCCGCTTCCGTTGCACCCATATCAAATGCCTCTTTGGCATGAAGAGCAATACACCATTCACATTGACGACTCGCAGATATTGACAGAGCGATCAGTTTCTTGGTTTTACTGTCAAGTGCACCATCCTCTTCTTTTACAGTTCTCGAGTACTGGAGAAAATGTCTAGCTAAGTCAGGATAATCCTGATTCATCCGTGTTACGATTCCTTGTATATCTTTCAATTTCTCACTCAATCTAATTCACAGAAAAAATATTACATCCTACTAATAATAACCTGTACCATAAACATGTTCGAATAATTACATTATTATACGGTATTCAACAACTTTCTTCAAATCTAATGAATTCATCTCTATACCATACAGATGATCACCTGAACCAAAATTAATTCTGTTCTTCAATAGAACCTGTTCGTCCACAAGCAAGGGTATATCCAGAATTATTGGGCAGATAGCACCAGGCTCTATACCTGTAAGTTCAATAACCTCTTTTCTACTAGCAAGATGAAGTTTCTTCTCTGTAATTTCACCCACTTTATTAAGATCCACTCTGCTAACCCCGAGTAACAGGACTCCAAAACCTTGTCCTTGATCATCGGTTAGGATCATGGTTTTACAGATCTCATCAAGCTTTATCCTTCCTCTAGAATATTTTACCACATCTTCTACCGTATAGGCTTGTTTATCAAGTTTGAATAAGGAATATTTCACGCTTGCCTTATCCAATTTTTGTGTAGACTCAAAAGAAACCATTACTAGACATTACCATATAAGCAAATAAGTTTTCAATCATAATTATTTCTTCTTAAATTTGTAGGTTATATTGGCTGTTTCTTATTTACACATCAGCAATCAGTATAGAACAAGTAGTGAAAATATATGCATAGAATATACTGTATACATTGACAAATTATGATTAATAAACTGAAAAGAGATCTTACACAAGGAAAACAGGTTTACGGTTGTTGGATGACTATTGAGAGTCCGATATGCTCTGAAATGATGTCCTCCCTTGGGTTCGATTATTTTGTGTTCGATACAGAGCATAGTCCTCTAGAAATATATCAAATTCAGACCCTCATGCAAGCAATGAGAGGAGACAGCAAAACTACGCCTATAATCCGAGTTAATTGGAATGATATTGTACAGATTAAAAGAGCCCTTGATGTCGGAGCTCACGGAGTCATAGTACCTTGGGTGAATAATAAAGATCAAGCAGAAATGGCTGTAAAGGCCACCCGTTATCCCCCTGAAGGTGTTCGAGGCTGTGGTCCACGTAGACCCGAACTATTCGACTTTGACTACATTAAAACCGCTAACAAACAAATGTTAGTAATATGCCAAATAGAAACAAAAGAAGCTGTAGAGAATATTGAAGAAATAGTATCTGTAGAAGGTGTTGATGTGACCTATATTGGTCCTGCAGACCTTTCAGCATCATATGGCCATCTTGGTGATAAGTCTCATCCTGAGGTTCAGAATGCAATAGATACCGTTTATGATGCTACAAAAGCTGCTGGGAAGATTGCAGGAATTCATATGGGGTCTGGTTTGACGATTCAGAACAGAATTGAGAAAGGATATGAATTTATCACAATAGCTCAAGATATACAGTTACTAGCTAAAGGAGCCAATGATACTTTCAAAGAATTACATAATGGCTACTTGTAGTTCTAGCTTGAAGATATTAGTGGGATGATGAAAATTTGAAGGCGATCAAGTTACTCATACTCTACTGTTGCAGGTGGCTTAGGGGTGATATCATAATATACTTTAACCACCTTTGGACACGCAGTGAGTATCTTATTTGCTGTTGAAATCAGAATATCCCATGGAACCTCTGTGATTTCTGCCGTAAGAAAATCCTGAGTCTCAACACTACGCATCGCAATAATATATCCCTCACCATCCGATCTTTCCACAATCTGATAAAGCACACGAGTAACCTCTGGAAAGCTTTCCTGAATCTTCGACCTCATATCATCAAGGGTCTCATAATCAAGCTGAACAATATTTTCTGAATAATCCAAGACCTTAAATGTAGAAACCAAGCCGTAAGCTCGGGTCCCTTCTACAATCCCCGTAGCCTTCTCAGAGAGATATCTAGCATAAACCTGTATATCATCCTTGTTAATTGCCTCAACTGCTTCTCTTTTCAAGATTTTTGGTGCTTCATATGAGCCACCACTCAATATAGCAGTAAAGTATTGGGCAGGTTTCAACATCATGAAAGATTCCTCTACGACTAAAGTAGCAGCTTTAACCTGATCTAGTTTATCATCCGTTATCTCACCGACAACTCTTACTGATAAACCAGGCCCCGGGAAAGGTTGCCTTTCTGATGCTATCTCTGGTGCTCCTAGGTATCTGGCTACTTCTCTGACTTGATATTTATACAGGCTCTTGATGGGTTCAATAACTTTGTACCCAAATTTTTCAACTGGGTTTATACCTATCTGCTCAAGGATATTATGCTGGGTCTTTATACCGCCCTGAGTCTCCTCAATGTCCGCTTTAATGGTTCCTTGTACGAGATACTTGCATTCTTCGACTATAGCAGCATCACTGAGTGTCTGATAAAATGTCTCCCTAAAGGCTTTCCTTTTATCTTCAGCATCAACAAGTCCCTTTAACGCTTTCATGAATCTCTCTCGTTCATTAAGAATCCTCACAGGCAGATTCAAAGGGGGAGCTGAAAGCATTGCTTTAACCCTGTCTGGCTCCCCTAACCTCATAAAGTTGTCATCAATGAATGCACAGATGAGGTTATCTCCGAGTGCTTTATGTGTCAGTAGTGCTGATACTGTGCTATCTACTCCACCTGAAACTGCTATTAGAGCTTTCTCATTTCCAAGTGCTTCTTTAATTATTTTTACTTGTGCGTTAACAAACGAGGCTACATCAAGTTCAGACATTTTATTACATGTCATTTTGCTCATGTCTCCATAAAAGGTTTCAGTGAACAAACAAAAATTCTGAGGCTTTTCTAACCTATATTTAACAAATTTTTAAGACATTACCCGTATATACCTGTATATCCAATGTTGGGTATCAAATGGGTTGGAACGGTACAAACAGCGAATTTCTTGTAATAGGAAGTGGACTTGCAGGTCTAAGTTTCGCTTTGAAGGCTGCTGCTTTGGGTGATGTTTCCATTCTAACCAAGAAGAACCTCATTGAATCTAATAGTGACTACGCTCAGGGAGGCATCGCTGCAGTACTCAGCCCTGAAGATAGTTTTGAGAGTCACATTGCGGATACTATACGTCTAGGAAAGGGAATATCTGATATTACTGCAGTGGAGCTCATGGTTAAACAAGCACCAACTGAAATTCAGTGGCTGATGGATATGGGTGTCGACTTCGATAGATTAAACGGTGCAGTATCTCTTGGAAGAGAAGGTGGTCACAGTGTTCGTCGAGTAGCTCACATTGGTGACCTTACAGGTCACGTAATCCAGCTTTCACTTATAGAGAGAGTTAGAGAACACCCACGAATAACTATATATGAGAATTTGTTAGCCACTGATTTACTGACCGATCATGAGTGTTGTATTGGTGTTCGAGTTTTAGATCCTAAACATTCTAAGATCATTCATTTCTATGCTCCAATTACAGTACTCGCTACTGGTGGTAGTGGACACATTTACTCTAAAACATCTAACCCTGAGGTAGCAACGGGTGATGGAATATCTATGGCGTGGTGGGCTGGGGCTCATATTAAAGACATAGAATTCGTGCAGTTTCACCCAACAATTTTGAATACAGGTGAAAGTCCCTTCTTCCTTATCTCTGAGACTGTACGAGGTGAGGGTGCAATTCTTCGAAATAGCAGTGGTGAAGCCTTCATGGCTCAGAAACATCTCTTAAAGGATCTAGCACCACGTGACCTGGTGTCACGCCAGATAGTGGCTGAACAGAATAGTGGACCTGTAAGCCTTGATATTACACACCGAGACGAAATTTTTCTTCAAAAACGGTTCCCGACTATATTTAAGAAATGTCTTGAATCTGGATACAATCTGGCAAAAGATCTGATTCCCGTTTCACCTGCTGCTCATTATATGTGTGGTGGTATCATTATCAATCAATATGGTGAAACCAATATTCCAGGATTGTACGCTTTTGGAGAATGTAGCTGCAGTGGAGTTCATGGAGCTAACAGGATGGCAAGCAACAGTCTTTTGGAATGCATTACTTTCACCACTTTTGCCTTCAGGAAGATATCCCAAGCCCCACAAGGATTAAAACATAGTCCATATGAGCGAAATATAGAACTCATTGAATCACCTGAAGCATGGAAACTAAAACATCGTCTCCAAAACCTAATGTGGACCAATGCGGGTATAAACCGTAGCATAGCAGGACTAGAATATGGGTTAAAAGAACTCAACATAATACATGAAGAACTGGAAGCACAAACCAGTAAAGGCACAAATGCAGAGCTAATGGAACTATACAACCTGGAAACAGTTTCAAGACTAATAATCAGGGCTGCATTAACCCGGAGAGAAAGCAGAGGAACTCATAGGCTCAAAGACAACCCGGAGAAGGATGACAAGAACTGGTTAAAACACATAGTCTTTGAGAAAAACAATATTCACATTATTCAACACTAAATATACCATTTTCTGTCTGATAGATTAAACTTGACATACATTTTTGCTCTTCGATGCAGGAAATAATTTGGGCTTATTCAGATGGGATCTATATCTAATTAGATACGACAACTCAGAATGGTGATTATCAAGTATCTATGATTGTATGCATTTCGATTTTTGTCGTAGGACCATATGCAAACAATGAGATATTGTAAGACTGGGTGATTGTAGAGAAAAATGTAAAAGATGAACTAATAGTTTCAGGTATTAATGATAAGACATCTATCCTCGTATGATTTCTCCTAATTCATCTAGGAATTTTATGATGTCTTCTTTTATGATTCCATAGTGTGTGCATAGACGAACTCTTCTACCCGAGTTACTCGTCCAACCTATCTTTGAGCATGCTTTACCCCAATCCTCCCTATTCCACCCAAGATCTGACAAGTCAATGTATACCATATTTGTCTCAACAGGATACCGAAGCTTTATACCTAGTTTCTGTAATCCCTCTCCTAGTAAGCTAGCGTTTTCATGGTCTTCTTTGAGTCTACCAACCATACTTGTTAACGCGACAATTCCAGGGGCAGCAATAACCCCCGCCTGACGCATTCCTCCACCAAGCATCTTCCTGTATTTGCGAGCTTTCATGATGAAATCCTTTGAACCTACAACCATAGATCCAACAGGAGCCGCCAAACCTTTTGACAAACAAAACTGTACGGAATCAGAATACTTTGCTATCTCCTTAACTTCTATCTCAAGTGCGACAGCAGCGTTAAAGACTCGGGCTCCATCGAGGTGAACATACAGGTCATGATCCTTTGCTGCATCCCAGGAGGCTTTCATCTGACCAATGCCTAGAGCAACTCCACCAGCAGAGTTATGAGTATTCTCTATGCAAAGTAAACTTGTTGGTGGACAGTGTATATTATCTCTCCTGACTGCTCTATGAATATCTTCTGGCTTTATCCAACCCCTATCTCCCTTGACCGTACGGGCCATCAAGCTACCAAGAACTGCAAGCCCCCCAACTTCGTTTACATAGATGTGGCTTGACTCCTCGAGAATAACCTCATCACCCCTATTGGTGTGAGCGAGAATAGATACGGCGTTACCCATAGTCCCACTAGTGACAAATAAACCAGCCTCCTTACCTAGTATATCAGCTGCCAGTTCTTCAAGTTGATTAACTGTTGGATCCTCACCATAAACATCATCTCCAAGAGTCGCTTTTAACATAGCTTCCCTCATCTCAGGTGTAGGCAGAGTAACTGTATCACTTCGAAAGTCAAGATTCTTTTTAACCATTGATTCTTCACAAACTTGGTGTAATAAGGAGTATATTAGACATAATCATTGATTTAGACTAGTCGATAGTCTCTTATTCTATTCAAGTAATTTTGAGATACAACGAATGAGTGGAGCATCTAAATCGTGATTGTATCTGCAGTAGTCATTGCACGTAACGAGGAAAACCACATCTCAAACACTATTAAATCTCTAATAAAACAAGATCTTAAACTGCGAGAAATAGTTCTTGTCAATGATGGGTCTACTGATAGAACTCCAAATATAGCTGAGGAATTAGGTTGTATCATTGTTAATCTACCATATCATAAAATGAGCTATGTTGGTAGACCTGAATTAGGGCAGGTACTCAACCATGGTTTGGCTGAAATAAGGGAAAATGGAGTTCCAGATTATATATTGCAGATGGGTGCTGATCATGTTTTGCCAGTTGATTATGTTTCTTCTCTGTTGGATTTGATGGGTGAATCTGTGAAGATATCCAGTGGTACATATCCTAATGTGCGATTAGAGGATGATGTGCCTCTCGGTTCAGGACGGCTGATTGAAGCCAGAATTTGGGATACGATTAATGGTATTGAATATCCAGTAAAATACGGGTATGAGTCTTGGATCGTTTACAAATATAGGATGTTAGGTTACGACGTTAAACGTTACGATAGTATTGTCACGGATACGAGACCAATTCGTATGAATCCCAAGAAGGCAAATGAGTGGGGTAAATGTAGTTATGCTCTGGGTGGTTCCTTCATATTTGCTTTAGTAAAAGCGTTAGGGATGGGTTTTTCAGGATTATCCTATCTTAAAGGATTCTATTCGAGAAAAGATGTAGAGCAGCACCAAGATATTGAGGACTATGTTAAACAACAACAGTGGGAACGTGCGTTTGGAAAGATTAGATAAATTTTAATTAATTTTTCTGCTTGCTTTTTGGTGTGCGATTGTAATGTGTTGGTCCGCGTCTTTGAATACAGGACTACCGTGGCCGGGCATTATGATGTCTGTCTTGTATTCCGTGAGTTTTTTAAGACTAGCTACCATCTGGTGGATTCCTCCTGATTCTCCTATGTAGTTACCGTATAATCCTTCTGCGAATACAGTGTCTCCCGTGAACATGAGGCTATATTCCTGATTGTATAGTGTCATGCCACCTTCGGTATGACCGGGTGTATGGATTACTGTTAGGGGCCAGAGTTCGGTTTCTATGATGTCTCCTTCTTCAACCTTAACGAGGTTTTCTCCTAAATCACTGGCAATATATTTTGTGTCGTCGTTGTGAATGTAGACTTTAGGATTTGTACGCTGTAGTATAATGAAGACGCCACTAGCGTGATCGTGATGAGCATGGGTGATAATGACTTTGTCTATGTTTTCCGGTTCTATACCGATCTCCTCAAGCTGTGGCCAAACTGGATTTGCCCAGTTTCCAACACCAGGATCTATAATTGTAGCGTGCTTTTTACCAATTGTGTAGATATTGCTGCAGAGTCCTTCTCCGAGGATGAGGTTGACATCTTTGAGTGTGGAATTGTATTCCTCCAGTTTAATGATCCTGGGCATACCCTGATGTGTTGTGTGGAGGTGTATAAATAGTTCCATATCCTTAGTTAAAACTCTGGGGCTCGTTACTCGTACGTACCCTTAAAAAAAGTTAATAATTAATTACATGTGTTAAGCACGGACAAGTCGAAACTTTAACACTAAATAATTTTCTTCATACTGATAGGTATACTCCTCTACCAAGAAATCTCTAGGTAAACTATACACACGACGAAAACCTGAGTCAGCAGTACTCCTCAACACCACACTACCGCCAACACCATCATCCACAAAAATAGTCTTGTCCAAACCATCAGGGACATCAACAGTAATTAAATAATCCAAGGCCTCATCCTTATCAGGTTCTACTTTAACAGATCTGACACGCATACCCCTACGAGATAATACCAACCAAGGCAACAGACTACTGGCTAAAAATACACCCATAAACAGCAAAGAAAGCAATATACCAGGCCAACCATCCACACCGTAGACAAATGGGAATATTACTACAACTCCATCGCTATCCCCAACAAAGGCAAGACTGGCCACCATCAAACCTGCAAACATTAACAGGATACCAGTCAACCGAAATCTAGAACCAGACCACATATTTGTCACCCCACAAGCCCAGAAACCAGCAATGACACCAACAGGCAACTAACAACAGCAACACTTACCAGTAACCATCGATTTCGACCACTCAACACTAATGGGATGGGACCAATAAACAGGATAGCTGTCGAACCCTCTTCAAAGTCACCATCAATCTTGAAACTAAGTAATACCATTACAGCACCAAGTGCCGTCAATGCAACACCAAGACCAAAAAGAGGAGCAGACACTGTCAAACCATATCCTCCAAGAATAAAATATCCAGAGACATAAACATTACTCAGACACTCCACAACGCTGCCTTCCCCAGATACTCATTGACCTCCCACTCCCGAAGAGAAGCAGACTCAACATCAATAGAAAATATACTATGTAATCTGGCATTTCTTATTTCCTCCAGAGACACCGGAGGATTTGAATAATATAAATCACATAAACTCTTAATCGCTCTGATCTCATCATCTCCTCTAAACCGGGGAGGCTTCGTTAATGCTGGGGGAACCTGCATAATGTAATGTGGAGGGGTAGCCAAAATAAACTTATTCGCAAAACCACTATATCGCGTAATTTTACTCGCAATACGAGCCCGTAGATAGGTTAAAGGATCAGTAGCATGTTCAGGAGGTACAAAACCTGTTTCAACCTCAACGATTACAGAACCATATCCTTTCATAGCGTAAACGTCACAGGAGACCTTTTCCAGATCATACTCAACGTTAACACTAAAACCAACCTGAATAAGATGTTTTGCACTCACTAACTCCATTACGCTGTGGTTAATCTTCACCATTTTTTGCTTATTCAAGTCTACAAGCCTTTCACGGATCTGCAAGATCTGCTTAAATTCCTCATCATCGAGATTATCCCTCATCCTAGAGGTTACCTTGTCAATATCCATAACAAATTTTTCTGGAGTCAAGCAGTCACCTGAAACTACTTACCAACTCATCAAGCCGACATATTTAACTTGTCAGGTTTATTTTATTGACCTACCAACCATACCAAACTTCTCGAGGAATTTGAAATTCTTCACTATGAAAAGGTGACTTTTACACCTACAATCACTGCAACCAAAGCCCTTGACCGGTATCCCATGAAGTCCAACGTAATCAGCTAGTTTACATTCTTCTCGGTCTAATGTCTCCTTAATGTGAATAGAAACCAATTCCACCTCCTCTCTAACCAATAAATAATCAATATGCCAATGAAACTTACCCCTTACTCCCCTACTTTTCTTTATATGACGTACTAGCCTAGGCTCTAAACTATTTAGAGCAGATCCAACATAGACATATTTCCCTTCTCGAAAAAGAATTTCACCAAGAGCACCAATTTTTACATTTATATTTTTAATAATGACTAACCCTAGAGCATAAATCCCCTTCATATTTGCAGCTCCAACCTTCTGATAACCTCAATTTCTTTATTAAACCGTCCACACGAAACCATATATTATGACCGTATTAACTATGAAATGAAGGGACCATATTGTACTATTAGGTGCATACCAACTATCTGCTTTGTATAATATCAACTATCTCAGGTTCTAATACTCTAACCAAATTATCGGGAGCCATTTCAATTAATAAACCACGTCTTCCCCCATTGATATATACCTTAGATAAAATTAGTACAGATTCCTGAAGGTAAATTTTCATATTCCTGCGAGTACCAAAAGGTGAGATGCCTCCTATCTTATACCCCGTATATTTTTCTGCCCTTTTAGTATCAGTGGGTCTTACAAATTTCATCTCTCGAATTTTTGATATTTTTTTTGTGGATACCTGTTTATCTCCATGCATCAAAACCAAAAAAGCTGAATCATCACTATCCTCCATTACAAGAGTTTTGATTACTTGATGTATACTGATACCCAATTCCGAAGCAGCTGACTCGGTTACTGCATCTTTATCATATGTGTATAGATGTGGTGTGTAATCTACACCTGATTCCTTAATTTGTAATATTCCCCGTGTTAAAGGAATCCTTTGTTTGTAAGGATCATTTTGTTTCAGGAGAAGATTTTCACATTCTACTATGTTCTGATTGCGGCTTTTATTTTACAAGCCCAAGGCCGATACATTCTAACATTGGGCCCTATTACGAATCTGAAGAATACATTTCGCATTCTAAAAACAAATCAGGTATAATTAACCGCCTGTTTCATATTGCAAGGACTTATACCATCGCCAATAAAAGGAGGGCACTCCAAAAATTCAGTCCGGGGAAAAACCTACTTGATTATGGATGTGGAACCGGAGAGTTCCTGCACTCAATGAACACGAAGGGCTGGACATGCACCGGTATAGAGCCCAGTGAAAACCCAAGAAAGCATGCAATTGAAAAATATGGATTAAT
>RCNB010002830.1_pt1 | contig 10520 bp, 6 predicted proteins | sample 2041321 | NCBI WGS metagenome assembly RCNB01 (sample SAMN09708232, study PRJNA481090) | Marine sediment metagenome, whole genome shotgun sequencing project.
TCCATACACTTGAGTATAACTTGGCTGAGCTCTTCAGGAACCTGAGGATTGAGCTTTCTTGGATCTTTGGGTGTCTCTCCTTTGTGCTTAATGGCTATGCTTAAAGGAGTATCGCCTTCAAAGGGAAGCGCCCCTGTCACCATCTCATACAAAATCACACCAAGAGAGTAGATATCCGAGCGATTATCTACTTCCTTCGCTTCAGCCTGCTCTGGAGACATGTATTCAGGGGTGCCGATGATTATGCCTTCGCCAGTCAAACCTTTTGCCCTAAGAGACCTTGCAATCCCAAAATCCATGATCCGAGCGTTGCCATCTTTGTCTATCATGATGTTGCTGGACTTCAAATCACGATGCACAACACCCAACCTGTGGGCCTCTTCTAATCCTTCACAAATCTCCTTTGCAATGGATATGGCTTTGGGTATATCCAGTTTGCCAGATCTCCGGATGAAGCTTTTCAAGTCCTCGCCAGATACATACTCCATTGTGATGTAATAAGTGCCTTCTGTTTCTGCAAGGTCGAACATCCGACACACATTCCTGTGGGAGATCATCCGTGTGGTCTTCAGTTCGTTGCGGAACCTCTCAATGGTCTTCTTATCTGAGGCTATATCAGGCTTAATGAGTTTGAGGGCAATATCTTGACCAATATTTGTATCTTCCACTCTGTAGACTGCCCCCATTCCTCCTGTGCCGAGTTTCTCGATGATCTTGTACCTATCCGCGAATGTACTTCCTCTTGGATATTCTTCAACAGGTGTTTCTATGGTTTTGGTGACACCGATATCCTTTGGAGTGCCTAATTGGGTACCACAGTCGCCACAGAAGCTTTGTGTGTCAGGATTATCGGTTTGACACTTAGGGCATTTAACTGACATTGCTTTCCCCTGTAGGTAGTCGGCAAAAGGATATCAAGGAAATCGGGAGGTGTCAAATGTATTACACTCACACTTTGTATCATAGAGCCAAATGCTGATTGACATTTCATACTCAGATTAATAGCCTAGGGTTGAAACCTTAAAAAGAGATGAATATTCTCAGTAAAAAGGATAAATGAAAAAAGATAATCTGTTTTATTCTAAATATTTCTTAGCCATGAACAAAAGCAAAAAAAAGTTGAAAAGATTATGGCAAAAATACATGAGGTACAATCCGGGGAGCGCAACGGCCAATCTTAGTGTAAATAATACAGAATTAATGGCCCGGAAAATAAAATTAGAATCATTACCAGTGGTTGTGAATTTTGGAACAACATCGAAATGCAATACAAATCCACCATGTGTGATGTGCATGCGGAACAAAGCATCGCAAAACCAAGATTTGTCATGGCGAGCATTGCTGAGAGCTGGATATATTGTGGACAGTGCTTCAACCCTTATACTGCATGGGGTTGGCGAACCGCTGCTGTATCCACATCTCTTTGATATTGCTATGTTAGCGAGTTCCGATACAATAACACTTATTACTACTAATGGATTGTTAATTGATCGTTATGTGGAAGAAATTTGTGATTATATAACAAAGATAAGCATCTCAATTGATGCTGCTACCTCACATACTTATAAGAATATACGACACAATGAACTGGCTAAAGTGAAGAATGGGATTAAAGAGATAGTTGCCATGAAAAAGAGGAAGGGGAAGTCAACGCCGCTTATTGATATAAGCATGTGTCTTATGTGCTCAAATGTTAGCGAAGCCGCACAGTTTGTTGAAATGGGTGCAGAATTGCAGGTAGATACCGTGCATTTCTATCATATGAATATGGGGCCAGAATATGATTGGCAAGCTGGGTGGTTTGATTACAAGCGGGAACATTGCCATTTAACACCCAATGAGCATGATAGAGCAATTATTGCAGCACTGACGAAGGCAAAATATCTTGAAGTGCCTGTGATTTTTGATGGTATGCCATTATATGACCACAGTTTTGATTTTCAGTTTGCTGAAAATCAATCAGATCCACCTATACCAGAAAATACACCTATTTGTATTATGCCATGGCGCAATATACAGATTAATTCTGATGGCACTCTGATGAATTGTTGTTATCAAAGAGGGGGGATTGGCAGTCTAGAAGAGATCCCTTTTGCTGAATTATGGAACGGGGACTGCCAAAAAGCGATACGGGAAGGAATAGTATCGGGGAAATTCCATCAACATTGCAAAGATGCTCTCTGCCCAACTCAAGGTAGGGTGTAATCACGATCGTGATGTTTCTGAATATTGCTTTGTCATTATAAGTAATTATTGGAGACGCAATGTGATTACTTGGTTCTAAGCTCATCCAACCTCTTCTTCGCATCCTCCACCTCAGCTATCCCAAGGTCAGCGTCCTTCCAGAGGGAAAGGAATTTCTCGTAATGTTCTATGGTTTTGGCTTTATGGAATTTCTCCCACTAACGCAAACATTATTCAAAGCCCATTTTCTTTAAAAGTGCCTTGAATCTTGAATCTGAACGAAGGCTGTCGAACCTTGGCTCAACCCTGAGCTCAACCAAATCGGCATTTCTTTCCTTATGTGCCTTTTCCAAGCACTCGAACACTTTATCCTTTTCTCCAAGGCCTGTATAGATTAATGCTATTCTGAACTCCGAGACATAGCTTTCTTTAGAGCGCCTATTCAATTCCTCGATTATCTTCAGAGCTTTATTCCTATTACCCGACACTGCATAAGCATGGGCAAGCTGTGATAAATTCTCAACACTCAAGTCGGAAAGGTTTGCCGCCTTTTGAAATTCACTGATAGCTTCCTCAAACATCGACTTTTGCAAATAAGCCTGTGCGAGGACGCAATGCGCCCAGGGGAAGTTAGAATCTATTTCAAGAGCTTTCTTGCATTGTTCTATTGCTTGGTTGTACTGGCGTGCAACCTGAAAATTCCTTCCAAGGCTGGTGTTTATAGGAAGCGAGATCGGATCAAGTTCTAATGCTCGTATATATTCTGCAAGGGCTTCGTCGAATCTGCCCATGTCTCTTAAAAAAGCTCCATACCAGTGGTGAGCCGTTGCATAGCTGGCATTAAATCTGATAGCTTTTTTGAAGTCTTTCTCTGCTCCTGACCAATCCCAATCGAAACGATACTTCACCAATCCTATTGAGACGTAGGCCTCGGCGAGCGTGTCATCTATTTCCATAGACTTCAGGGCTGCCTCCTTCGCTTTATTGAAAGCCTCAAGGGGAGGAAGAAATAAGTACTCCCCAAGCATATTGTAGGCATCGGCCAGCCCTGCATAAGCCAGAGCATAGTTGGGATCTAGCTCAAGCGCTTCCTCAAAATATTCGACCGATTTCTTCATTGTCTCTTCTGTTCTCTTGTTCCAAAAGTATCGGCCTCGCAAATACAAGTTATACGCTTCAAGATTTTCCGTCGGCTTCTTCTCAAGCCGTTCTTTCTCTTCAGGTGAGAGTTCCACTTGTAGGGCATTAGCGATTTTCTCTGCAACATCACTCTGGATGGCAAAAACACTTTCAAGCTTCTTTTCGTAAGTATCTGACCAGAGAGAAATGCTGTCCTCAATCCTGATTAATTTTGTATTAACGCGAATATCATCACTTTCTTTTCCGATGCTTCCTTCAAGGAGGGTTGCTACATCCAACTCCTCACCAATCTCTTTGATATCTTTATCTGTATTTTTGAATCGCATCATTGAAGTTCTAGGAATCACCTTCCATCCCTTGAACCTGGATAATTTTGCAATGATCTCATCGGTCATCCCATCACAAAAGTACTCTTGATCTTTTTGAGGACTTAAATCTACAAAGGGAAGTACTGCAATTGAGGGCTTATCTGATGGGATAGGGACTGTTTCTTTTTGCGACCAAGGCTGCCAAACTACTACCGCTATGATCGCAAGAACAGTAATAACTACAGCAGGGATAAAAAGCTTCTTCAAGCCGAATGTGACGGTTATCTCCTTTGAGGTTATTGGTTTTCTCTTGGGAACTATTCTCTCTGTTGTAGGAATCCCATTCTCAATATTCTTTAATTCAGAACGAACTTCACCTGCACTCTGGAATCTATTCTCCTTGTCTTTTTCCAGGCACATAAGTATCACACGGCTGAGATCCTCGGGGATCTGGGAATTAACTTCCTTCGGATCCTTAGGTGTTTCGCTTTTGTGCTTTACTCCTATTGTGAAAGGAGTGTCTCCTTCAAAAGGAACTTTACCCGTCACCATCTCATATAGGATGACACCTAATGAATAAATATCTGAACGCTGGTCTGTTTCCTTGCCCTCTACCTGCTCCGGAGACATATAGTCAGGTGTCCCTATCATCACTCCTGCGCCTGTAATTCCCTTTTCTTTTAGAGAGCGAGCTATACCAAAGTCCATGATCCGAACACTGCCCTCTCTATCTATCATGATGTTGGAGGGCTTTAGATCACGGTGTACAACTCCCAGTTTATGAGCTTCAGCCAATCCTTCACACACTTGTTTGGCTACAGAGATCGCAGTTCCTATGCCCAATTGACCGCTCATTCTTATCATGTTCTTTAAATTTTCACCCTCAACATATTCCATTGTAATGTAATAGGTTCCTTCCTCTCTGTTGAGGTCATACATCTGGCAGACATTCTTGTGCCTGATCTTACGAGCGAATTTTAACTCGTTCTGAAAACGCTCTATCGTCTTTTTATCAGTGGAGATCTCTGGCTTTATGAGTTTGATGGCAACTTTTTCTTTAATGTCAGTGTCGTTAGCCTTATAGACTTTCCCCATGCCACCTTTACCCAGTTCCTCTATAATCTGGTATCTTCCGGCAAATGTCGAGCCTGTTGTTAGTTCTTCCTTAGGTGTTTCGATGGTTTCTGTGACATCTATTTCTTCGGGCAGTTTGAGAGGTGTGGTACATTTACCACAATAGATGGAGTCATCGGAATTCTCATGATGACATTTAGGACACTTATTTGACATTGCTTTCCCCAGTACCTAGTCGGCAAAAGGATATCAAGGAAATAGGGAAGGTGTCAAATGGGATTGATGTGAGGATTACTGATCCTTCAACCCAGCCAGACTCTCCCTCGCATCATCAACCTCCGCTATCCTCGGGTCAGCGTCCTTCCAGAGGTCGAGGAATTTCTCGTAGTGCTCTATGGCTTTGGCTTTGTCGCCCTTTTCTTCATAAATTTTCCCCAATTGGTAGTGTGCCTGAATCCAACACTCCTGGGCTTCCCATCCTAAAGTTGGATTTGCAACCAAATGCTCATACTTCTCGATCGCTTTATCTATATCCCCTTTCTTAAAGTAAGCATAAGCCAATGATTCTAAAACATAATTGTCTTCTCTCAAGTTGTATGCGACTCCCAAGAGTTCAACAGCCTCACCGTGATTATCCTTGACCAGTTCGATCTCTCCCTTAAGGACATTAAAACTTGCTCGATCATTTCTGCTTTTTTCATTCATCCTGTCTGAAATATCTTTCAACAAATTTTCTGCCTTATCCAACATTCCATGCCTTGCAAACATTTTTCCGATAAGATGTAACCACCAGGGTTCTAAATACATCTTTTCACGAAACTCATAGGCTATACGAACTTCCTCATAAGAGGCATCTATCATCCCCTTTGCTCGGAAGGCCGATGCAAGATACAGCCGGTCTCGCATCTCGCTCAAATGAGCGTTCATTGACTTATTCAATAAGATCGACTCATTGAGATGGTCGATTGCATCCGAGAACTTTCCCTGAAACATATTGAGCAGCGCCAAGGATCGGTGACCCGTTGCCTTATTTCCTTCTTCTTCTGAAATCATGTTCTCAAAGGTTTCACGAGCTTTTTGGATCTCCCCCATTTCAACGTATGTGAAACCAAACTCATGATTTATGTTCGGTACCAAAAGTGTCTTCGGACTGATTTCAAATGCTTTTAGATAACTTTCGACCGCTTGTTCATACTTTCTCAATACTCTATAACAAGTGGCAATGTTGATATAGGATCCCGAACTTTTGGGATTTATTTCGAGTACTTTAGTAAAAGCATCTATAGCCTGTTCATAACGACTCAGCCTCATATTACTGTATCCAAGACGGAACCATCCTTCACTGTCATCTGGATACTTTGTTAAATAAACTTTGTAGTTAATGATAGCATTGTCCCTATTGCCCAAAAAATCTGGCACTAGAGCTTGTATCCACAGCTTCTCTTTTTCTGTGAGCCGGTCCAATAAGGCCAACGCTTTATCAAAATGCTCTTGTCCCTTCAATGGATTCCTGGATAAACTTAAATAGTGTCGTCCCAACTCTGCATGGGCCAAAGCAAAGTCTTGATCCAGCTCAATGGCCTTTAAAAATAATGCCTCAGCCTCCTTAAAACTCTCAGCATGGAGGCCTTCCGTGTAGTACTTTAAAGCGTCCAAAGAAGAGGTCGTGGCCTTAGGTAAGGCGACACTCTGTTCTTGGATTTCATTTAAAGATTCGCCTAAATCCTTCCTTATTTTGTTTGCCAGGTCATCCAGAGCATTCAATACTTTATCCTTCCCAATCGCATGGGATGCTTCCGTCTTCAGGGTCACCTGAGTATTGGGATCGATAATGCTTGTAGTCAGAGTATACACGTCTTCGACTTGATTGATGCTACATGAGATCAGAGCCTTGATTCCTTCTCGCTGAGCAACTTCGCTTCCCAATTCTTCGTCCAGAGTATCCACGGCCTCCTTTCCCATCCTCTGAAGTATTTGGTTCACGCGGGCTCGAGGAAAGACGTTAACGTACTTGGATTGCTGGATGTTTACTGTCAATGCGGTGTTCAGAGACTGGTCAAAAATTTCATCGTCTGTCAAATTTTTGAAATCAGTAATCAGAATCCAATCTCGCTCCGAAAATGGGACCATTTTACCTGCTTTCCAAGGATGCCAAAGAAATAGCCCAACTATGGCAATGACCATGACCACAAAAGCAGGAATGAATGCCTTCTTCCCAGAAAAGGTTATGGTTATTTCTTTGGAAGTTAAAGCCTTTTTTCTGGAAATCTCTTTCTGAGTTGTAGGGATGCCTCTTTGGATGTTACTCAATTCAGAAAAGAGCTGATCAGTTGATTGATATCTTTCTTCTTTCACCTTAGCCATACACATGAGGATTAGCTGACTCAAGTCATCGGAAATCTGGGGATTAATGTCCTTAGGATTTTTAGGAATCTCTCCTTTATGTTTCATAGCTATGCTTAAGGGGGTTTCTCCTTCAAATGGCATCTGCCCTGTCACCATTTCATATAAAATCACACCAAGGGAATATATGTCAGAACGATGATCTACTTCTTTTGCCTCTGCCTGTTCAGGAGACATGTATTCCGGAGTCCCAATCATCACTCCCGAACCTGTAATGCCTTTGGCTTTGATTGACCGTGCGATCCCAAAATCCATGATCCGAGCATTTCCATCTTTATCGATCATTATGTTGGAGGGCTTTAGATCTCGATGGACAACTCCTAATCTATGGGCTTCAACTAGTCCTTCACATACCTGTTGGGCAATAGAAATGGCACTTGGAATGGATAGTCTTTTTGATCGTCTAATGAAACTCTTTAAATCCTCCCCAGATACATACTCCATTGTGATGTAGTGTGTTCCTTTATACTCACCGAGATCATACATTCCACAGACGTTCTTGTGTCTTATCTTACGAGCTGTCGTCAATTCGTTGTGGAATCGATCGATCGTCTTTTTATTCGATGCGATTTCAGGCTTAATAAGTTTTAATGCAATTTCCTCTTTTGTGTTGGTATCCTCAACACGGTAGACATTGCCCATCCCGCCTTTGCCGAGATCTTCGATGATCTCATATCTTTTCGCGAACAAAGTTCCTCTAGTAAACTCCTCAACAGGTGTTTCTATGGTTTTGGTGACACCGATATCGTTGGCAGGCTGCAGCGACGTGGCACACTCGCTGCAGAACTTAGAGTCAGCGGTATTTTCGAACTGACATTTAGGACATTGTACTGACATTGTCTTCCCCTGTACCTAGTCGGCAAAAGGATATCAAGGAATCAGGGTAGTGTCAATGGGCGGCGGGTAGGTTCAAACTAATCCCTATATCCTTAATCGAAGCATCGGAGTCCACTCCTCCTCATATGCTTTAAATTTGTATCACGTATTAGAGAGCAGTTTACCCAAACAAAGAAACGCATTTGGGGGATATGCGTGTGAGAAAATCCAGAAATGAGAATCGTTTAATTGAGTGAGGTGGTTAATTCGCCGACTTCTATGTAGGCATCTTATTTAGATATTAGGGGCTGGGTAATTCCTGGCCCCACTCATCTTTTCGAGCGCGGGTTCTCCTATTTGAATGCGAAAACGTACTCCTGGATGCCGTGACGCATCAGGAAGGAACAGGATACAGTGAATCGTGCCATGAGTCTGGCGATATCCCGTGGCTGATGGCGTGGGCATGGTCTCGTTTCCTGGGATGGTATTTCGTGGATCATCTGTTCGCGGTTGAGAATTCTGAACATCGTGGGTGACACAGAGATGTTTGGCAGAGATGAGATCAGCGCGAAAAGCCTGGTCCCCGGACGGCACCAGCGGCTCAGCCTCTGAACAAGCACTTCGAGTTCCTGCAGATCGAAGTAATTAAAAAGGTCCCAGGCAAGGATAATGTCAAAGACGGTTTCGTCACTGAACGGAAGCAGTACGGAAAACGCTGCCTCCTCGCACTCCTCCTCTGGTTCAACCGCTGCTTTCCACTCCCGGTAACTGCGATAGAAGTCCTGGATATGCAGCCAGCAGGAGAATTGCGACCAGAATCGCACATTGTCTTCGAGGGCGGGGCCAAGATCCAGGATGGAGTAACTTCGATCGCCCCGCACCGTGTCAAGCAGCGCATTCAGTCCGAGCGATTTGTACACTGTAGGCGAAACCACGGTTTCTCGAGGAGCACTCAGAGTTATAGGATGCTGCGTCGAAAGTTCTCTCTGCGTGCTGTTTCGCGCCGTTGTATTAGACCTTATCCCCGGTCTTATCCTGTCTAGGCACCTGATGTGACGGAGGCTTCACTTCAGTATTGTCTTTTTGTAACGGTCTTTCTTCCACTGCAGGTTTGGAAGTCATGTCGATGCTGCCCTTGAAGTCCGACCCGTCCTCCAGACTCACACGTGTGGCAAAAAGGTTGCCTCGCACCTTGCTGGATTTCCGCAAGATAATCTGCTCTGACCCATAGAGATCACCTTTGACGTCTCCCATAACGACGATGCTCCGTCCATGGATATCAGCCTTGATGCGCCCGTTCGTACCGATTGTGACGTTGTGCTGATCCAGTTCGATCTTTCCATCAATCTTGCCCTCCACAAACAGATCCTCGCCGCCCGAGAGGCTGCCCTCGATCTTGATCGAAGAACCGATCAAAGCCTGTTCCTTGGAAGACGGCGGCTGACTCTGCGGGGCCGATGGCCGTGGCGGCGGTTGAATAGGAGTCTGGGTTGGAGGGTTGTACTTATCCGATTTTTTCCAGCTCATTGCCTACTCCTTACCTTTAAATTCAAAGTGAAAAAATGCCATGTTCTTCACTAACTGAACGAAACTTCCTGCCCAAATTTTGTCCTGTGTGTCGTCAAATAATGTTGCCCCCTTCCATATTCTCCGTTTTTAACATCCAAATACATGTTATTGGGGATTCCTTGTATTTTATTTTAATTATGAACACAGCATAATGCAAGTCAATCACCCTTTGGGGTGAAATCTTTTTTTTTATTATCACCCCCTTCTGGGAATACCTCATGTTATACAAGAGGAAATTTATAGAAAAATAAGGGAGAACTAGTACACCCAACTGATTCGTAGTCAGGCGGTCCTCCATATGCTGAAAATTTATTGCGTATATTAGAGCGAAGTTAAATTGAATTGATGTGAGGATTATTGGCTCTTCAGCCCAGCCAGCCTCTTCTTGGCATCTTCGACTTCAGGAAGGTATTATTGGAACAAAAGGAATCGGCTTCCAATCTTTGTCGACAGCCACAAAAATGACTTCAGCCTCTGTAACCCGAACGGTTTCCTGGTTTTCAGCCCGTGTCGCCTCAACAATGACCTTGGTAGAGACCGAGGTCCGGCCTCGCCTTACTGTCTCGGTATAGAAACTTGCCACATCCCCTACAAAAACTGGCTTATGGAAGACGACCTTGTCCATGGCAACGGTTACGAAGTTGAAGGGACCACATGCTTTCCGAGCTTCAATGGAACCGGCAAGGTCGATATGGCTCATGATCACTCCCCCGAATATAGAGCCGTGCTTGTTCGTATCTCTTGGCAGCAGAGTTATGCGGAGTGTCGGGTCAAGTCTGTTGTTCATGATAATTCTCCATTTCAGCCAAAATGATATTCACTTTTACTTTTAAATTTTCCTCTGGAGTTCCAGCCAGCCTCTTATTCGCATCCGCTACCTCAGCAATACCAGGGTCAGCATCCTTCCAGAGGAAGAAGAGTGCTCTTTGGCTTTACCTTATGTTATTGTCTTTCTCTCGTTTCTAAATATATAGGGAGATATGATTGTTATCTCTTTCTCTCCTTTTGTTGTTTTGGTTCTTCTAA
>RCNB010002831.1_pt1 | contig 10519 bp, 5 predicted proteins | sample 2041321 | NCBI WGS metagenome assembly RCNB01 (sample SAMN09708232, study PRJNA481090) | Marine sediment metagenome, whole genome shotgun sequencing project.
GGCGGTAATTCCACTCACACAAACGGCAACGATCAATGGCAGTTTTTCACCAAAAACCTTCCCGCTTACCCAGATTGAGGATGGTCTTTATGTTATTAAAGAACCGCTTTATACATTCGGGAAGGTAGGCCTGGCCATTAATGGGCATGATCAGGCCGATGACGTCTACAATAAATATGGATTTCATCGTACGGATCTTGAAGTTTCCGGGCAGAAAACATTTGAAATCGAATACGATGAACTGGATTTTTCAACCACAGAGCATATCTATTCAGAAATTTATTATCCATATTGGGCCGAGAAGAAACAGGTTTTTCAAAAACTTTATCTGGATTCCTTTAATCCATTGTCTTTTTATAACCGATCGTTGGCAACCGATGGTAGTATGGACGTTTTTGAGAACCCCCTTCCTTTTAATATAACCGTGTTGGATTTTAAAAATAATCGTAGCATTATCAGGGGAGAATTACTACCCGCTAAAAAATATTCAATAGAAGTTGTTAAGGCGGTCAAAAAAAAATCATGGGCATATGTAAAATTTTTAGCGCCACAGATCCGGGATTTAAAATTCTTTACAGGAAATAATAATCGTACCTGGACAGCGGCAGAGTATTTTGAGATTTTAGAAGGTAAAATCGCTAATCCCGAAAAAGGCTTATGGGTCAGGGTGGCTATAAAGGACAGTTTAAGTTTGTATATGAAGATTGAGGTTAATAAAAAAATCAACCGGTCAATATATTTTGGTATGCCTGTAAATTCGCCAGAAAAGTTATATCAACCATATGTTCTGGGGAAAAAATTAATTGTAGATATTCCGGATTTAAATCCGAACACACAAATCAGTTTATTATATAATCAGGCAAAACTTGGCACCAGCTTCCCGGAGGGCGAGAGCAGACAGGTGACAATTCCGAATCGTCTTATTTCGGGTAAGCCCACAATGCTCATGATTTCCTCTGATTCCGTTAATATCCCCTTAATGAATCTGAATTTTGATGCGCTATATCCAAACGAAACCAACACATCCAGCTGGTTTGATTCTACCTTGGTTATCCAATCATTCGAAGGTTCTGTAATGGATACAACATTAATTACTGTTGAGATCCTGGATATTGACACGGTTTTAAACAAATTTCCAACGGCAAGTAAAATCTATAAGATCTCCCCGGGAAATTTTCCTATTTTTAATGCTCTATCAATTAAAATTCAAGCAGATTCAATCCCCGCCTGGGGTCACTGGTCAGTTTTTAAAACAAACGGAGAGGATAATATCTCATATCTTTCTTCAACAATAGATTCAGGGACACTTCATTTCACGACCAAAACTTCTTCTTTGGGAAAGTTTGTTATTGCTGCCGATACGATACCGCCAGAAGTATCAATCATCAAGCCAATCACCGGACGGACCTATAAAAGATCTCCGGAAATTCAGATTATAACAAAGGATCTTATTTCAGGTATTAGTGATGAAGAAGATATTTCCCTGGTCTTGGATGGAAACTACGTACTTCCTGAATGGGATCCGGAAGACGACCTATTGATTGGTATATTAGAAAATGATTTGTCGGTTGGAAATCATGTTCTTACCGTTTCGATCAGTGACTGTTCAGGGAATACAACGCGTAAGGCCGTTTATTTTAAAATAGAATAAGTATGGACAAAGAATCCTCCTTATATTGTTTTCATCTTTTGACAAGTGTATATTATTGACAACCGGTGGCCGCTTGTTACGCAGGTCGGCCGATGCAAAATCATATAATTATATTTTAGAGTAACGATGTCTAATGGTATAAAAATACGTCAACCGGCGGTTGCCGGTATGTTTTATCCCGAGAAAAAAATGGAACTTGATCGCACTGTAGCAATTGTGCTTGAAGAATCTCGGGAGTATGATATCCCGGGGGTCATTCAGGGGATGGTTGTCCCCCATGCCGGATATACGTTCTCCGGAGGGGTGGCTGCCCGTGCTTATCGCCAGGTATTTGAGCATGACATAGATATCGTGGTAGTAATCTCTCCCAGCCATTGTGAGTATTTTACTGAAATTTCTATTTATGATGGATATGCTTATTCCACCCCTTTGGGGGCGCTCCCTGTTGACAGAGAAATTGCAGAGAAGCTGTTGACCACCAGTCCACAGATCATTTTATCCGACAAAGGTCACCGTTTTGATGAACATGCACTAGAAGTACAATTACCCTTTTTACAGAAAGTTTTTAATAAATTCAGATTTATACCGATAGTGATGGGCGAGCATAGCCAAGATAATATCCAATCGCTGGCAAATGGTTTGGCCCAGGTTTTAAAGGATGAAAAAGCTTTGATTGTTGCTTCAAGCGACCTTTCGCACTTTTATACAGATGAAAAAGCCACTTCCCTAGATCAGGTTGTTGTGGAGGATATGGAAAAATTCGATGACGAAAAATTATTCCAGGATTTGAAATCCGGCCGGGCAGAGATGTGTGGCGGCGGTCCGGCAATGGCGACCATGAAAGCCTGTAAACTTTTAGGGGCTGATAAGGGAAAAGTATTACTTTATAGGAATTCTGGTGATATTACCGGTGATCGTTCTGAGGTCGTCGGTTATCTTTCAGCAATCTTTTATAAACAATGAGAAATTTTAAGCTGACACAAGAAGAGAAAAGTTTTTTACTTTCACTGGCAAGAAAAACCATTTCTTTAAAAATAGATAATAAAGATTCTCCCGAATCTCCAAATTTTTCAAAAACCCTAGGACAATTGGCAGGTGTTTTTGTAACCCTAAACAAAAATGACCAATTGCGTGGATGTATTGGATATGTTGAAGGGATTAAACCTCTTCAAACAGCTGTTGAAGAAATGGCAATTGCTGCCGCCTTTAATGATCCTCGTTTCCCACCGCTTGAAAAGGAAGAGATGGATGACCTTGTCATAGAAATTTCAGTTTTATCTCCCTTGGAAATACTAGATGATATCAATGAGATTGAAGTTGGAAAACATGGTCTTATCATCGAAAGCGGTTTACATCGGGGGCTATTATTACCACAGGTTGCTGTTGAATACAACTGGGACAATCTTTCTTTTTTAGAACATACCTGCCAAAAAGCGGGACTTTCTGCTGATGCCTGGAAAGATGATAAGACAACAATACAAGTATTCTCAGCCGAGATTTTTTCAGAATCGGAGCTAGCCGGGCATTAGTCTATTATCTTCTGCCACATATTTCCTGTAATGATACATACCACCGAACCAATCGCTACAAACCAGGTCCAATGAACAATTGCCGGTATCCCTAATAATTTTGGGATCAGTATTATCAAAACCATTACTAAGATCCCGGAAGTAAAGCCGGCGATTGCAGCGGGTTGTTTGATATTATTAGAAAAACGACCAAGCAAAAACGTGCCCAGCAAACCACCGTATGTTATAGAGGCAATTCCCAGTGCGATTTCCACGACGGAATGTTGAACCGGAATAAAAAGAAAAGCGACAAGGGTCAATATTACCGCCCAAACAACGGTAATTATTCGTGATATTATCAGGTCGCGTCTATCATTATCTTCTCTGGCAAAAAATGGTTTGTATAAATCTATCATCGTAGAAGAAGAAAGCGAACTTATCGATCCGGCAAGGGTGGACATCGCCGCTGCGAATAATCCGGCGATGATAATCCCCTTTATACCGACCGGTAAATGATGGATAATAAAGAAGGGAAAAACTTCATCGGCTTTATGGAATGGAGCCGCCGGGTCAGTCAGAGAAATACCATTGAAATATATATATAACAATAAGCCAACAATCAGAAATAGAGCAAATTGGAATATAACCATCACGCCGCTGCCGATGATTGCTTTTTGACTGTCTTTTAAAGTTTTGGTTGCTAATAGTCTTTGAACGATAAGCTGATCGGTCCCATGCGAGGCCATCGAAAGAAAAATCCCTCCAATTAAACTGGAAATCATGGTATATGGTTTTCTAAAAAAATCTCCAATATTTTCTCCAAGATTGAAGTTAAAAATCTCTGTTTTCTGACCCAGTGTTTGAAGAGTAACCGATGATGGAAGGCTGTTTAATAAAATAATCAGAGCGAGAATTGCACCACCGATATAGATTGTCATTTGTAATACATCTGCCCAGATAACACCTTTTACTCCCCCCGTATAGGTATAAATCAAACTAACCAGAGTGATGATAATAATCGCCACAATATAGATTTTAAGATTACTCCACATGGCAAAGTAGGATGTGGATTTGAAGATTAAAGCCAGAGGAATAGCTGTTGCAAATAGACGAACCCCATCAGCAGCAACTCTGGTAAACAGAAATACCGAGGAAGCATAACGTCTAGTTTTCTTGCCAAATCGGTTTTCCAGGTAAGTATAGGCGGTTGCCAGCTCACCCTTGCGATAGGATGGCAGGAAAAATACGGCGACTAAAATACGGGCGATGATATATCCAATGGTAAGTTGCAAAAAATTCAAGTTTGATATATAGGCCAAACCGGGAATACTAATAAAAGTTAGGCTGCTGGTTTCAGCGGCCACGATGGAAAAAGAGACCGCCCACCAAGGTACGTTTTTCCCACCCATGAAATAATCTTTGGGTGACTTTTGTTTTCCGCCGGCAAGTGATCCGATCAGTGCTACCGTGATCAGGTATAATATAATAATGAGGGAATCAATGGCTGAAATTTCCACTAATTTACTCCACAGATTATTTTTCCAGATTAAATTTCATGCTTAGGGAAATACGCCCGCGTTCAAGATCGATAGACAACACTTGTACATCAACCACATCACCCACCTGAACAATATCATAAGGTGATTTAGCATATCGCGCGGTCAGATTGCTGATATGAACCAAACCGTCCTGCTTTACTCCAATATCGACAAATGCGCCAAAATCAACGACATTTCGTACGGTACCTTTTAATATCATTCCCTCTTTCAAATCCTCCATTTGAAGTACATCCTGTCGGAAGATAGGTTTAGGCATTTCGTCACGGGGATCCCTTCCCGGTTTTTCTAAATCATTTAATATGTCTATTAATGTTGGTAAACCGCAGACAATTTCCTCTGCCAGTTTGTCCAGTGATAGTTTCTCCCGGCTTATATCCTCTTTTAAATGATATCCTCCCTGATTTACATCAGAAACGGAAAATTTTTCTAAAAGTTTACGGGTTATCTCATAAGACTCCGGATGAATTGAGGTCGCATCCAGGGGATTACTACCATTGGAAATGCGCAAAAATCCGGCGGCTTGCTCAAAGACAGTATGACCAATACCGGGAACCTTTTTAATCTCTTCACGATTGTTATAGGGACCTGTGTTTTCCCGGTAAGATACTATTTTTTCAGCAGTCATTTTGTTTAGACCGGAAATATGTGTAAGGAGTGATTGTGATGCTGTATTAAGATCAACACCAACAAGATTTACGCAGGACTCGACGACACTATCCAGAGCTTCTGTAAGCATTTTTTGGTTTATATCATGCTGATAAAGACCAACACCGATACTTTTTGGATCTATTTTTACAAGTTCCGCCAGAGGATCCAGTAAGCGCCGGGCGATAGAAATATTTCCCCGCATACTGGCTTCCAGATCCGGGAATTCTTTTCTCGCAATTTCTGACGCTGAGTAAACGGATGCACCGGCTTCGCTGACGACGACGTAGACAAGTTCTTTTTCCGATTCGATTTCTTTAATAAGATCAGCAACCATCAATTCTGTTTCCCGGCAGGCGGTGCCATTTCCAATGGCGATGATATCTATTTTATGAAGGTCTATTAAATCCCTCAATGTTGATTTAGCCTTGAAATATTCTTTTTGGGGCGGGTGAGGAAAAATAGTATCGCCTTCCAGATATTTACCGGTTTCGTCGATAACGGCCACTTTACAGCCCGTCCGGAATCCGGGATCAATACCCATAATTCGTTTTTTATTGATAGGGGATTGTAACAGTAAGTTTTTTAGGTTTACCGAGAAAATACTGATGGCGTGTTTTTCCGCCCTTTCTGTCATTTGAGAGCGTATTTCACGGTGAACAGCCGGGGCAATTAAACGGATATATGAGTCTTTGATCGTTGCTATAAGTTCACTATAAAAAATGGATTGATCATTTGTCAAAAAATCTTTCTGGATGATCTGATAAACCGTTTCGAGGTCCAAATCCATATCTACTCTAAGAGATGATTCCTTTTCTCCACGGTTGATCGCTAAAATGCGGTGGGGTGGGATATGCTTGATCGGTTCTTTATAATCTGCATACATTTCATAATCGCGACTCTCTGTTTTCTTTCGTGCTTTTGATTGAATAAGCCCATGGGTATTGATCAGGTCACGGATTTTTTTCCGGACTTCTGCATTTTCGGATATTATTTCTGCCAGGATATCTTTTGCACCTGATAATGCCTCTTCTGCCGTATTAACATCATTCTCAGGATTTATATAATGTGAACATATCTCTAAAGGTTCACCTTCCATAATTTCCTGGGTAAAAATTATTTGAGCCAACGGTTCAAGACCTTTTTCTCTGGCCACGCTGGCGCGCGTTCTTTTTTTCGGCCGGTATGGCAGATACAGATCCTCCAGTTCCTGCAACTTATAGGTGTTTTCAATCTTTTTTTTAAGTTCAGGGGTCAGTTTACCCTGCTCTTCTATCGAATGAAGGATCGTTTGTTTACGAGCCTCGACCGTACGCAGATATTTAACTTTTTCCTGAATTTTTCTGATTTGCTCCTCATCCAGGCTTCCTGTTTTTTCTTTTCGATACCGTGAAATAAATGGTACTGTTTGATCATTATCCAACATCTCTACGGTATTGCGAATCTGGATAAGTTTTAGTTGTAGTTCATCGGCGATAATTTGATACAAATATTCTTCTGTCATGGTATTTTGTCTTTATATTTTTGATATATATTTTAATTTTTATGTATTTGGTGTAGAAATGTTGCATGCAACGTCTCTACCTGATAATCCATTAATAATCAGTCCGATTCCGGTTTTATCCATATAACATTTAGTCTGTTTATAGACAATATTTCTACATGTTTTCCAATGACCGTGCCAAATTCAGAAAATTTTTTAATATTATCAAACAAAAAAAAGGATACTAATTTATATTTACTGGGAAACCATCAAATTGCACAATAATTGAGCCTGTTTCCTTAACTTCAATAAAATCAAGATCGTGCCTACAATGTTCAAAAAACCGCCTGAAATCATATAAAAATTTATTTACTTTTTTTATAAAATAGAGATGATTTTTTAAGTTTCAGTTCCTAATAAAGTTAGCACAGATTTCTTATGTATTTACCTAAAAATGACCATTTTTAGGGGCCCGAAAACTGTTGACAATAAGATTACATACTATTACATTATAAGCGTTGAAATGACCCAGGAAAAAATATCAGGGATGTATTGTTCAACAGAAAAAGTAGACACATTTCCTCAGTTTTTAATACAACAATCACAATCAAAGTCAATTATAAGCTGATATAAATCATATGAAGCAACCTGTTTCTATTTCTGAAATTACAGCTTCTTTGGATAATATATATCATAAGAAAAAATTGTAATTCCAGGAAGATGTTCATAAAAAGAGGAGGCAACATACTTACCAAAATTCCATATAATTTGAATGCTTAAACCTAAAACTAATAAGGAGGATGTAATTTGGGATAATGATTAGATACATTTATTAGTAAATACAAAAGCAACGCTATCAAAGAGTACGATTGGCGTAAAGACTAAATACGATTAGAGTGGTTCTTTGTATTTCAGAAACAATCAATTTAACATTAAATAAGGAGATTTTGAATGAAGACGTTAATTATATGTATTTTCCTAATACTTTTTATTTTGTCTTCAGCATTCAGTGCAGATATAAAGGGTATTATTTCTGATGCGGCCACAGAGGAATCTTTACCAGGTGCTAATGTAATAATCGCTGAAACATTTCTTGGTGCCTCCTCAGATATGGATGGATATTTTAATATCATGAACGTTCCACCCGGTGAGTGGCAAATAGAAATCACTTACATCGGCTATGAACCTTTCTCGGCTAGTGTCACTGTTGGAGATGATGATTATTCGCTCGATGCGAAGTTAAGTGCTGTTATTTACAAAACACAAGATATCATTGTTGAAGCAAGTAAAGCAAAGGAGCGTGAAACACCGGTTGCATTTACTGACATTAAAACAGATGAAATTGAGAAAATGTTCATTGGTCAGGATGTTCCGCATTTATTCAAGAACACACCGGGTATTTATGTTACCTCAGATGGGGGTTCCGGTCTCGGTGACTCAAAAACTTATATTCGTGGATTTGATGAACAACGTATATCTGTGATGATTAACAACATAGAGGTCAATGATCCTGAAAGTAAAAAAGTATACTGGTCAAACTGGGGGGCATTGCCCGGCGGTGCTCAGTCCATTCAGGTTCAACGAGGAGCCGGCTCTACCTTATACGGTGCCGGAACGTTTGGCGGTTCAATCAATGTTTTAACCCAACATTCCGTCGGTCAAGAAGGTGTTGAGGCTTCAGCCATGGTAGGAAATTACGATACCTACAAAATGGGAATCGCCTATAATACAGGACTTATGGCAAGTAATACCTCTTTCTTAGGCAAACTGAATTATATGGTTGGTAATGGATGGCGTAAAGACACGCATTATCGTGGATTACAGTATTATTTCGCTTTTGGCTATTATCCCAACGAACAGCATACCTTCAATGTAGTTCTTCATGGTGCCCCACAATATCATGCCTATGCCTATTATAGTATGCCAGCCAAAGATTTCGCCAGATATGGTCGTAATTTTAATCCACATCCATATGTTCAAGACAATGATCCCGGTCTAACCGGTCGTGAACTGGACGGGACGAAACTGGGCGATATTCTGTTTATGAAACATAACGATAAAGATGCCGGTGGTGAAGTGACTGGCAATGGAATCACTTCTTTTGATAACAATGTGTATCACAAGCCACAGCTTGAAGTTCATCATACCTGGGATATCTCTAAAAACACCTATATGCAAACAACAGTATTCGGTAGTCTTGGTCGGGGATATGGTGAAAATGTCAACGCCTATTATAAATTGAGTCGCAATTCACAGGGTGAAATAACAATGGCCGATCTCGTGGATATTGGTGAATATCAATACCGGGCATACAGTATTCATAATCAAGTAGGACTTGTATCTACCTACAACACGAAAGTTGGAGAGCATAGTATTGTTGCCGGTGCCGAGGCTCGTTACTGGTGGGCAAGACATTATGGTTTGATTGTCAATACTTTCGGTGAAGAATCCATCGGTTATCGTATTGGCGGAACAAAGGGACAATTCAGGGAAAGTGATGTTTACTATGATTATACCGGGGTAAAACCCAACTATTCTGTTTTTGGCCATGGATTGTGGAAATTCGGACAGCTGTCTATAATGACAGATTTGCAATATAGTATGCGTAAGTATCATATAGAAGAATTTTTACCCAGTAATAATAACCGGCCCGATCCCAATGGCACGTATCGTGTGACTCAAAACCTTGAGGGCGGAAATAATGATGGTTATGTTAATATTCCTGACACCACGTATTCATTGGTAGATTATAGAAAATCATATAATTTTCTAAGCCCGAAATTTGGTGTTAATTACAATGTAAACAGGGAATTTAATGTTTTTGCCAATGTTTCCCGTACCTATAACGAGCCACGGGTTAAATACTTCTTCAATTATGGTCAGCCACGGGAAGACCTGAAGGAAGAAATTTCCACCGATTTTGAAGTTGGTATTGGATATGCGACTCAGCTTTTTGATGGAAAAATTAATGTGTATCGAATCGATTTTGAGAATAAGGCCTTTAGGGTTACTGATCCGACCAAAGCAAATCAACCGGGTTACGATTATAAAGGGAGACGCTATGTACCGGTTGGTGAGGCTCGTTATCAGGGTTTTGAATTTTCCGGTGCAATCAGACCGTATCATAATTTAGAATTTGGCGCTGCTGTTACTTTTGCAAGCAACCAGTGGGTTGGAGAGATCACAAAGGAAGCGGCAGAAGGCCTTGGCATCAAAGAGGGCAATACAGAACCAGAATATCCTCAGAATATATATATTGGAACGGTTAATTATGTTTCCGGTGATTGGTTTGCCAGTCTTGCCGCTCGTCATTTCAATTCCTATTATATATTATCAAGCAATGATCCACTTCCCGTTGAATGGGATCTGGCGAACAACAAGGCAGCCTGGGAGAGCCCTAAACTACCGGCGTGGACCGTTGTTGATATTATTTTGGGATATAAACTCAATGTTGGTGAAACACTGTTGAATTTTTCCTTACATATGCACAATATTCTTGATGAAGAATACTGGCAAATAGGAAACGAATACGGCGTGCTTCCCGGCCCGGAGAGAAATGTATTTCTAAACGTTGCCATTGGAATGTAATTGTCTATCTTATAATTTGTAATAAGGTTATATTCGAGGAAAAGGAGGGTTTATTTACCCTCCTTTTTTATTTATATATGGATTT
>RCNB010002833.1_pt1 | contig 10512 bp, 9 predicted proteins | sample 2041321 | NCBI WGS metagenome assembly RCNB01 (sample SAMN09708232, study PRJNA481090) | Marine sediment metagenome, whole genome shotgun sequencing project.
CGACCTGAAAATACTGTTCTTCGGTTTGCTGCCAATGTCTTTCATCCCACATGGGAAACCAGGTGTCGGCCTCCGGCTCTATATCTATTAATGTGAGAATCATGGTTTGTGCTAACGGTAGTGCTGCTGCATATAACTGTCCGCCACCGATCACCATGATTTCGTCGGCTTTTGAAATTTCAATTGCCGCCTCGAGCGAATCACAAACATCAGCACCCTCAGCAATGAATACGGTGTTTCGGCTGACTACAATATTCTGTCGCCCAGGCAAGGGACGGCCAATGGACTGCCAGGTTTTGCGCCCCATTACGATGGCCTTACCCATGGTGGCCTTTTTAAAATGTTGCAATTCTGCGGGCAGGTGCCATGGCATCCTGCCATCCAGTCCTATGGCCCTGTTGTTGCCCATGGCTGCTATCAGTGTGATGGTCTTTTGCATACCGGTTCAGTATTAAACCGCTATCGGGGCTTTGATAGACGCATGACACTGATAGTTTTGTAATTCGAAATCTTCATAAACAAACCCGAACAGGTCTTTTCTTTCCGGATTGATTTTCATGACGGGTAACGGAAATGGGTCTCGTGACAACTGTGTTTTCACCTGCTCCAGGTGATTCAGGTAAATATGGACATCGCCCAGCGATATAATGAAGTCACCCGGTTCAAGGTCCAGCGCCTGTGCCATCATCATGGTCAGCAAGGCGTAGGATGCGACGTTAAAAGGTACACCGAGGAACACGTCTGCGCTGCGCTGATACATCTGACAGCTCAACTTGCCATTGGCGACATGAAACTGAAACATCATGTGACATGGCGGCAAGGCCTGCAGACCTGCGCGCGCATTATCCTGCGGACTGGTTGTTTCATCCGGAAGAACAGCCGGGTTCCAGGCGGAAATAATATGGCGGCGGGAGTCAGGCCGCTTACGCAGGTCATCCAGCAACAGGCTCATCTGGTCTATGTGCCTGCCGTCGGGTGCGATCCAGTCACGCCATTGGGCGCCATAGACAGGTCCAAGATTACCATTCTCATCCGCCCATTCATTCCAGATTGAAACACCATTATCATTCAGGTAGGCCACATTGGTGTCACCTTTGAGAAACCACAATAGTTCGTGGATGATGGAGCGCAGATGCAGTGTCTTGGTAGTGACACAGGGAAAGCCCTTTGCGAGATCAAAACGCATCTGGTAACCAAACAGGCTGATGGTGCCGGTACCGGTCCGGTCTTCCTTGCGGCTGCCTTTATCCAGGATATCTTGCAAAAGCTGCAGGTAGGTTTTCATGATTCGGGACTGACCTTTGTTTTCTGTGAGTCGGAGTTATAAGCAAACAACATAATAATGCAACCCGCTGCGATCATGGGTAAAGATAGCAACATACCCATGGTCAGCCATTGCATTGCAAGAAACCCGAGGTGCTCATCCGGTTGACGGAAAAACTCAACAATGAACCTGAATACGCCATAACCAGTCAAAAACAAGCCTGAAACAGCAGCGGTAGGTCTCGGCTTTCGTGAGTACAACATCAGGATGACAAACAGGGCCAGGCCCTCCAATCCGGCCTGGTAGAGCTGACTGGGATGTCTCGCAAGGTGATCCAGCGCTCCGGAACGCCATGCCTCATTGAGGGCCAGATCATCCCCCGGTCTGAAACCTGTGGATTTGGCAAAAATCATGGCCCAGGGCAGGTCCGACAGACGGCCCCATAACTCGCCACCTATAAAATTGCCCAGGCGGCCAAATGCCAGTCCGAGCGGCCCCATTGGTGCCACGAAATCTGCAATCTGCCAGAATGTCTTGCCAGTGCGTTTGCCAAACCAGGCCATGGCGAAGATGACACCGAGCAATCCACCATGGAAAGACATGCCTCCGTCCCAGACCTTGAACAGGGACAATGGATTTTGCAGCAACATCTCAAAACCATAAAACAGCATGTAGCCAATGCGCCCGCCAATGATTACACCCAGCATGCCGTAAAATAAAACGTCACTGACATCCTGCTTGCTCCAGCCCCGCCAGGCTTGAGTAGCGGCCCGCCGGTTGCCAATCATCCAGAATGACAGGAATGCCAGCAGATACGTGACGCCATACCAGTGGATATCCAGTGGACCGATAGAAACCGCGACCGGATCGAAATTGATTAAGAGATATTCAGACTGCAAACAAAACTCCCTGTCAGGGATACGAAGAATTTGGCAGGCAGCATATGACAGACTCAGGGTGCTGGCAAGCCGGGTTACCTCCGCCTGAGATCAGAATTATAAAACTGAACTGATACTCTCACGAAGCACCGCATCCGCAATTATCACATTGAAGGAGCAAAAGTGTAGTGTCCTGTACTAAACAGCGATTGAGCGAGACGAGAAGGTATTAGCTGTAAGATGCGTCTCGCAGGGAATGGCTGGTCCTTTCCAAGAGTCGCAACACAGCAGATGATGCCTTCTCGTCTCGCCCTTCGGGAGCCCCACAAAAGCTCCAATCCTGCGTTGCAGCCTTTGTTAAGGGAACGGCCATTAACTGCACGCTGCGCCTTGACTTGAATCTTTTGTGAGGCTCTTAATCGCTGTTTAGTACAGGTCACTACACTAGTATGATGTACACTGCTAAGCGTTTGAAGCAGCGATATAGGCTTTGAAAACAAAAAATGCTTGAACTAACTCTGCCCAACATACACGCACTGGCTGTAATGGTCATGATCGTGGTCGCGTTAATACTATTTACACGCGATAACATACCGATGGAAACCACCAGCCTGGTAGTGCTGGTGGCGCTGGCGGTTGGCTTTACGATTTTTCCTTTTGAATCCGATGGTGAAACGCTCCGTGCCAGTGACTTCTTTTTAGGTTTCGGTAACCGCGCCCTGATTGCAGTATCCGCCTTGATGATCGTTGGCCAGGGCCTGATAAGCACCGGTGCGCTGGAACCCGTGGGACGTCTCCTTGCAAGGTTATGGCGAAGAAGTCCCGCTCTCTCATTGCTGCTGACAATAATAATGACCGCTTTTCTGAGTGCGTTTATCAATAACACGCCAATTGTGGTACTGATGTTACCCATATTAATCGGTGTGGCGGTTAAAACCGGTATGTCGCCTTCAGGCTCCCTGATGTCGATGGGTTTTGCCAGCATTGTGGGTGGAATGGCCACAACCATTGGTACATCAACCAACCTGCTGGTCGTCAACGTTGCCGCCGATATGGGTATGGATCGTTTCAACATGTTTGACTTTGCCGGACCCGTGCTGGTAGCCGGTGTCGTTGCCACCCTGTACCTGTGGTTGCTTGCGCCCAGGATGCTGCCAAAACGTTCTCCACCCATTCAGCGCGGTGTGTCGAGGGTTTATACCGCCCAAATCCGACTGAATGCCAACAGCCCGGCGGTTGGTCGCACGCTGGCAGAGGCGATTGCACGCGCCGGTGAAAATATTAATGTTGAAACGATACAGCGTGGAAAAGGGGTATTTATTAATCCCTTGCCGGATGTGAAATTACGCACTAATGACCGAATTACAACCAGTAGTACGCAACAGAACCTGAGGGAATATGCCCGGATTCTGGGTGGCACGCTTTACACGGCGGAACATGCGGTCGATGCCAGCCACCCGCTTCCAACCGATGGAGAACAAATTGCCGAAGTCGCCATTACCCCTGCTTCAAGGCTGAATGGTGTACGTATTGGTTCCGCAGGCCTGATGTCCCGTTTCGGACTCAGGCTGCTGGCATTCAATCGTTTTGAAGGTATGGAAGAACGGGAGTCTCCGGGTCTCGATGAAACACGCTTGCGGGCAGGCGATGTACTACTGGTTCAATCCACCCTGAAAAACCTGGCCGATCTTAAACAGAGTTCCGATTTTCTGATTCTTGACGGCAGTATTAACCTGCCAAGAGCGCGTAAAGCGCCCATAGCCCTGGCCGTTATCTTTGGCGTTGTCGCGCTCGCAGCAGCAAGGGTGATGCCGATTGAAATCAGCGCACTGCTGGGTTGCCTGGTATTAATCCTGACCGGTTGTCTGAACTGGAAAGACGCGATGAATGCGCTGAGTACACAGGTTGTTTTAATCATCGTCTCGTCATTGGCAATGGGTCTGGCTCTTCTCAAGACCGGTGGTGCAGACTACCTGGCCAATCTGTTTGTCTATATCACCTTCGGTGCACCACCTGCGGTTGTCCTGATGAGCCTGATGTTGATGATGGGCGTGTTGACCAACGTGGTTTCCAACAATGCTGCGGCCGTTATTGGCACACCCATTGCCATTGGGATCGCGCAACGTCTTGGTTTACCCCTTGAACCTTTCGTGCTCGCTGTTATGTTCGGCGCCAACTTGAGTTTTTCGACGCCTATGGCCTATCAGACCAACGTGCTTATCATGAATGCCGGTGGATATAAGTTTGGTGATTTCGTTCGTGTTGGTGTGCCACTGACCATCATTACCTGGTTGATTTTGAGTGGTGTATTGATCTGGGCGTACAGTCTTTAGAAAAATAATTCCTGCAAGGAAAGCTTTATGAGTTCATCTTCAGCGACAACAGGTGTTGTCCGTACCGGTCCATACCCCGAACTGACGACCACGGCTATTCTTGTCGGTTATTTTCTTGGTGCGGTGATTGCAGTCAGTATCGGTTATGCGGCACTCATCCTGGGTTTCTCCATCGAGGGCTCTGAGCTTGCAGCCATCCTGGGTTTTGCCATCTTGCGTGGCATGTTGCGAAGAAACTCCATCATCGAAAACAATATTGTGCAAACCATTGCCAGTGGTGTGAATGGTGCCTCAAGCGGATTGATGTTTTCCGTGCCGGCTATTTTTATTCTCGGTTATGGAGCCGACTTTAACCCGGTGTTGCTCACCTTTGGGGCCATTGCCGGGGCGTTCATGGGTATTGGTTTCATCATTCCACTGCGTAAACAGATGATCGATTACGAACGGCTGACCTATCCGGGTGGTGTCGCTGTGGCAACCATTCTCAAATCTCCCGGTGCCGGCATACAAAAAGCCATGTTCCTTCTCGTGGCTGCCGCCATTAGCGGGCTTTTACATTTTAGCAGCCAATACACCGGCGTCGAGTACTGGGACCTGGGCGGTCGACTGGGCTGGCCCGAATACATGAATGGAATATGGTACCTGTCATTGCTGTCCGTGGGTGTGGGTTATATCGCCGGTAAAGGTGGCGTGGCTTTCATCATTGGTGGTTATGTCTGTTACTGGATACTGGCACCATTGCTGAGCCAGTTTGGCCTGCTACCCGTCAACGGGGAAACCGGTGCTGTCATTGTCGATCCCGACAGCCTGCGCCTGTTGCTATACCGACCTGTCGGCATCGGCATGCTGATTGGCGGCGCAATAGCCGGTGTCATCGTAGCATCGCCAATGATCCTCAGTGCAGTGCGAAGTATGCAAAATGCGGCAAAGTCGAATTCAGCAATGTCCAAGGATGAAATGCCCATCAAGCTCCTTTACATCGCCATTGGTGGCGCGGCTGTCCTGCTGGCGGTTATGGCGATCCTGTCCACGGAAAAAATGGGTATCGGGCGCGGTATTTTTATGGCGGTCGTGGGTACTTTGTGGATCTGGATTGCCGGTGTCATATTGTCCGAAGCTATCGGGCGGACCAACTGGTCACCGCTTTCCGGTATGACACTGATTGCAGTGACCTTGCTGATAGTTATTTCCAGCGGTCTTGATGATACCAAGGCGGCGGTGGTTTCTGCCATCATGGTGGGTGCAGCGGCCTGTGTGGCGATGTCACAGGCAACCGATCTGATGCTGGATCTGAAAACCGGCTACCTGGTAGGTGCCACACCCCGCCAACAGCAATTGGGACAATTCCTCGGCGCGTGGCTGGGACCGATATTGATCATCATGTTGATCTTCGTATTGCACGAAGCCTATGGTCTCGGCAGTGACAAATTACCGGCCCCGCAGGGACAGGCCCTGGCCAGCATGGTTAACGGAATCATCGGTGGTGATATCCCTACTCAGAAATACCTGGCAGGTGCCGGACTGGGTGCATTGTTGAGCCTGGCATCTCCAGGTCTGGGGATCACGGTGGGACTCGGATTCTATCTGCCATTCAGCATCGTGCTGACATACAGCATTGGAACACTTTTGCGTGTCATTTCAGACTGGAAGTTGGGTGAAACATTTTCGGAAAGCACGGGTATCCCGATTGCAGCGGGCGTCATTGTCGGTGAGGCCCTGGTTGGAGTAGGTTTCGCCGTCTTTATGATTTTTGGGGCCGTATGAATATCAAAACTTTTTCGTTGTTGCTTATCATGGCATCTTTTCTGGCCGGTGCGTTCATAAGCGTGCTGGACCCCACCCAGGTGAACTGGACCTGGTTTGTACCCATACTGACATTAGGTACCCTGGCTCTGTATGTATACAGAAGAGCACACCATGGTGAAGCCAAGTCCAGTCACCGACTGAGCGGAAATATCCAGATCCTGGAAACCAGCGTTGAAAATATCCTTCGCAACCTGGAGATGCTCAATGCGAACTCAAGCAATTTACCGGTTTACGAGGCCCGCTTTGAAATAGACCGATTGCTGCGAGAAGACCTGAATAACTTTGCCAACGCACGTGAAAGTATGAAACATGTCTTCGGATTGCAAAATTATGCTGACGTTATGAGTGCATTTGCTGCCGGAGAACGGTATATTAACCGGGTCTGGTCCGCATCAACTGATGGTTACGTGGATGAAGTCCGCAACTATCTTGACCGCGCAACTCAGCAGTTCAGAGAAGCACGGGCACTGTTTGCCGAGTTACAGCAACAGTACCAACCAACTATCTCTTCTGCCTGATAGCAAACCGGGCCACAAACGATAGAATGACCGATTTTTGCGATAAATTGAAAAACCGATTGACGAATTAACATGATTAATGCCATATAGATTGACGGAAAGCCACTCAATATATAAAGTGTCTCTCCTGATCATTTTCATCAACATTTTTAAAAGCCATTGAGACTAAGCATGCTAAACAATAGAAAGATTACCTGCCTACTGTCCTCAGTCTTCATATACGCCGTTGCCGGCCTGTCCACACAGGCGTTTGCAACCAGCATTAATGAAGTCATGCAAGAGGGTGAAAACCGCGCAGATGCCGGTGAAACAGCACAAAAACAGGTTGATTCGGTCGCCGATCAGACCGAAAAAATCGTCAACGATTACAGGTCAGTGACCAAGGTTGTAGATGGACTCAGAGTCTATAACGCCTTGTTACAGACTCAACTGGACAATCAAGAATCTGAGATGAATGCATTGTCGGAATCAATTTCCAACGTCGCACTCATTGAGCGTCAGATTATTCCCTTGATGATCCGGATGGTTGATTCCCTGGAAAGTTTTATCCAGTTGGATACACCTTTTCTGATGAAAGAACGTACCGGTCGTATCGCGCGTCTGCGTGAAGCAATGGAGCGTTCAGATGTCTCGGCCGCTGAGAAATTCCGTGTTGTTATTGAAGCCTACCAAATTGAAAACGACTACGGTCGTACAATTGAGGCTTACAAGGGCTCCACTGAAATCAATGGCAACCAGTTAGAAGTTGATTTCCTTCGTATTGGCCGCGTTGCGCTTTTATACCAATCAGTTGGTGGAGCATACACCGGCGCCTGGGATGCGAAGACCGGCGCATTTGCTGCACTCCCGCCAGAAACCTACAAATCACAGGTTTCAGATGGACTTAAGATCGCACGTAGACAGGTTGCACCGGATCTGCTCATCGTACCGGTTGCAGCACCAACGAGGGCAATGCAATGATTAACACAATCAAGAAAATAGGCCTTGCCAGCGGTTTGATGCTGGCCATCACCTTGTCATCACCTGTCCAGGCTGCGGTTGCAGTATCACTGGAAGAGCTTCTGCAACAGGTTAAAACAGGGCGTGTAACCGATGCGGCTGAAAACAAAGCCAGACTTGACCAGTTCCGCGCAAACCGTTCACAGCAAACCAAGCTGCTGAACGCTGAAAAAGCTGAACAGAGACGTCAGGAACAGCGTTCCGCACGTATGGAAACCGAATTCGAAGCCAATGACGGTCGTATTCTTACGCTGGAACAGCAGTTCCAGGATCGCCTCGGTGGTCTTAAAGAGTTGTTTGGTGTTCTGCAGCAAGCCTCAGGTGATGCGCGTGGACAATTCGAAACTTCGGTAACCCAGATTCAGTTTCCTGAACGTACTGATTTCCTGCTTGCGTTTGCCAAGAAGATGGGCAAATCAAACCGTTTGGCCTCACTTGAGGAAATCGAGCGTTTGTGGTTTGAATTGCAACGTGAAATGACCGAAACAGGTAAGGTTTCAACTTTTACAACCACGGTTGTTAATGCCAGTGGTGAAGAGAATCAACAGGAAGTTACCCGTATTGGTTCATTCAACGTTTTATCCGAAGGCAAATACCTGGAATACATTCCGGAAACACAACGCCTGGTTGAACTGCAACGTCAGCCAGCAAGTCGTTACACCGGTCGTATCGCAGATCTGACAGATGCTTCATCCGGTCAGCACCCAATCGGTCTTGATCCGACGCGCGGTCAGTTACTTGGTTTGCTGGTACAGTCACCAAGCCTGACAGAACGTATTGCACAGGGTAAAACTGTTGGTTATGTAATTATCTCTCTCGGTATTGTCGGTGTACTCATCGCAGTCTGGCGTGTACTTGCACTGTCTGCAATTAGTGCCAAGGTAAGCCGGCAAATCAAGCATCTCGACGAGCCCAAGGCCAATAATCCACTGGGCCGTGTCCTCATGGTGACCAAGGATAATCCCAATACAGACATTGAGACAATGGAGCTCAAACTGGGCGAATCCATACTAAGGGAAACACCCAAGTTCAACTCCATGCTACCGCTATTGAAGATTATTTCAGTGGTCGCACCGTTGTTGGGACTGTTGGGTACGGTAACCGGTATGATCGTCACCTTCCAGGCTATCACGCTGTATGGTGCCGGTGATCCGAAACTGATGGCTGGCGGTATTTCAACCGCACTGGTCACCACGGTTCTTGGTCTGTGTGTTGCTATTCCAACCGTATTCCTGCACACGCTGGTCGCCAGTCGTGCTAGAAGACTGACCCAGATATTGCAAGAAGAAGCCGCTGGCATGCTCGCAGAGCGTGCCGAAAGTAATCAGTCAGCCTGATAAGGTAATCTACTCATGGACTTGATTTATTACTATCTGCCAGCGCTAGAAACAATCCGTGACTTCATGGATCTCGGTGGGAATGTACTGTTTGTGATTGGTTTCCTCACCTTGTTCATGTGGATGCTCATACTCGAGAGATTGTTCTACTTGCGAACAGGCCACAAGAAAATGGCTGCCACAACCATACAGATTTGGGAAGCCCGCAGTGATCACAAATCATGGAGTGCTCATCAGATCCGGACACGTTTAATCTCGCAGGTTTCTGCGCAGGTTGAACGTAACATCCCGCTGATACAGACCTGTGTGGCCTTGTGTCCTCTGCTCGGTTTGCTCGGAACAGTGACCGGTATGGTTGAAGTCTTTGAAGTGATGGCTATATCCGGTTCGGGTAACCCTCGTTCAATGGCTGGCGGTGTTTCCAAGGCTACCATTCCGACAATGGCCGGCATGGTAGCGGCTCTTTCCGGAGTCGCTATGGCAACTTACTTACAACGTAAAGCCTCACGGGAACGCGAATTGCTCGCGGATAACCTGTATGTAGGTGACAAGTGACCGAGACGTCGCTGGAGAATTTGAATGAAGCAATTTTTTAACCAAACTCAAGTCGAAGAAGAATCGGAAATTAATATCACGCCCATGCTGGACGTGGTATTTATCATGCTGATCTTCTTTATCGTCACGGCGACTTTTGTTAAAGAAGCTGGTATTGAAGTTAACCGACCCGATGCTGCAACTGCAACCAAAGCGGAAAATGCAAATATCCTGATTGCGATCGGAGCCAACAACGATATATGGATTGACCGTCGTATGATTGATATCCGGTCAGTACGTCCGAATATCGAACGGCTACATGCCGAGAACCCGCAGGGTTCGGTTGTGATCCAGGCTGACAAGGAATCCAAGACAGATACTTTGATCCAGGTCATGGATGCCGCACGGCAAGCAGGTGTGTTTAACGTTTCAATCGCCGCCAACGAGCCTTAAGAACAGCCATGTCAGCAACAATTAATCAAAGATTATCTCAGAGTCAGGCTGCAAACCTGACCAGACTGGTCATTGGGCTTATTATGGCGCTGGCCGTTACCCTCAGCCTTTTCTGGTTAATGCAATACCTGATTGAAACCGCAGATCGTACATTGAACGATGATGGGGCGGGCAACCTGATAGATTTTGTCAGGGTTAAACGTGACGAATCCGTCAAGACCCGGCAGCTAAAACCTAAAAAGCCACCACCACCTGAATCGGCTCCTCCACAACCGCCTACACCGCAGTTGGATAACCTCAACCCCAATGCTGAGAAAATCGCAATTAGGGCAGTACCGGTTGAAACGGATATCGAAATGGCCGGCGGGTTCAGTCTGGGTGTAGGTGAAG
>RCNB010002834.1_pt1 | contig 10506 bp, 11 predicted proteins | sample 2041321 | NCBI WGS metagenome assembly RCNB01 (sample SAMN09708232, study PRJNA481090) | Marine sediment metagenome, whole genome shotgun sequencing project.
CATTCTAGGCTCGGCAAGCAAGGAGTTCACACATAAATAAAAGGGATTTATGGATAGTTCAATTATGGGTGGGTTTAAGTATACCAAAGAATTTTAGAAAAACTGTTTTTTTTTTAATTTGAAAACACCTCTTCTAAATTAAGGCTCAGGGATATGCGTAATTTTTCGCGTATCAGGTTCTCTTCTTCGGACAGTCCTAATAAAAAAGCGATATCAACATCAGCATACCTCCCTCGGAAACCAGCACCTAATGACACGAAGGAATCAGTTAGTCGATTTATACCATGTGAATAACCAGTTCTTGCGATTAATTTTTCTTTAAATGTAAATTCTAACCCCAAGGCTGCAACAGAACCTTCTAAACCAAAATCAAGTTTTTCTCCATCGGCATTCTCAATGTATGAATCTAGCAGTTTTTTATATTCAGTAGTAATCCCGAGCATTTTATCTTGGTCAAAAATAAAGTCAAAGCCAGTTCCTACGCTTAAAATAGTAGGCGCATAAATTTCAATATCCTTATTGTCATTTAAAGACTTGCCTCTTAAATTAGAAAAAATAAAGCCTGCCCTCCACCTTCCATTGAATTTCTTGTAAGCTATTTCATTTCCGGAATAGAAACCTGAAACATCGATACCATACAAATTCGAAGCGGATTCACCACTAAAACCATCTAAAAGAGGTGTTTTACCTTTTAATGAAATGAAGCGGCCACCGACTGACATAGCAAATTCATTGCTCAATCTTAGCGTATAAGAACCATCTATTGATACCTCATGAGTGGCTTGATTAGTACCGAATTGTACGAATTGATTAATTGTATAGGCATAATTGCGAACGCTGAAGGCATAAGCGCTGCGATCATCGAGTTTATTATAAAAAGTGATACTAAGCTGGGAAAACTCATTCAATTCTTCCCTGTTAGCAAGGATTTGAATAATTCCAATTTCAAATTTTTTATCAGAAAAAACATATTTGGAAGGATTCCAAAATTGTGAAAAAGCATCTGTGGAAGTAGCAACCCCAATATCACCTTGACCGGCAGCACGGGCGTCTTTCGCGATACTAAGAAAACCGTCTCTTACCGTGGTCACATTATTATGTTGAGCTGACAGGCTGCCAATACATAATAGAATGAATAGGCAAACAACTTTTTTCATACAGTAGTTGGTTAGTCTAAATAGAATAAATAAAAATTACTCAATTGGTTCTAACCTTATAAACTGTCTTATAGGAAATTTCGTATGTCTCTTTTATGAATTAAATATTATCATTTGGGAACTAATAGCGTATAATTAAAAGGGCATTGCAGATAAAATATAGAAAGTACATTTAAACGACTGCTATATGTAAACTAATGGCCGTTTCTGTAAAGTCTAATTATAGGTGGGGTTAAGTATACTGTAATTTTTTAATTCAGATAAATCAAGGTTTAGCAATTAATTTCAAAAAATGTTCGTTTTATGGGACACTTGCCATATTCACTTACTATTGCCCAACCTTTGCTGCTGTTCTGCCAAGAATTGGGAACAGTTGAATCTAGTATTTTTTGACTAATTTTCATGGTCTTATGAAACAGCGGATTAGAAGAACAGAATGAAAGAATATAAAGGTTCAAAAGTCGTTTTTTTTGAGCTTTACCGGGTGTTAAACTTAAGATAATTGTTCGCCTCAGCCTATTCAGCCTATAGCATTTCGTATATTTAACTGACACATAAGAGCGACCCGACACATGAGAGAATTTTTAGCATGTCTTTTTTTTGCATTATTTTCCTTGAGTGCGTATAGCCAGAAATATATTGAGAAGTGGGATAATGATTTAAAGACCGATCCGCGGCTCTCATTTTCTGGCATACGCTATCCCTTAGGTGTGAACGGAGAAGTGTCCAAAAACCTCAAAATAGATTATCAAATCTCTGAAAGACTGGACGTGCAGTTACAACATTTCTATGAAAAATTCGGAACCCATGAGCGGGCAAGTTCATCGTTTCTAGTGAAATGGTATATCAAAAAGAACCTTTATTTCTTTGCAGGGCCAGAATCTGAATTCGACATCAACCAAGAGACAGGTAAATACGAACTTATGCGAGTTAATTTAAGTGTTGGCTTGGGGTATGAAGTTAGCCCTAAATTATTGATTGAGCTGGGCTATCATGCCCAAACCAACAAACCAACAATAGAGACTTTAGGAAACCCAGCAAAACCAAATACATTTTCGTTACGGGCAAGTTTCTAGTATTTACAGAATCATTGTAATTTCATATTGATTCGAATTTTTGGAAGCCTAAAATATCAACTTTACTTTTTTTCAATTTTACATAAGTGAATATGCCCGAAAAAACGGCCGTTTTACGGAACTGTATTAATCGGCTAGTTCAAAAAGGCCAACCAGTTTCATCTGTGGTCCTTTATTGTAGTTTCGGTGATTCACCTTTTATGGAACTTTTGAGTTTACTTAAACGACCCTTTTCTTGTACAAAGAACTTCATTTTTTCTTTTGGGAGTAAAGTCTAAATAAAGGTGGAATTAAACACCATAGTTCAATTAAGTGAAAATTGGTTTATTTGAACTTTAGAGAATGGATTAGTGAATTTTCAGTCGCTTCCCAAAAAAATCTATGTTTTCCATTACTCTGTAACTCTCTGAACGAACTCCAGATAAGCACGTAAAAATATTAGACACTACCTGTAAAGTTATTTTACATTTTAGACACTACCTTTCTAAAAATTATTTTGTAAAGCGCTGACATATAAATAGTTAGATATTTGGCATTAAATTGGTTGGATCATCATTGAAATACCCTTCAATTCCCATCTACCAGTAAAAGTTCATTGTTGATTTTGCAGACATTAAAGAGGCTATTAATCGAAGAATAGAGTATTATGCTCAAAAACTATTTAAAAATAGGTGTTCGAAATATTATAAGAAATAAGACCTTTTCTGCCATAAACTTATTGGGTCTGGTTTTAGGCATGGTTTGTTTTCTATTTATATTTCTTTGGATACAAGATGAGAAAAGCATCGATAACTTTCATGATAATGAGAACCTGTATAATGTGTTTTATTCCATAAAATCAGAAGATAAGTTGGATGGAAGCTACCAAAGCCCTACCGGATATAATGACGAACGGTTTTACCCCCTTATTGCAGGGGCCGAAGAAAATGTGCCGGGAATAACCCACATTAATTATTATGCATCAGGTTACGAATTACCCTGGGGGTATCCTGAAACCTTTACCGTGGGTAATAAGATGTATAAACTTGAAGGAGCCAGAGCTGGGCAGGATTTTTTCAAAATGTTCAATTATCCAATTATTGCCGGTAATTCTCAAGCTCCTCTTTCCAACATCAATACAATCTCCATTTCAAAAAAGATGGCGGAAATGTTTTTTGATACCCCGGAAAATGCAATTGACAAAATAGTCAAATATGATGATAACTTAGACCTGACCGTCACTTCGGTATTCGAGAATGTATCTTCAAAAAGCTCGCTGGTCTTTGATTATCTAATTGATTGGGAAACTTTTGAAAAAAACCAGATAAACTTTGCCTCGGATAATATATTGACGACAATTCAAATTGATGAGAATACAAGTCTAAATGAGGTCGAACGGAATATTAACGATTATTTTCAAACACGTATCGACCCAAATACACCTATTAAGATGGAGGCCAAACTCGCCCCATATCAAGACCGATATCTGAAAGCTAATTTTGAAAATGGAGAGCCCGCTGGTGGACGAATAGAATACCTGGAACTTTTTGGTGCGGTTGCCCTTTTTATCCTGATTATTGCCTGTATCAATTACATGAACCTTTCTACCGCCCAATCAGTAAAAAGAGCGAAAGAAATAGGGGTGCGGAAGGTCGTCGGTTCTTCTCGCAAACATCTAATAAGACAGTTTTTGATGGAATCCTTATTACTTTCACTCTTTGCTGTCATTATTTCCGTATTTCTCACATGGTTGCTTTTGCCGTACGTCAATGACTTGACGGGAAAACAAATCAGCCTTCCTTTCTTGGTGCCTACTTACTGGCTAGCCGTATTAGGGCTTATATTGATTACCGGTTTTGTTGCGGGCAGTTATCCGGCACTTTTTATGTCTTCCCTAAAACCCGTTGAAGTACTGCAAGGATCTTTACGGTTTTCCGGTCCCTCAAAATGGCTTAGAAAAGGTTTGACCGTATTTCAGTTCGGACTTTCCATTTTGTTATTGATAACAACTCTGGTGGTTTCAAGACAGACGGATTTCGTGCAAAATTCCCAATTGGGATACAATCGTGACAACCTCATATACATTCGTATCGAAGGGACGTTGGCCGATGCAAAAAAGTATTCGGTATTCAAGGAGGAAGCTTCCAAATTACCGGGAATCGCTTTGGTCGATCGCAGTAGCGAGGCACCACATTCGATGACCTTCGAGGTATTCGACCCTGTAAATTGGGAAGGTAAGAGCGTTGGTCAGTCTGTTGGGTTTATGCCAAAATCGGTCGGGTTCGACTATTTACAGATAATGGATCTAAAGGTTTCGGATGGGCGGGGTTTTACAAGAAATATCGCAACGGATTCTGCCGTTGCCTTTATGGTAAATCAAGAAGCTGTCAAGCAAATGGGCATGACGGATCCGTTAGGCAAATGGGTGTCGGCCTGGAACAAGAAAGGCCGCATAGTAGGTATCTTAAAAGATTATCATACAGCTTCTTTACATCAAAAAATAAAACCGGTCATAGTGGACGTAAAGGAAAATCTGAATTTTGGTTTCATCCTCGTTCGAACATTGCCTGGTCAAACTAAAGAAGCACTTGCAGGTCTAAAAACTGTATATAGCAGAATCAATCCTAACAGACCATTCGATTATAAATTCGCGGACAGCGAATATCAAGCTATGTACAAAAGCGAACAGGTCATCGCCAAGTTGTCCAATATATTTTCCGTGCTGGCGATTCTTATCTCCTGTTTGGGACTATTGGGACTTGCTATGTTTTCTGCACAACAACGTACTAAGGAAGTTGCTGTTCGTAAAGTTCTGGGTGCATCCGTTAGTAACATCATGAGTCTTTTTTCCAAGGACATTATGAAACTTGTCGGATTTTCTTTTTTGCTAACTGCTCCGATTGGTTGGTATATAATGAATCAATGGTTGCAGAGCTTTGCCTATAAAATTGATTTGTCATGGTGGATATTTGGATTGGCAGGTATTATTGCATTTCTGATTGCCTTTTTGACTATTAGCTCTCAATCTTTGAAGGTCGCGTATTCCAATCCAGCAGAGTCGCTAAAAACAGAATGATTTCTGTAAAGTATAATTAAAAGTGGGTTTTAATACACAAAGTTCAATAAAGTGTAAATAGGTTTATTTGAACTTTAGAGAACTGGAATAAGGCTTTTCATAGGTGGTTTTGTCGTGGGCAGTTTTATTTTCCATATACCCATTTCCAATTTGATTTTTCCTTTTGCGCTACTCCAATACCAGGAAAATCAAAATGAAAAGCATTAATTTTCATTTCCTGATTTTCGGCTAAATCCAATAATTTCAGTCTTGTGTTTTTTGCTTTTTTATGGTCTAAATCATAGTTAGTTTGCCAGTCTAATTTTTCAATATGAATAGGGTGAAGGAAAGCATCCGATATATAAAGCATTTGGTCGTTTTTAGGCCCAATTATCAGGGCAATTTGTCCTTCTGTATGCCCTTCGGCATTAACGGAAATTATGTCCTTTCCTAATTCTTGATAATCGTGTTTAATTAAATTGATGTTTTTGTTTTCTAATGGGGTTATATTTTTTTCAATGAAAAATTTGAACAAAGGCGGTTGGTTGTCTGATTTTGAAGAATGCCAATAATCCCATTCGTTTTGATGCATATGAAATGTAGCGTTAGGAAAAACCAATTGATTTTCACTTGAAAACACCCCTCCGATATGGTCTGGGTGAAAATGTGTGATCACGACATCCGTTATTTCATTTGGATTGACTTTTTCTTTTTTTAACAGATGATTTAGCTGACCTTTCCAAACAATCTCCTTACCTCTAAAAACAATGGGTTCTTCTGAAAACCCTATGCCGGAATCTATCAATATTTTTCTATCTCCATCTTGAAGTAGCATTGCTATAAATGGGGATGGAATATTATCTGGCGATAAGTTGTGCTTTACTAAAGATTCGTCCAATTCCTTTTTGTCCGCGTTGATAAAAAAATCTTTGGCTAGATATTTGAACATAAAATCTTTGAATATTGTACATTCAAAATTCCCGATTCTACATCTGTATACTTCTGTATTCATATTCCATAAAATTTGATTCGATTGAAAGCTCAATAAAGGAATAGCCGCCAACATTTTGGCATTATTCTGTATAAATTGTCTTCTTTTCATATATGATAGGTTTGTTCTTGTCAAATTGCCCACAACGGATCAAATATAAAAAATAGCGGTTTTCGTGGTTCATTGAATTGTTTATTTGAAAGTGATAATATTTATGAATTAAAAGGAAATGGTTTGAGATGAATAAGCGGTGGCTCTTAACTAATGAAATTCGTCAAATATGCTTTCAAACTCAATGGTTGAATATCCGAATACCTAGACACTGCATTCAGTACCCCATTCCTTTCTTTATTTGCCTCTCCTTTAATCCAAACGGAGCGATGTAATTGAGTGAATATTTTGGTCAACGCGCTGTCTGGTGTGGTTGACGAGTTAATGATCCCATCCAATTGATCAGAAGAAACAAATTCTTTTTCTACTGTTTTCCCACTGATGTCCTCCCACAAAGAAATCATCTCGTTCTGAGTAGAACTTGTAGTAGATATTAGGACTTCTTTATTTATTGTTTTCGGGTCTTCCACAATGGCGGCAGTATATTGTCCAATGTCGGACAAGGCTGTCATATATGCAGACATATGGCCATCCCCAAAAACCTTTACACGATTTGGCGGGGAAGGAGCTCCAAGTTGACCTAGTCCAGTAGCCCAAAATTCCATAAAACCATTGGTATAGATAGGGGTGAATCCAATGCCCGTTTCTTTTATTTGTTCTTGTACTGCGGCCTTAGCGTCGAACAAATCACAAGATCCCTTTTCAGCAACATATGGATCTATGCCAAATTCACTTGGAATAAATTGTTCTACGCCGGCATCTTTCGCTGCCCTGGCTAAATGGATTTGATTCAAGATTTGATCTCCCCCTGCACAAGAGATGACCACGTCCTTCTTATGGCAGGCACTTCTTAGACTATCGTAGTCTTCAAAACTACCTTCCAAGAGTTGCACACCTTGATCAGTGAGTGGTTGGGTTTTAGAAATATCAGCTATGGTCGTCGATCGCATTAATGCTGATAAGTGATGACCATTTTTAACTAGAGCCTTTACAATATATGGTCCAAGATTACCTGTGGCACCAACAACTAGGACATTTTTCATCGTATATGGTTTTGTAAACATTCATTGAATTCAAATTTAAGAGAACAAAATTGAATTGCATATACTCAATATTGAGTATTTTAGGGAACAATAGAAAGCTCTAAATTAGCAGACATGAGACATTTTGACTCCATTCAAACCATGAAGAAAGATATAATTCATTATCATCTAAATCAGTCCTATGGTGAGTTGAAAACACAACTAGACATGGATTATCTATTAGATAGGTACCACATATTTCCAAATGAGACATTGTATGTCGTCGACTGCAAGCGGGCACAATTGGAATCACTTTCGAAAAATTTCAACAAAATCATTGGGATAGAACGAAAAAATAAAAATGATTTATCGCTATTATATGATCATGTGGATGAGTCCAATATATCTGCTCTTCACCATTGGGTGATGACCAATTTAAGGACGGCTTTCAATAAGTCCACAGGTGTACAAATTGAGAAAGATGTTTTCAAATGTTTGTACAAGACATTTGATGGGAGGGTTTTGTTAAAATGTACTACAGGATTGGTTTATGACTCTGCTGGAGCAATGCGTTATACCCTCGGCAAGCTTACTGACTTAACCGGGTTAACTTCATTTCAGCATTTTGGTTATGAATATGACGGGCCCAATAAGGATAAGTTTTATCAAATGTATAAGTCCGGACTCGATCATGAGTGCACTTTGACGAAGAGAGAGAAAGAAATTCTTTATTTACTTAGAGAGGGATTTACTAGTCGAGTCATTGCATCAAAGCTTTATATCAGTGTTCACACTGTAGATACGCATCGAAGAAATATAATTGACAAAATGGGAACTAAAACTGCAATGGAAGCCTATGGGAAATGTAAAAATTCAGGTTGGTTATGAAAGTTGCAACCATATAAAAGATTTACTGAAATGTTATTCTTCGATTACCCATGACCAATTATTATTTAATTTGTCTATTCGGCCTAAACCAGGGAAATCGAAGTGAAAAGTTTGTAACAACATCGAATTATCATAGGCCATATTTAACAATCGTAGCTTTGACTTATTGGCAAGCTCGTGGTCTAGGTCAACTACATTCCTCCAATCCAAATGTTCTATATGTAGAGGGTGAAGCCAAGCATCGGATATGTACAACAGATTTTCCCCATTTGAATTAAGATGTACAGCAAGTTGACCAGGTGTATGTCCTGGAATATGGATCAAGTTAATACCTGGAATGATTTCAAGCTCCGGCTTATCGATCAATGTTAAATACTGATCCTTAAGCGGATTCACCTGTTCTTGAATAGTATAATCAAATAGTGGAGATGAGCCCATTCTATAATCCCTACACCAATAATCCCATTCTGCCTGATGAATAATGATTTCACTATTTGAGAATAGACATTTTTTGTCCTCCGAAAATAATCCTCCTGCGTGATCAGGATGTAAGTGGGTCAGGATAACTTTATCTATCTTATCCAGCAAACTGTTTGCAATTAAATCTGGTATAAGCTGCCCTTCAAATCTAAATTGATGTCCTTTGAATTCTAGTATTTGAGATCGCTTACCCACTCCTGTATCCACCAAAATTTTTTTATCATCCGTTTCAACTAATAAAGCTACATAAGGAGATGGAATCATGCCTTCAATGACACTAAATTTTTCAAGGGCTTGAACAGCAACTTCTGTACTGACATTTTGGAAGTAATCAGTTATGCGATACCGGTATAGAAAATCCTTAAAAAGTGTGCATTTGAAATTACCGACTTTAAAGGAATGCAATCTTTTCATTTTCTATTTTATTTCAATGTACCAATCCAGAAGAATATATTCACTATTCGGAAAAAGACCGGTGCCATAATTACTAATAATGTACTTCTAGCTTAGTTTATTAGCCATACTGATCTTGAATCGCAATATCTCTTAAATGGGCCTTATATGCATCTTCCTCTGAAAAATCCGCAGCATCTATGATATGAAGGTCTATATATAAAGGCATAGAGAAGAAGTTTTAATGTATTGGAATTCAGTTCATCATAAAGTTAAGGAATCTAACTCAAGAAAATGGAACTTTTAGTTCTATGGATAGTACAAATGACTCATCTTCTATTTGAGCTTTCAAAGCTAAGGAGTAAGTTAAAAATGATCAATCCCAGAAAATGGCCGTTTTATGAAACTGTTTTTTCAGAGTGCAAAATCTTTCTCATAGGTGTCCCAAACGCGGTCTTTTTTAGTAGTATCGTTAATTCACCTTTTATGGGACATTCCAAGTATATTTAAACGACCCTTAAAAGTAAACTCATTGTGGTTTTTGGAAAGTCTAATTAAAGGTGGGATTAAACACCATAGTTCAATTAAGTGTAAATAGGTTTATTTAAACTATAGAGAAACGACTATGGCTTTTCAAAGGAAGCTTTGTTGTGGTATCTTTATTTTTTAAGCAGACATTGGATTTACTTGAATTTGGCCTCCAATTGCTTTCAAAACTTTCATAATCGTCGCAAATTGAGGCTTGGCTCCATCGGACAATGCTTTGTACAAACTCGGTCTGCTTAATCCTGTTTCTTCAGATATTTTGGTCATTCCTATCGCTTTTGCAATATGACCAATGGCGTTAATTACATCAGCGTTATCACCTTCTTCCAAAACGGTGTTGAGATACTCTGCAATCATTTCTTTGCTGTCCAAATAATCCGCTATGTCAAATTTTGAAGTTCCCATTTTTCTACTTGTTTAATTTTTTCCAAATTTCTTTTGCTTTCGCAATGTCCTTTTGTTGAGTCGATTTGTCTCCGCCAATCAGCAGAATGATTATTTTTCCGTCCTTTTCCTTGAAGTAAACTCGATAGCCTTTAGCAAAATTTACTCTCAATTCCCTAATTCCGTTGCCAACTGGTTTGCAATCTCCAAAATGTTCGTCGTTTGCTATTTTCTGAATTCTTAAAAGGATTTTCGCCTTGGCTTTCATGTCCTTTAGCTTACGTAACCATTTATCAAATTCAGGTGTTTTCTCAATAAAGAACATAAAAAGTGTATCTACTTGGATACAAATTTACATTATTTTTTTAAATTGTGAGGAGATTGGTTGAATTTTTTGGCAGTTTGGCATAATGCACCACAACGG
>RCNB010002835.1_pt1 | contig 10501 bp, 10 predicted proteins | sample 2041321 | NCBI WGS metagenome assembly RCNB01 (sample SAMN09708232, study PRJNA481090) | Marine sediment metagenome, whole genome shotgun sequencing project.
TAGAAAATGAAGTTTTAAGTAACACCACAAAAGGAAGCTATTTAAAAGGTGGTATAGACATTAATTTATACAAAAACTGGCTCGATATGGAAAACATGATTTATACTGGTTTCCGTGTTGGAGCAAGTACTTTTAGCCAAACTTTGAATAGTTACGACATCTACAACGTAAACAACCAATATTGGGGTGAACAATTCTCAGTAGAAGAAGGCGAAGAGTTTGATGGTCTAACAGCTATTTGGGCTGAATTACAATTTGGTTTAAAAGCTGAATTATTTAATAATTTCTTTGCTGGAGTCAACCTCCAACTCAAATTCATTGTTTCTCAGACAGAACCAGATAATTATGAAAACCTATACATTCCTGGTTTTAATAGAACTTATGATAGTAGCGGAGTTGGTGCCGGTATTGGGTTTAACTTGGCTTATTTAGTTCCTATTTTTAAAAAGGATAAAATTGTGATACAAGAGCGGGAAGCAGAATAGCTAACAGCTGAATAAAGAATCCACAACTAAACAACTACACAAATCAACATTTCTTCGTATCTTTCTTTATCAAACTTATGTCTATGGATAAAGAAGCTATTGCAGATTTAATTGAAGCCAAACATTCTGAATTAATTACATGGTTTGAGCAACAGCCTGAGGATTCTTGGACTGAAGGACCTGATGGAAAATGGACTTCAGGACAGCAAGCCATGCATTTACTTCAAAGTATAAAACCTTTGAATACAGCGTTAAGCATGCCTAAATTTGTATTACGTTATAAATTTGGAAAAGCCAATCGACCAGTCAGAGACTACCGCAGCATAATAGAACGGTACCAAGAACGTCTAAAAGATGTGAAGGGTAAGACATTTAAAGGGTCTCAAAACATGAAAGTGCCGGCATTAAATGAAAAAGTATATATCTTAAATAGACTTCAAACCGAACACAAAAAACTACAATACAAGACTAGAAAGATTAGCGATAAGAATTTGGACACTTTAATTTTACCACATCCTCTGATGGGAAAAATGCCAATTCGTGAGATAATTATGTGGACTGCGCATCATGTAGAACATCATACCGAGACTTTAAAGTCTAAATATTAGTGCCTTTGTCATTCTGAATTTGTTTCAGAGTCCTACAAAATCATTTAATAGATGCTGAAATAAATTCAGCATGACAAATAGTTAATTTATCAACAAGCACTTAAACTATTTCAAATCCTCTAAAGCATTAGAATCACATTATGATTTTATTTCATAAAACATAAATCACACCTAATTGCCCTTTTTAAATAGTTGTGCCATCACACACCATGATAAAAGTGATAGAGTCACTTTTATTCTATTTAATTCTGTATTAAAATTGATTAGAATTTATTACCTTAAATCACACTAATCCAGTTATTCATGAAAAATCTTACGTCATTAAGTCTAGCATTATTATTTTCTTTTCCTTTTTTAACCTTCAGCCAAAGTGACATTGTTATTGGCAAAATTGACAGCGTTCAGTCAAAAATTATTGGTGAAAATCGAAAAATAATGGTTTATGTGCCCAATGACGACTCTAATTCAAAAACCTACCCTGTTATCTATTTGTTAGATGGTGACGCCCATTTTACATCTGTTGTAGGTATGATTGAGCATTTAAGTAGCAATACAATAATACCACAAATGATGGTCGTTGCTATACCAAATACAAACCGTACTCGAGACCTTAGTCCTACAAAAGCAGAACCAAATCCACCAATGGTAACTGAAGGGCTTTCTGAACAATCTGGTGGTGGAAAAAACTTTTTATCATTTATAGAAAAAGAACTCTTTCCTTACATAGACACAAATTACCCTACGGCATCCTATCGCATGTTTATTGGTCATTCCTTTGGTGGTCTATTGGTGATGGATGCCTTACAAGATATGCCTCAATTATTTCATAGTTATATTGCTATTGATCCTTCTATGTGGTGGGACAATAGGTTACTATTGAATTCTTATAAGACCACCAATTTTAGTGACAATAAGTATAACAATAAATCACTATATATGGGAATAGCCAATACCCTAGAGGCAGGCATGGATACTATTTCAGTAAAAAAAGCTAAAGGACCTATGGTAAATCATATAAATTCAATTTTTGAAACTAGAGATGTTCTCAGAACCATCAAGAATGATTCATTTCATTTTAAGTCTAAATTTTACGCTAATGATAACCATGGTTCTGCTCCATTAATTACAACCTATGATGGTTTACGATCTATTTTTGAATTTTACCAATTTGAGGTTGAATTTGCGGATATTATGAAACCAAACTCAGATGTTGTAGATCGAATGAAAGGACATTATGCTAAAGTTTCAGAGACTTTAGGATATGAAAACAAACCCGATGAAGGCATGATTAATGGCATGGGCTATCAACTCATGGAAATGAATAAACTTGATTTAGCCGGCCAGTTTTTTAAGATGAATATCGATTATTATCCAAAAAGTTCCAATGTATATGATTCTTTGGGAGACTATTATATGGCAACCGATAATAAGCCTAAAGCTAAAACCAACTTTGAGAAAGCTTTATCTATTATGGAAAACCCTGAATCACGAAAAAAACTAGAGGACTTAAAATCGAATTAATTAAGATTCTAAATAGCTTAAAACATTGTTTTCAATACGTTTCTGAATAGCTGAAACATCACCTTTTACAAAAGTTTCACCTGTAATGTTTTCGTATAGTTCAATGTAGCGCTCACTAACGGTTTCGATATAAACATCACTCATAACAGGAACAGTTTGTCCTTCTAAACCTTGAAAGTCATTCGCTATTAACCATTGACGCACAAACTCCTTAGAAAGTTGTTTTTGACCTTCACCTCTATCTTGTCGGTCTTTGTAGCCATCGGCATAAAAATAACGAGATGAGTCTGGTGTGTGGATTTCGTCAATTAAAACAATTTTACCGTCTTTAGTTTTTCCAAATTCGTATTTGGTATCTACTAAAATCAAGCCACGTTCTGCAGCGATTTCTGTGCCGCGCTGAAATAACTTTCGAGTGTAATCTTCCAGCACTTTGTAGTCTTCTTCAGAAACGATTCCTTTTGCTAAAATGTCTTCACGAGAGATATCCTCGTCGTGATCTCCCATTTCGGCTTTTGTTGCAGGAGTTATAATCGGTTTTGGGAACTTGTCGTTTTCAATCATTCCTTCGGGCATTGACACACCACATAGCAGACGCTTTCCGGCTTTATATTCGCGTGCAGCATGACCAGACATATAGCCACGAATGACCATTTCAACTTTAAACGGATCACATAAATACCCCACAGCTACATTAGGGTCTGGAGTTGCTAACAACCAATTCGGAACTAAATCCTCTGTTTCCTTCATCATTTTGGTGGCAATTTGATTTAAGATTTGCCCTTTGTAAGGAATACCCTTTGGCATCACCACATCAAAAGCACTTAAACGATCTGTTGCAACCATGACTAATACAGTATCATTAATATTATATACTTCTCTTACTTTGCCTTTGTAAAGGCTTTTCTGGTTAGGGAAATTAAAATTGGTATCTATTATGGTGTTGTTTGGCATTTTTTGATCTATTTATTATTTTGATTAATTGCGCAATGCGCTGCCGCAGATGCAGTGTGCGGTCACGACTGCACCCTACGAGCAATATTTCCAAAAAAATTAATCCCGATTTTCAATACTCTTATAAGCATCAATTACTTTCTTAACTAACTTATGACGAATCACATCTTTATCATCGAGGTAAATCATACCTATTCCTTCGACATTTTTTAAGACTAAAAGTGCTTCTTTTAATCCAGAGGTTGTCCGACGTGGTAAATCCACCTGACCAGGATCACCAGTTAATAAGAACTTAGCACTTTTACCCATTCGCGTTAAAAACATCTTCATTTGCGCATGCGTAGTATTTTGCCCTTCATCTAAAATCACAAATGCATTGTCTAAAGTACGACCACGCATAAATGCTAAAGGTGCAATTTGAATGACCCCTTTTTCTATATAGCTTTCTAGTCTTTCTGCCGGAATCATATCACGTAACGCATCATATAAAGGCTGCATATAAGGATCTAATTTCTCTTTTAAATCCCCAGGTAAGAATCCTAGATTTTCGCCAGCTTCAACTGCTGGACGCGTTAATATTATACGTTTTACTTCTTTACTCTTTAAAGCTTTTACCGCAAGTGCCACACCAGTATATGTTTTACCTGTACCTGCAGGACCTATAGCAAAAACCATATCATTTTTACGCATGCTCTCTACAAGCTTGCGTTGATTTGCTGTTTGTGCTTTAATGAGTTTCCCACCAACACCGTGTACTATGACTTCACCACTCTTCGCTGATGTTTTATAATCGTCGCTACTTTGACTTGTCAATACGCGTTCAATGACATTTTCATCTAACTTATTATACTTAGCGAAATGCTTTATAAGCATGGTCATTCGTCGATCAAACTCTTCGAGCAAGTCTTCATCCCCGTAAGCTTTAATTTTATTACCTCTGGCAACAATTTTAAGTTTTGGAAAATACTTTTTTAAAAGTTCGATATTAGCATTTTGGGCACCGAAGAATTCTTTTGGAGTTATTTCTTCTAGTTCTAGGATAAGTTCGTTCAAAAGCCTGCTTTATTTAGTGGGTTAATCTGTTTTCTTTTATTAGTTTTGTGGACGTACAGTGTACACACAAATCTAATAATTTTAGAACAACGATTCTTAAAAAAATATCAACAATCAATCCATGGCGATAATCACTTTAACGACTGATTTTGGAGAAAAAGATCACTTTGCTGGGGCCATAAAAGGAGCTATTTATAGCGAACTTTCGGATATTAGAATTGTAGATGTTTCGCATTCTGTATCACCATTTGATATTTCTGAAGCTGCTTATATTATTTTAAATGCTTACAGTAGTTTCCCTAGAGGAACGATTCATATCATAGGAATTGATTCAGAGTTAAGTCCTGAAAATAAGCATATTGCAGTTAAGTTAGACGACCATTACTTTATATGTGCTAACAACGGTATTATGAGTATGATTTGTGCAGAAATCGCTCCTGAGAAGATTGTCGAAATTAATATTCACGATAAGATTGAAACTAGCTTTCCTGTATTAGATGTCTTTGTGAAAGTAGCATGCCATATTGCAAGAGGAGGTACCTTAGAGGTGATTGGAAAAGTTATTAACACCATTAAACCAATTAAGAATTTAATTCCGTTTGTGAATGATGAACAGAATCAAATTATTGGTAGTGTTCTTTACGTTGATAATTATGGAAATGTGGTGACTAATATAAAACGTAAGTTCTTTGAAAGTATTCAAAAAACCAGAACTTATGAAATTTCAGCACGTAACCATAAATTTAAAACCGTTCATAACAAGTACAGTGATATTATAAATTTTGAAATTGAAGAATCGAAGCGAAATGATGAAGGAAGAGGTTTAGTCGTTTTTAATTCTTCAGGATATTTAGAAATTGCCGTGTATAAAAGTAATTCAAGTACCGTTGGTAGTGCATCTACTTTAATGGGTTTAAAAACTATGGATACAGTGACTGTGAATTTTATGCCCATCCTCAGTTCTTCTAAAAGGGAAGTAAGCTTAAGATAACGCAAAAAGTAACTTAAGAATTATTTATAACAGAGAAAAAGTCCTTTCCTTTGGAAAGGATTTAGAAAAGGCCGAAATAAGATGTTAGTAAGAATTGTAAAAATGAGTTTTGAACCGTCTAAGATTGAAGAATTCTTAGCTAATTTTGAAGCTAATAAACTAAAGATTCGGAATTTTGATGGCTGCGATTTTTTAGAATTATATCGCGACCAGAACCATACCAATATCTTTTTTACGTATAGTTATTGGAATTCTGAAGCTGATTTAAATACCTATAGACATTCAGACTTGTTTAAAAGTGTTTGGGCAAAAACTAAGCCTTTATTTAATGCAAAGCCTGAAGCTTGGAGCGTAGATAAATTGGCGAGTTTAGATTGATAACAAAAAAATAAACTCGCAAAGAGTCACTGAATACTGAATACTGAATACTGAATACTGAATACTGAATACTGAAAATAAAAAATGCTAGCAATACTAAAAAAAGAAATAAACACCTTCTTCGCCTCACCAATTGGTTATTTGGTAATTGGCGTTTTTCTATTGTTAAATGGACTATTCCTATGGGTATTTAAAGGGGAGTTCAATATTCTAGACAATGGATTAGCGAGTTTGTCGTCTTTCTTTTTATTAGCCCCTTGGATTTTAATTTTCTTAGTCCCAGCAGTTACGATGCGTAGTTTTAGTGATGAGAAAAAGCAAGGGACTTTAGAGTTATTAGTTACCAAACCTATTTCGCATTTTCAGATTGTATTGGGTAAGTATTTTGGTGCGTTTATTTTAATTTTAATGGCCCTGATTCCGACATTGTTATACGTATATACGATTTCAGTACTCGGCAACCCAGAAGGTAATCTAGATCTGGGCAGTACAATAGGCTCTTACTTTGGTTTGTTGTTTTTAATAGCAGCCTATACAGCTATTGGAGTATTCGCCTCTACCCTTTCAGACAATCAGATTGTAGCCTTTATAATTGCTGTATTTATTTGCTTCTTCTTTTACTTTGGTTTTGAAGGCCTATCTAATTATAATGTTTTTGATAATATAATTTACATGGAAAATCTCGGCATGGCTTCACATTATAATAGTATGAGTCGCGGAGTCATTGACACGCGAGATTTAGTCTATTTTATAAGTATCGCTTTAGCCTTTTTAATATTCACAAAACTGAGAATTCAAAAGCAGTAACAATGATTATAACGCCTTTTTTAGTCATTTTTATGGTAGTTGTTTTTGTTCTGCTCTTCTTGTTTTTGAATACAGTTGACAAACGCAAATGGTTATCCGCGCTTATAAGCTTAGTGCTTACACCTATTGTGTACTTCTATTTGTTCTATCCGTTTGTAAATATTTTGAGTAGCTATCACCATCAGAAATATTTTGATAGTGAAGCATGGATAGAAAATCCCGGATTACGCTACGAAATGGTTGACAGCACTATAGAATCTGACACGCTTATTGGCGGCTCAAAAGAAAAGATGATTTCCCTATTAGGTAAAGAAGAATGGCTCTCTTGGGATGACACTAAAAAAGCACACGATACTAACAAATGGAACTACAGTTTAGGTATTGAGCCTGGCGCGTTTAACGATAAAAAGGAATGTGTAGAAATTACATTTAAAAACGACAATGTTGTAGCGCTTAGACATTATCAAGAAGAAATTACATACGAGAATGAAAAATAATAAAACACTAATATACATACTCGCTGTTATTATCAGTCTCATTGTAGTAAATGTTATTGCTAATAACGTTTATGGTCGTTTTGATTTAACAAAAGACCATCGATACACCTTGTCAGACGCTTCAAAGTCATTAGTTAGTGACCTAGATTCCCCTTTAATTATTGATGTGTTTTTAGAAGGTGATTTCCCTTCCGAATTCCGATTACTTCAAACCGAAGTAAAACAAATTATTGATGAATTTCAATTAGAAACTAATCAAATATTTATTAATTACATCAATCCTATTGAAGATGAAACCACTCGCGAACGTAACGTTGAAGAATTAACTAAATCCGGATTAGAACCTTACATAAACACAGATAATAGCTCAGGTAAGGTAACTCAAGAAATTATTTTTCCTTGGGCTTTTGCCAGTTATAAAGACGAAACCGTTAGAATTTCATTGTTAAAACGTAGCATAACGCAAGGTTTACAAGAACAAATCAATACGTCTATTCAGTCCTTAGAATATGCTTTTGCAGATGGTTTTAGTAAACTCGTTAATCCCAAAATAAAAAAGATCGCCATTTTAAAAGGTAATGGTGAGTTGGATGATTTGGATTCTAATGGCCAAATTAAAACCCGAAATCTTGAGAGTTTTTTAAAAACTATACAACCCTATTATAACATTGCAGCATTTACATTAGATAGTGTTGCATCTAATCCTCAAGGGACATTAGATAACCTAAAACAATATGATTTAATTATAGCGGCTAAGCCAAGTGAGGCGTTTTCTGAGAATGAAAAATTAGTTTTAGATCAGTACACCATGCATGGTGGTAAAAGTCTTTGGTTAACCGAGTCTGTTGTTATGGATAAAGACAGTCTTTATAACGACGCAGGTACCGGTGTTTCTATAATGCGTGATTTAAAACTCAATGACTTTTTCTTTAAATACGGAGTACGTATCAATCCTAATTTAGTAAAAGATTTGTACTCTGCCCCAATTATGCTAGCTATCGGGGAGGGCAGTCAATCACAAATGCAACCTATACAATGGCAATATTCACCATTAGCGGCGTCCAACCCAAATCATTCAATTACGAAGAATTTAGACTTAGTAAAATTCGATTTCGCTAGTCCAATAGACACTTTAAAAAATAGCATTAACAAATCTATTTTATTACAAAGTTCACCACGTTCTAAATTAGAAGGAGCACCAAAAACTATTTCTTTAGCCAATGTAACGGAAGCACCAGATGAAAGTTCTTATAATTTAGGTCCTCAGAATTTAGCGGTGTTATTAGAAGGTGAATTTACATCCGTTTATGACCAACGCGTTTTGCCTTTTAAAGTGAATAACTTTAAAACAAAAAGTACTGAAACAAAAATGGTAATTATATCTGATGGAGATATTATTAAAAACGAAGTTGTACGCAATAGATCACAAGAATTAGGATTTGATCAAATTACAGGAAAAACATTTGGAAACAAGGAATTCCTTCTCAATACCATTAATTATCTTTTAGATGATTCAGGACTTATAAACATTAGAGCTAAAGAAATTAGTATTGCGTTTTTAGATTCAGAAAAGATAAAAGATAGTAAAGGTAAATGGCAATTGATTAATATCGCCCTACCTCTTTTTCTTTTAGCTTTATTTGGCTTCATTTTTAATTATTTGAGAAAGCGCAAATACACCTAAACAAATTCAGTTTATTACATGATGAGATTAGCTACCCTGAATCTTCGATTTCCTGTTTTCTCAGGAACAATTGTTAATAAGTTTGTTTTAAAAAACCCTTCTATTAGGATATATTTGTAAGACAAATTCATAGTTAAAAAACATATATATTCAATATGAAATTTATTGTTTCAAGCACGTATTTATTAAAACAACTCCAAGTATTAGGAGGTGTTATTAATAACAGCAACACACTACCAATATTAGATAATTTCTTATTCGAGCTTAGTCAATCGAAACTGACGATTTCAGCTAGTGATTTAGAAACAACAATGTCAGCTTCAATTGATGTTGAAAGCGATTCTGAAGGTAGTATTGCGTTACCAGCACGTTTATTATTAGACACATTGAAGACGTTTCCTGAACAACCACTAACCTTTGTTGTTGAGGATAACCATACGGTTGAAATTAGCTCTAATCATGGTAAATATGCCTTAGCTTACGCTGATGGTGCTGAATTCCCGAATGCAGTATCTATTGAAGATGCTAGTACAACTGCTATAAAAGGAGATATCTTAGCTACTGCAATTAGCAAAACTATTTTTGCAGCTGGTAATGATGATTTAAGACCTGTAATGAGTGGTGTGTTTTTTCAGTTCTCTCAGGATAATTTAACATTTGTAGCTACAGATGCACATAAACTGGTAAAGTACACTAGAGATGATGTTAGTGCAACTGAGACCACGGAATTCATTATGCCTAAAAAACCTTTAAATCTTTTAAAAGGAATTTTAGCAGGTAGTGATGATGATGTTTTAATAGAATACAACGAATCTAACGCTAAGTTTACTTTTGAGAATTCAGTGTTAATCTGCCGTTTAATTGACGGTAAGTACCCTAACTACGAAGCCGTAATTCCTAAAGAGAACCCGAACAAGCTAGTAATCGACAGAACTCAATTTTTAAATTCTGTGCGTCGTGTTAGTATTTTCTCAAATAAAACAACACATCAAATTCGTTTGAAAATCGCTGGTGCAGAATTAAACATCTCAGCAGAAGATATTGATTATAGTAATAAGGCCGAAGAGCGTTTAACTTGTGATTATCAAGGTGACGATATGCAAATTGGTTTTAACTCTCGTTTCTTAACGGAGATGATTAACAACCTCAACTCAGATAACGTTCAGTTAGAAATGAGTTTACCTAACAGAGCTGGTATTCTAACTCCAATTGATGGCTTAGATGAAGGTGAGCATGTGACTATGCTTGTGATGCCGGTTATGCTTAATAACTAATCAATTCCTGCAAAAGCAGGAATCTTTTGGTAAAAAACAAATTATATATTTAAAAAAACACGTGTTAATTGATGCGTGTTTTTTTTGGAGCTATATTTAAATAGAATTCTTGCGTTTGCAGAAATTAAAAAAGGCTCACCATTTGGTGAGCCTTTTTAGATCCATTTCTTTAATAACTAACTAACAAAATTAAGAGATAATGGATAGCTAGGTAATTCTCCATTACTAGCTTTTATTGCGTTTATAATT
>RCNB010002836.1_pt1 | contig 10497 bp, 5 predicted proteins | sample 2041321 | NCBI WGS metagenome assembly RCNB01 (sample SAMN09708232, study PRJNA481090) | Marine sediment metagenome, whole genome shotgun sequencing project.
AATCATAAAAGAGTTGATTTAGATCCTTTTTCCTCAAAAACATTTTTTGTAAAAAGTTTCCACCGGAGATTAATTGTTCATAAGCTTTCATCAGGTTTTTCGTGTTTTTTATATTATCTGCGAATTTTTTCTTTCCTGAAACATTACCAGCTGAGGTTTTTGTTTTCTTTTCCAATTCGCGAGAATAATCCTTAACTGCAGTTAAGCGTTTCTTGAATGCTTGTTGACCAAAAAGAACCCACATCTCTAAAACAACAATCGGATTTTTGATTAATGTTGATACTTTCCCTTTTAGATCAAAGTGAGGTATAGAAATTTCTTTTGATAGCAATTGTGCTTTTGATAATTTGACACCTTTTTTCTTCTTTTTATCAACAAACCAATTCTCATCATAAGCAATTAGTGCTAATTCAAAGGGTGATGGTAGAATACTGCTATACTTGAGATTCTTTGTAATGATGTTAATTGATTCTCTTTCAAATAATTCGTTACAACCAGGTTGTTTTACTATTTCTTCCATTATTCTACTAATGGAGTAAATACTTTGAGATGTAAGGACAATTTTTTCGATTGATGAAGTTAATCGTTTTGGAGGATAAGGAAAGACTCCATTTCCAAAAAGATGCTTGAGTATTCTTATAGTAGTGGATTCTAAAGCATCTGAAAATGCTCTGGAAAAGAATGATAGCGCTTCGATATTTACAAATCTTTGAGATACACTTGTGGTTTTAAATTGTTTCAAAATTGATTGTTTAATGTCTTTTGGAACTGTTAATTGTGCTTCTTTTTCAAAAGAAGCGAGATTTCTTTGGATAAGTGCATAGACAGGATTAGATGATATACTTGATGAAGCAAAATCAGAGAAGATTTCATGGGATATATCGTAAACAATTCTTGGAACAGTTCTAAATCGATAAGTTCTAACCAGTTGCTGAAGGAAATGAACCTTCATTAAGGAGCTATAATTAACCGTTTTCAATTTAGAAATAGATCTGTTAATTTGTCTTGTAATGTAATACAAAGCCATAGCTTCGTCATGAGCAGTTCTATATTGTTCAAATGATTTCTCTACCTGTTTTTTAACCACTTCTTTTATTTGTAGTAAATTGGAATCAGCTAAAATAACAAATGGATCTTGTTTTCTTATAAGCTTGACATATCTATCGAGGATTTTATGCATAACTGTTTCATTTAGTTTTGTTGTGTCTTCTGGACTGATATCTGATGCAACATCTCTAAATATACTTGACACTTGTTTGCTTAGACTGCTTGTATCTGTTGTCGCTTCTTTCAATAACGGTCGTATTGTTCTCTCAAAAACCTCTTTTATGTAAGAGATATCAATTGGTTTTGTGTAAGAAGCAGCGAGAAATTTAAGTGGATAGTTTTGATACAATTTTTGTAATAATGTTTTGTATAAATTATTTAGAATTTTAACTCGCTCTTTTTCCATTTTTTCAGTTTTCATTAGCGAGATTGTTTCAAAAATCAAATCAGCATTTATTAAATCTACACTTTCAACTTGTTTTCCACGTTTATACCGTGAACTTGACATTACTCTAAGTTGCTGAACAATTCGTTTTATTTCTTCAGCTAGTTCTATTCGAGATTGTTTTGCTTGTTTTTTGAGATAATCATCAACTTTCTTTGCGACTAGCTTCAAATCACTTGCAGCAGCAAAAGCTAATGGGAACAAGGCATCTTGATCTGTCCCTTCTTGGTAATAATACTCAATTAATTCTTTTTTTATTTGTTCAATCTTTTCGGGTCCATAAGTGTATGATCTAAATTTGAATGTATGAGATCCTTGATCACTTTGTTGTTCCCAAATATCATCAAAGAGTTCTTTTGCAAATTCAGCTGATTTCTCAATGAATTCTTTTAATGTGCTTGGTGAATCTTTGTAAAGTTCATGAACAATTGCGGGCAAGAACTTTACTGCGTTTTTAAAAAGAGGTATTTCACCATCACCAGCATATAATTTTTCATAAGTTGTAATGATTTTTTGGGCTAGTAGTGTGCCATAGTCAATCAAAAACATATGATGATATTGTTCTAGATTGTCAAAATCTCTGATAGCAATCATTAATGATGGTTTGTGATTCCCAATGGTTAACCATTTTGAGATTAAGACACCATTTTGGAATTTAGAATAATTTGCATTAGTAGTTCCAATATCGGATAAGCCCATTTCTACTGCGAAGCTTGCTAATGCACCACCTAATGCTGAAACTAAAGAAGCATCATCTTGTACTGTACCTATGGAAAAGAAACTTGTAGTGTCTTCGTGAGAAACAATAATTTGTGCTACCAATTAATTCATCAACCTAACATACGCCCGAAATGTAGACCTTTTCACATTAAATAATCTATTTTGCTATTTTTAGTTATCAGATACTATTACTCTAAATTTAATTCTATTTTATAAGTTGTTATTGAGGCAGAAGCAAATTACCTCAAAAATGCTCCTTCCCTACGGAAAAGATTAATTTACAAATCTTCTTATGTTTGGTTGTCAAGGTGAATATTAGAATATTAATTGTTATTAGATTAAAAATTGGTGAAAAATTATGAATTACGAGTTTGGACGGTCTCCCTGCCATTACCTTCCTACAGTACTAGAAAGATTAGCAGATTTGAATAATTCATTAGTGGAACCTCATGAGAGAGCATTGGTTGCTCGCGCAAACATGCTTGCATATGAGTTAACGGATCACAAAACATACGCCACTAATGCTAGGAAGATTGGTAAAGAGATTTTGAGAGATATTCTGACAAAAGAAAGCTATATTCCAGAAGAATCGGAATTAAAGTTATTATTCTTTTTAGATCGTCAGGGAACAATTGAGATAGATGAAGCACAAATAGAACGATTATTAGAATTACAAGAAAAATGGCCTGATCCAGATGACAGGATTGGCGCATTAATGTTAGCTTACAATGTTTCATTAGATAAAGGTGAAATCAAGGAGAAAGTATACGAGATTTTAGAATCTCTACCAAAAGAAGAACGAATATGGCCTCACGCAACAGCCTACATTATGTCTAATCGAGAATTTGAGTTACCAGGAAATATCTTGGAACTTGCTCGAGAAATTACAGGCGATGCAGAAGAAGCAGCAAAATACTTGGATAAAGTAATTTGGATTAAATCATTATACGACCCCGATTTTGGTCCAAGAAATTTTGATGCACGAAAGAAGCTTGCAGAGGATATTGAAGGTTGCGATCAACCAATCGATTTATTGTTTACTCTAGGATATATGAGGAACGAGAACGTCCTTGAAAACATTCAAAGAAATATCGAGGAAGTTCAAAGTAGTTTAGATTTTGCTCCAAAGGTTGACCTTCCAATTGAAGCAAGAGATGCTCCAACAGAAGATGCAATTATTCTTGGAAGAGGAAGTTCAACTATTAAAAAACTTGGTTGTCAAGGAACTATGTATTTAGGTCGTGTTTCAGAGAAAGGAAAGCACGATCTCTATGGCAAGAAAGTTCTTGTAGATGCTGTATTCCCACATGTTGTATTTATTTCAGGCCATCGTGGTTCAGGTAAGAGTTATACTCTAGGTGTTATTGCTGAAGAATTAGCAAAAGCTGAACTTGGTGTCGGATGTATTCTTGTTGACCCAATTGGTATCTTTTGGGCATTAAAAAATGATAATACTGATAAAAATGAAAACTTGATTTTAGAACAATGGGGATTAAAACCAGATCAACTTGATAACATTGAAGTGTTTACTCCAATCGGTATTTACGATGATTACAAAGATGAAACTGTTGATTCTCCATTTGCGTTAATGCCTTCTGATCTTCATATAGAAGACTGGTGCAGAACATTCGATATAGATCGTTATGAAATTAGAGGAACAGTATTAGAGAAAGCAATGCAAATTGTCTCTCGAGATGGTTCAAAGTATTCACTTGATGATTTAATTGATGCTTTAGATGACCCATCAATTACAAACACTTACAGAAATGATTCCATACAAGCAATTCGATCAAGAATGAATGCCGCAAAAGGATGGGGAATTTTTGCAGGAGCAGGAACTCCTCTATCAAGATTAAGTTCACCAAATAAAATTGCCGTGTTAGATATCAGCAATCCTAAACTTGGTGACAGTCTACGTGCCCTTCTAGTTGGTATAATTGCTCGTAAAATCCTTGAGGCAAGAATAAAATCCTCTCGAGGTGAAATCTTTGAGGAATCAGGTGGAGATGAAGATGGAACCATTCCCGTAACATGGTTACTTATTGATGAAGCACATGTTCTAGTTCCAGCAAACAAGAAAACAGCAGCATCAGATCCATTAATCGAATATGCCAAACAGGGTAGAAAACCAGGTTGTGCTTTAGTATTAGTTACTCAGCAACCATCTGCGATGCATAAGGACATTATGAGCCAAATTGATATAATGATCACTCATTTACTGACTTTTGAGGATGATATTAAGGCTTTCTTGAAAAGAGTGCCATCTTCTGTTCCAGATAAATTTGAGGATTCAGACTTTATTAGAAGTATGCCTACAGGTGTTGGATTATTTTCCGACCAAAAAACCCAAAATAGAAGTTTAGTGGTCAAAGTTCGACCTCGAGTTACTTTACATGCTGGTAGAGAAGCAGTACCAAAATCTCTTCGAAGCAAAATGAGAGATTTGAAACAATCATCGACTTCAGTAGATCAACGCGATGTTGTTGTTGAATCACATGTAGTTGAAGACAAACAAATTAAGATCAAATCGGTCATTCCTGAACCAGTTCCAAAACCTAAGGATAAACCAAGAGATCGATCTGCTGAACGAAAGTCCAAACCACATGCAAAAGCAGCAGACTTTCCTGTACCTGAAAAAGGCAAATTCCCAGATAAAATGCTATTAAGCATGCTTGAGAGAAAATTAGAGTATGGACAGAATATGTTCTTGTTTGATGGCTCAAAATCCACTCGATTTGATAAGCATCAAAGAACAGGGACAAGAAAAGAATCAGTACCAGAAATTATACCCCAAATAATGGAGGAACTAGAAGGAATAGGTTGGGAATTAGAAAAAATAATTCCTGAAACAACTTCTGTAGTGATTCTGATGCGATTAGAAAGTGCCACACTGGGTATTGCTTATGCAACCATTGATGAGGGAACAGCAATTTCCTTCCTGGTAGTTGCAAAAGAACGCTTCAAGAAAAACACCTATGACAAAATCTTCGATCTGAAACGATAGGTTGGGAACAGAATTCCGAAAACGAGAAAGAAAAACAAAATCGATAAAGCATTCTTTACTGAGAATAAGAATGTTTTAGCCAAGCTCTTCGATATAGTCCTCTGGCCGATAGTGAGTCCAATAGTGTTTGACATATCAGCAGAAAACTATACAAAATTGCGAGAAGAGATTTGGCAACTTTTCTTTTCTACAATATCTAATTTTGGTAAGGAAAGTTCTCCTCCAATTGATTTGACAGGAGTTTTGTCTAAGGAGGAACAACCACAAATCACTGAGTTCATAACAGGGTTAGTAACTGATTTTACTTCTGCATTTCACGAAGAAATGATGAGTACAGATAATCCAGAAACGGTTATTACATCAATTAAGCAAATGGTCGATCAACAAACAGTAATTATGTGGCTAACACAAATAGTAGAACAAACCATAGCACCATTACTTATTTTCTCAGTGAAAGCAATGGGAAAAGTCGATGAAGCAAAGAGAATTCTAATTCGTATTCTTGTAGCTACTGCAATTGAACAAATATCATCCGATGAAGCAGCAAAACAAGCAGAAACGATTCTTAAGATAAATTATGACTTATCTGACGAAATCATTCTATTTGTTAAATCGATAATAAAATCTGTTGCTAATTTTAAAGAAAAACATGGAATAGAAGAATTAGCGAAAATTGGTGAAAAAAGTATAGCTAGCTCGTCAATAACGCAAAGAATATTGCAATCAGAAAATCTTCGGAAATCAATAGAAGACCCAATATTTGAACGAGAAAAACTAGTAAATGAATGGATGAAGAACATATTACTTCCATCTAGTATAGGATTACAAATTGCAGGAGAAGTAAGCTACGAAAAATTCATCAAAAAAGTGCAAGCAAATTTTGAATTGTTCTTAGATCAAAAACTATCCGCAGATGACTTCACTAAACGACTTGATAAAGAACTAAAAGAGTTTGGCGGAGATGATGAAGAGCTTATTTCACCAATAAGAGAATCAATTGCTGCATCAACGAGATTTCTTGAAATTGCACGAGTGGATGATCCATCACTAAGTTTACTGCTCTTAATTGTTGAAGAAGAACGAGAATCAACGAAAAGAACCTGCCTTTAACTAGTAGAAAACGGAAGGTATTTTATTTAGATTATGTTATTTTAATTATACACAAAAAAAATAATCAAAATTGCTTAAAGAAAATGTTTTTTATTGTGATTGATAACATTAAGCATACAAAAGAATTGGAATGAATTGAAAAATGTCCCCAAAAGTAAAAAATTGGTTGTTCGGAAAAGACAAACCTAAAGATACTGAAAGTATAGCAAAAATCAGGAGAGTAATTAACAAATATACCCTCCAGTCCAGAAGATTATCTCAACAAGCAGATGAACAAAAAGGAATCGCTCGAGATATGATGAAGGGTGGAAACAAGGCTGGAGCAAAACAAGCTTTAATGCGTCGTCAACTTTACTTGAAGAAGTTAAATGAAACTCAAAATAAAATTCTCAATTTACAATCAATGATCGAATCCATTTCAGAAGCTAAAGATGTAGCCGATACTACCAAAGCCATTCAAGATGGTGTAGGAGTTATCGAGGACACTCTGAAAAATGTCACACCGGCAGATACAGAGAGAGCTATGTTTGAAATGCAATCCTCTATGGAGAAAGTCTCATTTGCTTCAGATGCTTTAGGAGATACTTCTTTCTCAGAAACAGAACTTGATCTCGATATGGATGATATGATCGATCAAGAAATGCGAGAATTAGAAATGGAATTATCCTTGGGACAAGTAGACGAGCTTCCGGATGTCGGAACGACAACTACCCCTGCCAAAACTAAAGTCACTGAAGAAGAAGATGAGATCGGTGACGAAATTTCTGAACTTCGCAAGAAAATTGAGAAAGAACGTAGCGGAGCTTAAAGTTACTTTTCTAAAGTAGCGTATCATGTACGCTACTATTATTTTTCCTTTTTATTAGAACTTCGTAGGTGATACTAGTTTAATCTTCACCGACAGCCATGTAAGCTTTGTCTACGGTAATTTTCTCGATGCGTCTTTTGTTCTTAGTGATTTGACTGACGTGGATAATTCCTCTTATTTCTAGGTCCATCAACACTTGATTTATTTCATTTGGTGATACTTCACCGAATTCGTTAGATAAAATTTTGATGAGTTCGTCGTCTATGAGGACACCTTGTCTTTTGTCAATTGCAATAATGACTGCTGTAGATAGTGGCATAGCTTTCCAAATTGATGCTCTTTCTTTGGACATTGTTCTTTCAAATCTCCTAAATAAAATACAATTAAAAGATAAGGAATGATTTCCTTGCTCTATTTCTGTTTCTTTCCTTTATAAAAAATTTTGGAAGCTACCTAGTATTTTCTAGGTAGATTACTTCCTTCTTTTCTTGATTATTACTATTGATACGCTTAGCATTGATAATATAGTTAATCCTAGAGTAAAACCTGGTATACCAATCTTGAAACTAGTCGCATCACGAATTACTTCCATTCCCCAAGCAAAACTTTTCACATCAACATCAATGTGGTATTTTCCTTTTTCAGTGCTAGTAAAATTCGCAGTGAAGACATTTTCTATCTCATCGTCATACAATGTTAGGTCGATTCCATCATCAGGAGCATCTTCCCAGTAAACATAGACGTAAACTGCGTAAATGTTTGTGCTTAGATTTCCATAGTAAATATCAGAAAGATTGGTTGTTGTTACAATAAGCCCATAATTTTCTCCATCAGTTACTTCTTCATATTCGACTATTGAAGCACTGATAACAGAGGTTTGACCTAAAACTGCTTTTGTTATTGCTACACTGAATGGATAGATACTGCAATGAGTGGTTCCACATAGACCGGTACCAGCGGTTACAATTCGTTTATCTGAAACAACTGCAGAATCGTAAACATGAATTGCACCAGCAGCATTCATATCTCCAGTACATCCTGAATAATAAGCAACTTTTACCCCATTAACAATATCATTTGATGCTGCCACTATTTTATTTCCAATACATATTGAAGCGATAACTAAACCCATCTCATAAGCTGTTGATATGAGATTTTTTACTACTGAACTGTAAAACAATGATTCCCAATGACCTCCTGCAGGGACATAAATGCAATCAAATTGAGCTAAGATATCTTCATCTACCTCTGAAATCAAAACGTCAGAAGTAACAGGTCTTGGAGGTTTGTGAGAACAGGATTGAACAACCAAAGACGAACCTGCAACGGAAACATTGACGCCCCATTCCTCAAGTTGTGTTTTCACCCAAAAATATGCATCACCAAAAAAGTGCCCGAGGATTGCTAAAACCTTAATGTCTTCGAAAGATTCAGCGTCACTCGAAAAGTTTTCAGTTTGTAAGTAATCAGTAGTCATACTTGATCTTTGTGTAGTAGTTAAGCTTGTTATTCCAACAAGAAACAAAATAGAAATTGTGAGAATTTTTACCTTAAAATTTTGAGAAATTATTAACAACTCCAAATCATCAGTTTAAACTGATTAGTTCACATGAAGATAGATAAAAATCTTAGTGTTAACTCTAGCAAAGATGCTTATAATGAAAGAAAAAAAATAAACTAAATCCCCTTATTAAGTTACAGGGGATAGTGATGCTACTTCAACAGTAGAACGTTTGAAGCGTTCTTTGGCTTTTTCATAGTACTTCATCATTTCTGGAGTAATAGAAGCTTGAACTTTCTTGAGTGCTGCTTTGAAGTGTTTTAGCTTTACGATTTGACTATTCATGTCTTCTCGTAATGAGAGCATAGCTGCTTCTCTACACAATGATTCAACATCTGCACCTGAATATCCTTCGATTTCTTTTGCTAATTCTTTGATATCCACATCATCTGCTATAGGCATATTTTTTGTGAATATTTCTAAAATTTTCTCTCGAGCTTTTAATTCAGGAGGAGGAATCAAGACGAATCTATCAAATCTTCCTGGACGTAAAAGTGCACTATCAACAATATCTGGTCTATTTGTTGCAGCAATAATAATCACTGACTTTATCATTTCTAAACCATCAATTTCTGTTAACAGTTGACTAATCACTCTTTCAGTTGTCCCGGAATCGCCAAAACCACTACCTCTTTTTGGTGCTAATGAATCAATTTCATCAAAGAACACTATTGTTGGTGCTGACATCTTAGCTTTACGGAAGATTTCTCTAACGGCTTTTTCAGATTCACCAACCCACTTGCTCAATAATGCTGGACCCTTAATGCTAATGAAATTAACTTCACTTTCAGTTGCTACTGCTTTAGCTAGCAAAGTTTTCCCACATCCAGGAGGACCGAATAGTAAAATACCTCTTGGAGGAGAAACTCCCATACGAGTAAATGATTCTTTGAATTTTAGAGGCCATTCTATTGCTTCTTTCAATTCTCTAACCTGATTATCTAAACCACCGACATCGCTCCATCGAATATTAGGTATTTCTGTGAAGACTTCTCTAATTGCTGATGGTTGAATCTCTTTCATAGCTGATAGAAAGTCTTCTTGAGTAACTTCAAGAATCTCAAGTAATTCTGGGGTGATGATTTTTTCAGCTAACTCAATGTCAGGTAAGAATCGTCTAAGGGCTTTCATTGCAGATTCTCTACATAATGCCTGTAAATCTGCCCCTACATAACCATGAGTTTTTTCTGCGATTAGATCCGAGTTTACATCTTTTGCTAAAGGCATGCTTCTGGAGTGAATAAGTAAGATTTCTCTTCGACCATCTCTGTCTGGTACTCCAATCTCAATTTCTCTATCAAATCTTCCAGGACGCCTTAATGCAGGATCTATCGAATTTGGTCTATTTGTAGCACCTACGACTATTACTTCTCCTCTGGAAACCATTCCATCCATTAATGCGAGTAATTGTGCTACAACTCTTCGTTCTACTTCACCTGTTACATCTGCTCTCTTACTTGCTATTGCATCTAATTCATCGATGAAGACTATTGTTGGTGCTTTTGAAGCTGCATCTTTGAAAATCTGTCTTAATCTTTGTTCTGATTCTCCATAGAATTTCGACATGATTTCTGGACCATTTATTACGACAAAGTTTGATGAACTTTCATTTGCTACTGCTTTAGCAATGAGCGTTTTCCCACAACCTGGTGGACCATGCAGGAGCACTCCTTTTGGAGGATCTATTCCTAATTTCAAGAAGAGTTCTGGATGCCTCATAGGGAGCTCAACCATTTCTCTGATCCTTCGTATTTGATCACCTAAACCACCTATGTCTTCATAGGATCTTCTTGGTAATGCTT
>RCNB010002838.1_pt1 | contig 10495 bp, 11 predicted proteins | sample 2041321 | NCBI WGS metagenome assembly RCNB01 (sample SAMN09708232, study PRJNA481090) | Marine sediment metagenome, whole genome shotgun sequencing project.
ATCACCATCGGCGTGTCCCTCGTCGTGCTCGCAGGCGTCCTCGACCGCGTGATCTACGCGCTGGGCCGTGGCATTCGCCGGCCGACGCTGCGCGTTCGCGCCCACGCGTCGGCGGGATCACTCGACAAGGCACGCGCGCTCGCCGAGCGTGAGCGGCCGTCCGCGTCCGAAGTCGGGAACGCGGCGTTTGTCGTCGACGTCTGTTTCGCTTTCTGGGCTTGGCGCAACAAAGTCCCCGACCTGGTGAAGCGCCGCTCTTCGCGCGGCCAGGCCAAGCTCAGGTCGCCGCGGTTCAATACCTGGATCGAAGAGGGCCCAGCCGATCGCGAGAAACACCGATTGCGCGTCGCTCCCACCGAGGGCAGCGCCGCGATGCGCTTCGTCGAGCAGTCGGACCGCGTCCTCGTCTGAGAGTGAACTAAGTTGCTCGCAGATCAGGCCCACGCGCATGTCGATCTCATCCAGGCGGGCGAGCCGCTGAAAGAGCCCTCGAAACGATGTGTCTGCTTCCACGAACCCCACGCCCTACATCGTTAGCGTACCGAGCGCGTCTCAAAGCGCCAGCTTGACGCAGTGCGTCGCCGGGCTAGCCTCGTGTCACATATGGGTGAGGCAGAACAGATTCGGGTGATCAAGCGGTACGCGAACCGCAAGCTCTACGACACGCGAGACAGCAAGTACGTCACGCTCGATCGAATCGCCGAGTTCGTGCGCAATGGCGAAGACGTCAAGGTGATCGACAACGGCTCGAAAGCGGACCTCACCAAGCTCACGCTCGCCCAGATCATCTACGAAGAGCAGAAGAGTGGAAACGCCACCGCCTGGTCGGTGCAGAGCCTTCGCGGTTTCATTCAGCAGGGGCGCCAGAAACTAATGACCTCCCTGAAGGAGGGCCCGGTTGGCAAGTTGGTCGGCCGCGCAGAGGAGCTGGGCGCCGAGGTGTATAGCGCGGCCGATGACCGAGTTCGGGCCGTCCTCGAGAGGGCGACCGCCCACGTGAAGCAGCTTCAGGGTGAGGTGCTTCGACTCCAGGCGCGGATCGAGGAGCTGGAGGCCAAGGTTCGACAGGGCTCCCCAAAAGACGACGCGCCTGATAACTTGGAATAATCCCCGTTTTCGGGGGTTGTAAGAGCAGGCATGCCCACGAAATCGAAGAAAACAGCCTCTGAACGGCAGCTTTTCGAGACCGAAGCAAGGCCGCATCTCGATCCGCTCTACTCGATGGCGCTCCGGCTGACTCGCTCGCCTGTCGATGCGGAAGACCTGGTGCAAGACACCCTCGTCCGCGCTTATCGCTTTTATGACCGGTTTGAACCCGGCACCAATTTCAAGGCCTGGCTCTTGAGAATCCAGATGAACACCTTCGTCAATCGATACCGTCGCACTACGCGCGAACGACAGGTGTTCGAGGGCCCCATGGCAGTGCCTGTGGGAGAGGGTGTGATGAGTCGGGCTAGCATGCGCGGCCTCACCGACCCGGTCGGCGATGCGCAGCGGCGTTTGATCGGACAGGAGATCAGCCGCGCGTTCGATGAGCTTTCGGACGAGGCTCGAGCGATGGTCTTGCTCGCGGACGTCGAGGAACTCTCCTACAAAGAGATTGCCGAGATTGTCGGCTGCCCGATTGGCACCGTCATGTCTCGACTCCATCGTGCCCGGAAGCAACTTCAAGGTTCGCTTCGAAAGCAAGCGGTGCAGCTGGGCATCATCGAGGACGACGACAGCGACATCGAGGAACCAATTCCACTCGAAGCGTTTAGGGCGAGGAAGGCGAGGAAGTCATGACTTGCAAGCTCGTACGACGTCACTTGGGTGCGTTCGTCGATGGCGAACTCGACCCAGCTACGCAGATCGAGTTCGAGCGCCACTTGGAGGCCTGCGCAGGCTGCCAGGAGCATCTCGCATTCGAGGACTCCCTACGTCAGCAGACGCGTGCTTCCATCGGCGGAGTGCGCGCGCCCGAGCATCTCTGGAACCGAGCCATCCACCGCCTCGATGAGGTCGATGAGGCGCGCGACCAACACACCTCGTTGCTCGAAGTGAGGCCCATGCGCTGGCGTCAGACCTGGCCGATTGCCGCGGCTGCAGCCGCAGTCTTGATCGTCGGTGGCGTCGTCGGTCTGCCGGAGAGTTCCGACTACAAGAGCGCCGGTATGCTCCAGGATGTCCTCAACCTGCATTCGCAGGCGTTGCCCTCCGACGTACAGGCCGAGGCCCCCCAGGAAGTGGTTCGCTACTTCCAGGGCAAGACCCCGTTCCCGGTGAGGCCAGCACAGTTCGAGGAGCCCAGCATGAAGTTCATGGGGGCGCGGTACATCAACGTCGGTGCCCGGCCAGCCGCAGCCCTGTACTACAACCACGGGGGCCGACGCGTCACCCTGTTGGTGTTTCAGTCGCCGGAGATCATGAAGAACGCCCAGCGCACACATGTCGGTGGCCGTGAACTCTACTATTATGATGTGGGGGGCACGGTGGTGACGATTCGCCAGCATAATGGCGTCAACTACGCGTTTTTCGGAGACCTAGATCGCCTGGTGATGTTCCAGCTCGCCGCGAACGCGCGCGTAGCCGACTAAACCTCGACGCAGGCTGAGTTTTGCGGTCGCTCTGGCGTTGACAGGGCGACCTGCTGACCTCTATTCTTTTTTTTGACGCTGGCGTAACTTTGCATGCGCTTGGGGAGTCGGGTTCGTTGCACTTTCGTCCAAACGACGAGAAGGCTGGTAACCTGGCTTTGGGAATCGAAGGGGAGTCCAAATGTCGGATGACAACATGTCGAGCGATTTGCCAACCAGAGTCGGGGATCCGCCCGAGATCGATGATGAGATCGACGCGTTTGCCGAAAACGCTTTCGACGCGCTCATGATGGAAGGCGGGGAGGCCAAGGCGTCTCCCGAACCGGCCGAGGCGGTCGAGTCAGTGCCGGCGACCGGCGAGTACGAGGACGTCGAGCTCGACGATGTAATCATGGTCTCAGACGTCCCGCCGGAAGAACTTGCAGCGGCATCTTCGCCCCCGTCCGCGCCACCCGCGTCTGCGCCGCCAGCGTCCGTGCGACCGGAGACCGTCCCGCCAGCGCCTGAGGGACCCAACACCGGCGAGATTCAGGTTGCTCGATTGCGTTCCGAAATCTCGGGGCTCAAGGCGAAGATCGCCGAGTCGTCCGGAGGGGTCTCGAGTCGACAGTTCCTCGACCTTCGCGAGACGCTAAACACGAAGGACAAAGACCTCCTCGATCTGCGCGACCAAGTGACAGGGCGTGACAAAGAGATTCTCGAACTCAGAGAACAGTCGATCGTTCTAGAACGCGCGCGCGCGGACTTCGACGAAAAGACCGCCGGCCTCGAACGAACTCTGTCCAAGGCCCAGGAGTCGATCGCGAGCCTGACCGAGGACAAGGAGAACGCGAACAAGCGTTACGAGGACGTGAAGGGTCGCTTCGAGCGAGAGAAGGCGAAGGCCGAGTCTCTCGAAGGCGAGCTTTCGCAGGAGCGAGAAAGCCGGGCCGCGGACATCGAAGCGCTGAAGAGTTCGGGCGATGCCGAGATGGCGAGGCTCCGCGTGGCGCAAGAAGAGGCCACGGATTTGCTCAAGGCCGAAGCAGCAGCCGCCAGGGCGCAGACGCAGGAAGACAACGCAGCCGCGTTGCATGCGGCGGCCAATGAGAAGGACACGGCGCTGGCGTCGCTTCGCTCGGAACTTGCCGACGCGCAGGCGGCAGCCCTCACCCAAGCGGCCGCCGAGGCGGACGCCAACAAGCAGGCTGCGTTGGCGACGCTTCGAGAAGACCTCGACGCGGCAGCTTCGACCAACATGGCCGAGGCCGAGGCCGAGTGGAAACGGACGATAGCCGAGCGGGAGGCCACGCTTCAGGCCGAGAAACAGCTCGAGATGGAAACGCAGGAGCAAGAGCACTCGAAGCAACTCGCGACGCTGGGTCGTAAGTTGGCCGACACCGAGACGGAGCTCTCCGGCGCGCGCGAGCGTGAATCACTCAATGAAGAGCGCGCGATCGAGCTCGAGACCAAGCTCACCGAGACCGACGCGTCGCTGGCGACGACCAGTGCCAGACTCGCGGAAACTCAGGAAACCCGGGATCGGCTTCAGGCCGAGCTTGGCGAAACCAAGGAAGCCCGGGACGGTTTGCAGCAGGAACTCGACGCCAGCCAGACCAAGGTTGGGCTGCTCGAGGGGAACAAGCGAGACCTAGAGTCGCGTGTCGGGTCGCTCGAGGCTGTGACCTCACAACTCGAAAGCAAGCTGTCGATGGCGATGGAAAAGATCGCGACCGACGAGGCGATCCTTCAACGCGTGCGCAAGGCCATGGCCATCAGCCTGAGTCTCCTCGAAGACCAAGAGAAGAACACCTACGGCGACGCTACCTCCCAGATGGAAGGCGTTTCCGAGGACGCAGAGTAGGGGCGGGGCGAGTCGACGCCAGACCGGGCAAGCTCGGGACGGCGTCATCCTCGTCGACTGCCTGGACGATCGCGCCAAGGTTGCGTGGCGCGAGCGCTGACGGTGGGAACTCCGAGAGCATGTCCAGGAATGCTGCCGCGTTCGGAGGTCGTCCACTAGGGTCGGGGGCGAGCAGCGACTCGATGGCATTGGTCAGCGCCGAGGGTGCCTCCGGTGCGGCATCGCTCAGCGCATCGCGGTGTCCGTTTCTGGCTCGGTCGAGGGTCTGGATGTCACTGCCCCCGTCAAACGGCCTGTACCCCGCCAGACACTCGTACAACAGCACGCCCAGTGAGAAGAGGTCCGAGCGCGCACTGCAGACGCGACCGAGGGCGTACTCGGGCGCCATGTACGGGACCTTTCCTTTGAGCGCTCCGCTCTGGATGCTTCCGGGCTGATTGATCGCCTTGGCGATCCCGAAATCCGCAAGCTTGACCTCTCCGGCGTGGCTCAACAGAACGTTCGATGGCGACACATCTCGATGAATGATCCCGGCCGCGTTTCCGTGGTCGTCCGCCGTGTGTGCGAAATCAAGCGCCCCAGCAAGTGCGTGGGCCACGTATGAGGTGAGCGCAGGTTCGAGCGTCTCGCCTTGCAAACGAAGATGGCGCAGCAATGCACGAAGGTCGGTTCCCTCGATGAGCTCCAGAGTCAGATAGTGCGCGCCTTGGGTGATCCCAAAGTCCAGCACGCGGGCGATGTGGCCGTGGTGCAAGAGGGCGGAGAGCCGAGCCTCGCGAAGGAACATCGCGACAAAGTCTTCGTCCTGGACGAAGGTCGGCAGGATACGCTTGAGGCAGACGCGTTGTTCGAACTCCCCCGGACCTCGCCGAATCGCCCGAAAGGTCTCGGCCATGCCGCCCACTCCAAGTCGCTCGACCAACTCGTAGTCGCCAAAGCGTTCGGGCATTCGGGGCATGAACAACCAGCTTATCACAAGAGCAGCCGTCACCGAACGGCTTCAGCCGAGCGCGGCTTCCAACGCCCGGAGGCAGAACTCGACGTGCCAATGCGGGAGTCCTCACCTCGTTGCTTAGCTTGCGGCTATGTGGGGGGGTGGGCTATGGGCAGCTCTGGCGTAGTGACCGTGCCGACACATCGGGGTGAAATCGGCGAGAGGGTCCACCGGCATCGCAGATGCCGGCCTATCTAGGAATGGAGGGATCAGTGAAGGGCAAGCAAGCATTTCAATACTGTGCGATCGCGCTGTCGTTGGCCGCCGGGCTGACCGGTTGCAAGGACGATGGCGCCGCGATCAGCGCCCTGGAGGAGCTGACGACTCAGCTGTCCGACCAGGTGGCTGAACAGAACAAGCAACTCAGCAGTCTGACCGCGGGGCTCCAGACCTGCATGAAAGACCTGGCCACGACAAAGGGCGAGGCCGTGGTGATCGAGTCTCCGAAGGCGACCGCTGACGTTCCATCGCTCGAAGGCGAGGCCAACCTGGCTTCTCTCGGAGCTTTGAAGCAGGCGTTGAACGAGACCATCGAGAAGCAGAAGGGCGCGCTGGACGACCTGAAGGCCACGGGCGAGCAATGCGCGACGGACCTCAAGGGGGCCCAGGAAGCGGCTGCAGACGAAGCTGCCGCAGACACCGAGGCCGCAGCAGCCGACGAGGCTGCCGCCAAGGCGGCGGCAGATGAGAAAGCAGCCAGGAAGAGGGCCGCTGCCAAGAAGCGAGCGGCGAGGTCGAAGAAGCCGACCGCGGTTCAAGATGCCGAGAAGACCGGCACTCCGACCAAGGGAACTCGGAGTCGTTACTAATGATTAGGGAGGGATTCATGAAAAAATTGTTTTTGGGGATTGTGCTCATCTCAGCGGTTGTGGCCGTGGGTTGCGGCGACACAGACGGCACCGGTGGAGCTGGCGGCGCCGGCGGAGCTGGAGGCACCGGTGGTGCACCGATCATCGGCCCGCTGACTTGGTCGGCACCGGGGTTGACGATCGTGGGCGACGACTGCGATTTCTTCGTGGACGAGCCGTTGGTCTTCGAGATGACCATCGAGGGAAGCAACGTGGTCATGGAGGACGCTGACCCGCAAAGCGCGCTTACGGTTTCGACGGACAGCTACAGCCCGGAGGACGATGAGGTTCTGCTCACCGGTCTTGCGATGAATGACAACTTCCCTCCATGCGTGGTCGGGCTCGATGACGCCATGCAGCTCTTGCTGGATGATCCGGACGCTAGCCTCGATGAGAACGAAACCGTGCAAGTCACTTGGGACCACGTCGAAACTGATGAGAGTGACGTGCCAGGGGACTGCGAGGGCGAATGGTTCGTTGCGTTGCCCTGTGCCGGCGAGGTGACCTTTACGCTGACACAGGACCTCGAGTAGGCAGGATTCCGTGAAAGGCGCGCAGGGCCGCTCGACGGCTCTGCGTCGCCTTGTTCGGAGCGCTCACGGGGCGGTTGCTTCAGCCGAGCGCGGCTTCCAAAGCCCGGAGGCAGAACTCGACGTGTTGCGGCGTCGCCGAGGCACCCATCAGTCCGATTCGCCACGCTCCGCCTTTGAAGTCGCCCAAGCCACCGCCGATCTCGAGGCCATGATCGGCCAACAGCGTTGCGCGCACGTGGGCATCTTCAACCCCATCGGGGATGCGCACCAAGGTTAGGGGAGGGAGGCGCGCCGACTTCTCGACGAGCAGTTCGAGTCCCAACGCCTCGAGCCCCTGCTGAAGCGCTGCAGACTGAACGCGGTGGCGCGTATACCGTGCTTCAAGCCCCTCTTCGAGTACGAGTCGAAGTGCTTCGTGTAGGGCGAAGATCATGTTGACCGGTGCGGTGTGGTGATAGACGCGCTCTCCACCGAAGTACCGACCGATGAGATTCAGGTCGAAGTACCAACTTTGAACGGGCGTCGCTCGGCTCGACAACACCTCCCACGCTCGTTCGGAAAACGAAACAGGCGAGAGCCCCGGTGGGCATGACAGACACTTCTGCGTGCCGGAATACACAGCGTCGATACCGAATCGATCGACGTCGACGGCGGTACCCCCAAGCGAAGTCACGGCGTCGACGACGAGCAGTGCGCCGCACGAGTCGGCGATGGCGCGAAACGGAGCGAGGTCTTGCAGCACCCCGGTCGATGTTTCCGCGTGCACGAGCGCGAGGACTTTGAACGGGCGCTCCCTGGCTGCCCGCGCGACATCGTCGGGGTCGAGTGCTCGGCCCCACGGCGCGTCCACCAACGTCACCTCCGCGCCACATCGGCGCGCCACCTCCGCCATCCGACCGCCGAACACCCCGTGCCGGCAGATCAACGCATGATCCCCCGGCTCCAACAGGTTGACGAAGCAGGCCTCCATGCCCGCGGACCCGGTGGCGGATATCGGGAGGGTCACAGCGTTCTGCGTGCCGAAGACCTGTCGCAACATCCCTTGGGTCTCATCGAGCACCGCGAGAAACAGCGGATCGAGATGCCCAATCGTCGGTCGCCCGAGCGCCTCCAAGACCTCCACCGGCACCTCCGACGGCCCCGGCCCCATCAACACCCGCTTGATCATTGCTGCACCATACAAGACAAAACCCCCCGAAAAAGACCTTTTCGAGGGGTTCATCATTGAAAAAGGGGACTGTCCCCTTTTTGCGCTAGTTCAGGCGGCGGTAGACGCCCACTACGACGCCGAGCACCTGGGTGGTGCGCCAGTCGTTCTTTGGAATCAGGATGGGGGCCATATCTTTGTTGGCTGGTTGGAGCCGGACGTGCTCACGCTCGGGGAAGTAGTACTTGCAGGTGGCTTCATCGCCGACGAGGGCGATGATGACCTCGCCGCGATTTGCGGTGAGTTGTTTGCGAACGAAGACGAAGTCGCCATCGAAGATCCCCGCTTCGATCATCGATTCGCCGGTCACTCGAAGTCCGAACACGTCTCGCTGACCGCCGATCAGCATCCGGTCGATGTGCACGGTGTCCTCGGGGTGCTCAATAGCCTCGGTTAGCGCGCCCGCCGCAACGCGGCCGACGATGGGGATCTCCACCAGGTTGTCGTTGGACAAAGGCGGACGGCTGCTTGGCCTGCCGTCCGGCGTCTTCATCAGGCGCAGGGTGCGGGACTTCATATCCTCACGGGTGAGGTAGCCCTTCCGCTCGAGCGCGCGAAGGTGGTCGTTGACCCCGTTGGTGCTGCGGATACCGAGATGGTTGCCGATTTCTCTCAGCGTGGGTGGATATCCCCTCGCCTGAATCGACTCCCCGATGTACTCAAGCACGGCTTTTTGCCGCGCCGTTAGCTTATGCATGGTCTCCCCCGCTCGCATCTGTCACCGCCCTTGCTTGGTTGCCTAGTTCCTGTACACATGTCCCCTGCAATGTTGAGCAGGTGGGACAAAGGTACATATTGTCGCCAATTTTGTCAAAGAACCGACGATCCGTGCAGCGGTGCTCAGTTGAGCGGGTCGGAAGGTGAGCCGTGGTCGGTGTCCTGAGGCTCCCTGGCGCTGGATTCGGAGGCTGCTGGCGCGTCTTCGGGGGCCGGGGGTCGGTCGCTCAGGGCTTTGTCCAAGGCCCCCGAGATCGCGTTTGCCGGTGAGAACCCGAGCAGTCCTTCGAGGCCCTTGCCGTCCGTGAGCCCACGCCAGAAGCCTCGGACGATGGTGACCATTTCCTCGGAGTCGATGCCCTCGAGGGCCTGAAGGGCGTACTGCGTCGCACCTCCTAGGACGTCGATTCCGAGCCCGGCCGCGGCGAAAGCGGGGAGTGGGTGGACCATGAGCTGACGTGTGGCGAAGGCCAGGGCCCACTCGCCGGCCTGCCCGCCCGTGAAGAGGGTGCGGGAGGTCGAACGCTCCATGAAGAGCCCGACGTGGATTGGACCCAATTCTCGTTCGATCGCGCGGGTCAGGACCCGATGATCGCGACGCCATGCGCCGCCGAGGGGGCCAGCCCACTGGGACATGGCGCCCGGACCAGCCAGGACATCGAGCGTGCGGCCGCTTCGCCTCAGCACCGCCCCTGTCCAAAGCGCCCCGTCTTCGAACACGCCGAGCACGATGCTTTGCCCGTCCGGCAGTAGCAGGTCGATCACGGGCTTGGCGGCGGGCGCTGCGGCCAGCAATAGGTCCGGGAGAGGGTTGGGCCAAATCCGTAGCCAGTTGCCATTGCCGAGTTCGCGTACGACACGGGCGAAGCGCATCACCCGTGTTGCGAAATCCTGGCTCGGATCGAGCGGCTCCGCGAGGTAGTGCTCGATGTCATTCATGGCTCGCTGTCGCATCAGGATGCATGCGCCCGCATCGGTGGCCTCGCAGAGCGCCCCGAGATCGTTCAGCGATGGAAGCGTGTCTGGATCGAGCGATCCCGTCGCCGTATGAAAGCTCGCAACGGCCCGGCGTTCACCGTCGACGACGACCACAAGAACGCCTCGGCGCGATTCTTCCTCCCGCTCGCCTAGGAAAAGCGACACGAGTCGATCCCAGGAGGTCGCATCGAAGCCGAAGAAGGCAAAGTCCTCGCTGATCACGGCGCCGACTCTAGCACGCCAGACCGGGCGAGCCCTCGTTCGGCTCGGGACATTTGGACATCGACCCCTCGGTGCCGAACCCTAACCTTGCAACCGTGCGAGCTTGTCGTCTACAACGCGAGCGTGGGCTTCGTTTGGGTCGCTATCGGGGGAGCAGCGGGGTCGTGCCTTCGCTATTGGTTCTCGCTGACCGTCGGCCCACTCACCACCGCGCAGGGTTTCCCTTGGCCCACGTTCGCAGTGAACGTACTTGGTTCGATCGGACTCGGCATGGTGTTCGTACTCGCAGAAGGCCGTTCTTGGTTCGGCGCCGACCTCCGTTTGCTCTTGGGGACCGGGGTCATGGGCGGCTTCACGACGTATTCGGCGTTCAACCTCGAGAGCATTGGGCTGATGCAGAACGGCGCATGGGGTCGCGCCGCGCTCTACATGGGCGGCACGGTCGTCCTCTGCCTTCTCGGCGGTGCGCTCGGGTTGATCATCGGACGCGCCATTCGCGGCTAACGGTGTCAGGCTTCCGGCTTGCCAAGGAGCCAGACGCGAGCGCTGTGCAACAGCGCGTAGAACGCCCCGGCCC
>RCNB010005888.1_pt1 | contig 10487 bp, 12 predicted proteins | sample 2041321 | NCBI WGS metagenome assembly RCNB01 (sample SAMN09708232, study PRJNA481090) | Marine sediment metagenome, whole genome shotgun sequencing project.
GGATAATCTGAATTTTCTGGTTCTTCTTCAGCATTTAAGTGATATAAGTTTCCGAAGAATTCATCAAAACCATGATTGCTAGGTAAGTGCTCATCGCGATCACCCAAATGATTTTTCCCAAACTGGCCTGTTTTATAACCTAAAGGTTTTAGTAATTCTGCAATTGTAGGATCTTCAGCAGAAATTCCTTCTTTTGCTCCTGGTAATCCTACTTTAGATAAACCAGTTCTAAATACACTTTGTCCCATTATAAATGAAGAACGTCCTGCTGTACAAGATTGTTCGGAATAATAATCTGTGAAGATCATCCCTTCGTTGGCCACTCTGTCTATGTTAGGAGTTTGATATCCCATCATTCCCATTGTATAGGCGCTAATATTAGACTGTCCAATATCATCTCCCCAAATGACCAAGATATTTGGCTTTTTGGTCTGTGCCTGACTTATGCCAAAGAACATGATGGTAAGTAATAGTAATAATGGTTTTTTCATAATATGTTGTTTACTTTAATGTTAATAATAAATAAATGTCTTTAAAGTGTTCAAATATAAGGAGTTTCTATTAAACATTTAAATTAATTTTTATCTTAAGGCTATAGAGGTAATAAAAATTCTCTTATTTATTCTAAAGCAAATGATTTAGAGTAGACGATATAGCGAAGACACCATAGTTTAATCATTTAAAAACATTTGTGAATTCGTGGTTATATATTTACGCGGGACTTTCCTTCCCCAGTTAAAATCCCTATACACCTTACCTGCAGAGTCGTTTAGAATTAAAGTATTGGAATCCGTTGCGTATTAAAATGCTTCTGCAAAATTGAAGTATAGACCGCTTATTCCGCCTGGACCATAGCCAAAGTCAATACGTAAGTTGATATTCTGTTCGCTATCCACTTTTATACGTAAACCGGCACCGTAGGAGAGCCAAAATCCATCTAAAGCCAGATCCCCATAAGATTCCGCAACTCGTCCAGTACCTACCCAACTCACAAGCCCAAAGATATTCCAAACAGGTAAACGGTACTCAACTTGAGTGTCAACTAATACTTTGTCCCGAAGAGCTCCTTGATAATACCCTCGCATTGTTTTATCTCCCCCTAACAATGCTAGGCTGTAGAAAGGAACATCACCTCCTACCGCAGTTGTCGTTGCTTGAATGGCAATTGCATGTTTTAACCACGGATTAAAATATTTTCGTGCATCTAGCTCAAACCTGTTAAATCCATAGGTGCTCCCAAATGTTTCTGTGTAAAACACCATTTTTGATGATATAAATGTTCCTTTATAAGCATTGTACCTACTATCCCGAGTGTCGTATGCGCCTGATATACCAAGCCCTACGTTGTTGCCGCCTTCAAGCCCAGTTACTTGATCTTCAATTAAAAAACTGGTCGAGTCCGTTTCAATATTAGAATAATTAGCAAGATCCAATACTACACCGGCATATAGGTCCTTCTCCTTACTCTTCCCCACAGCCATCAAGGCATTTAGTTTAAACGAAAACCTCTCGGTAGAAACTTCTTCAACATCATCTATAGAAATGTCATTACCAATACCAAAGAGATATTCAGGTATCTTCCTATAGACTAGAGCACTACGAATAACGTATTTGTTTTCTTTCAGAATTAAGTCATTCGCAAGCACAACATTAACTCTTCCCTTTGTGGACATAGAAATTAACGCAGAAACCTTTGAAGGATCCGAAATAGTGTCGGCTTTATTTAGAGCAAACGCATTGAATTTTGCCAGTCCAAATGTGTTACCAGCCTCGGATGAATAAGTCACTATAGGGACAGGAATGATTTTAAAAAGAGCCTCCGCTTTTTTATTAAACTTGTCAAACCTCGATAAACTATCATTAGCTTCAGCATCTTTAGCTTCAGTATCTTTTTGGGCTATCGCTCCTTGAAATGTAAATACAAGAAAAAGAAGAAGTGAAATTGTGCGAAAAATGTCGATTTTCACATCTTTAAAATTAGTTTTCATATTCATTGATTTCTACTCTAATCTATGACTAAAGTATTAAATTATCAATAAATAATTGCTTTTCAAGATAAATACATTGTTTTAGCTGCTTTTGGAGTCGAAATATTTTTACCAACATCGGTTTATTAAATTGGTATAACTAGCAACCAATAGTTCCAAAGGAAAAGACGAGTTCCTGATCTACTTTTTGTCCAATAGAATTTGTCGCAACTTCCCAAGCTCCCGGTATGGACTTAACCAGTTCAATCATATATAGGTCAATAGAAGTATAACCTGATGTTGACGTGAGATTAACATTTGAAATATCCCCATTTTTAGTAACGGTAAAAAATATTCTACCCGATTTCAACTTTCTCTCATTTACTTTCTCTACTGTTTTCTTTAAGGTAATCGATGAGTGCATCTTTCCCATTTACATATACAGCTTCATTTTCCGGCACAACTGTCATGTGAGGGGAAAAGTAATTGTTTACTAAGTGGTTAACTTCACTATTCATTTCCTGAAAATCTGCCCTGATTAAAAAATTAGTTGAATAATCGGTGGATTGTAAGAGTTTGATCTGAGCATCAGTTAGCACTTCACTATAACCAATTTCTCTTTTATCTGTTTGTCTAAAATCATCAAGAATAATAACACTTACAGTTTTATATTTAAAGACTGGATCGGTTTGTTCCTTCGGAAGAAAATCAAGGATAGATTTCGCTTTATGAAGATCTTCTTTCGTTATTCTTGACATGAACCTAGAACCAACGTCGTAGGAAAAATCTGGATATGCTTTAACGTTTAAGTCTTCTATGACTTGTTCATCGAAAGGATTGACTTCGCTAATCGATGCAATTTCTTGATTTGTCACTGAATCTTTTGAGTCAATAACACCATAGGCTAATATGCTTAATGTTACAAGTACTCCGCTTAAAATTAAAATGTTCTTTTTCATATCTGAATTTATTTAATGCTTATTTCCATCAAATATATTGTTGAAAGCTGCTTCAAAAGCTATATCAAGTGTAAATTTATGTAAATTCTGTGTAAAACATTTCTGTATGATTCAGAAACGAATAGCTTTGTAGAATGAGCCTAAAACAGTTTAAAATAAGGTTGTTCAATTTTGTATTCATTTTATTGTTTATCTCTAGTGCTACTGCACAGAACGAACAAGACGAGAGACATATTGAAGTGTCATTGAGAATGATAGGGCATCAAGTCTTATTGAGTTCGAGAGATAGTATTACTCGAGTTTTACCGATTGTTAGGGAGAATGACCGATATAAAATTGTATTCGAATCTGAATTTGAATTCAAACCACAAGAACTTGTAGATACCTTTGATCGAATTGTCAAGGAAACAGGGATTGCAAAAAGTTATATTGTTGAGGTGGAAGAATGTGAAACTAGGGAGGTGGTTTATATTTTTGAAATGGGCTATGATGAGAAATCCGACATCATCCCTTGTGGAGGAAGGGATCTACCCAAATCCTGTTATAGTATTTTATTTACTTTGATGGATCCAGTATCATTGAGTGATGTTTCTGAAGGTTCATCGGCAAAAGTAGGTCCAGTAACGTATTCTTTAATCTCTTTACTACTATTGTTTTTTGTTGGGTTCTTTATTTTTCTTTGGCAAAATAGACCTAGTGCAATTAAGGATCCAAATTTGATTCCCTTAGGTGCGTATCGGTTTGACAAGAGGAATACGGAGTTATTATTTAAAAATCAAAAAACGGAGTTGACAAGCAAAGAAGCAGATCTACTGATTTTACTTCATAACTCAGTTAATACAGGTATTGAGAGAGAAGTTATTCTAAACGAGGTGTGGGGTGACGAAGGAGATTATGTAGGAAGAACTCTGGATGTTTTTATATCGAAATTGCGGAAGAAACTCGAAGGTGATTCAAGTGTGAAAATTGTAAACATTCGCGGGGTAGGGTATAAGCTTGTTTTGAATAATTAGTGAAACTCGATTTTGAGAAGTCTGTAAGACGTACTCAAAATTGTAAGTTGAACTAATCCCGCTTTTTCAGCGGGATCTTTGTTTAATGCCTTTTATGGGCTAAATAGATTGAGAAAAACGAACTAGACCTTTGTTGTGAACCACCCTGTTGAATAATCTTACCGTATTTAGGATCGGCATAAACAGCCCAACCAAAACCATATGGATTATAATTTATGTTGTTAAAGTAGAACATAGTAATAATTGATTAACTTTGGTATTATGATAAAAAAACCTGCCTTTATTCTATTGTTTTTCCTTCTATTTACCGCTATATCTTTTTCTCAAGACACTACAGGTGAACCAGAAAAAAATCCAATACTAACAGATAAATATCAATTTGGAGCTGGAATATTTTTCCCTTCAAAGGATTTTCAATTAAAAGTTGACGGGGCAACACCTAATGATGAAATTGAATTTGGAAAAGCATTGGGTTCTGATAGTTCTGAATTAACCTTTTTTTAGGTTTTGACTGGCATTTTGCAAATAAATGGAAGCTTTCAGGGGAATATTTTGGATTAAGAAATAGAGGTAGCAGAGTTTTGGAAGAGAATTTACAATGGGAAGATTTTGTATTTCAAGAAGGAAGTAATGTCTCTGCAGGTATTAATTTCAATATCTATAGAGTTTACGTAGGAAGAATTTTTACAAGAGGTCAAAAACATGAATTTGGCGGTGGGTTAGGTTTTCATTTAATGCATGTTAATACTTTTATTGAAGGTGAAGTTTTAACTAGTGAAGGGGATCTTGGATTTGAAAAAAACAATAAATCGATAACAATCCCTTTACCAAATCTAGGTCTATGGTATTTTTACGCACCTATTACAAAATTAGCCATTACATTAAGGGCAGATGTTTTTGCCATTTCTATTAATGATTTTTCTGGAAATTTATGGGATCTTACACCTGGATTAAGTTATCAGTTCTTTGACCATTTTGGTGCGGCTCTTAATTACAGGTATATTAATATTGGAGCAGAATTTGACACTACAGAATGGAATGGAGGCGTTGATTTAGTCTTTCATGGACCTTCATTAACTATCACAGGTAATTTTTAGGGTTATATCTAAAATAAAACTCATATTATATTAAAGATACATTTGAATAATAGAAGAATAAATTGTTCAAATTGGTATTATCTGTTCAAAATCCATTCATTTAGTTTTCATATTTGAAATCCAAAATTAGTTAGATTAGCAATTATCATATTAGGCATTTAGAAGAATATTTTAAAGGTTTTAGGTCTTCTAGTTCATAAGAAGACACCAATAAATATTAATACCGCTGCAAACAAGGCAAGAACGCGTTGATTCGTGAAGCTTAATTTATTTTAATTCCCATCCAAGACCACTGTTAAAAATATAATCAAGATCATTTCCATTTACTGCAGGCTGGTTATCATAGTTAAAAGTAAAATCTGATTTAATATAAAAGTCCCAAGGTAAATCGTATTTTAATGTTAGACTGTAATCAGTTCTAAACCTTTTACTTTCAGACAAACTAAAATAAAAAACGAGGTCTGTTGCCAAACTTAGATCTCCAAATTCGTACATATTATACTCCGCTTTAATATTCGCTTCAGTTGAATTTTTATTCAATGTCTCGTCAAAATAACTTTCAATATTATAATTTATACCAGCAATTACTTTAAGATACAACCTAGGAGTTCTTATTACATCTTTCCCAAGTCCTACTAGCGTGGTCGTTCTTCCTTCAAGTGCTTGTTCCGTATTTGATAAAAAGGAAATTTGAGCAATTCCGAAATATTCCTTGAATAAAAATCTTTGAGCATCAATACTCCATTCTATCCTTCTAATTTGATCTATAGAGTCTTGACTGGAAGATAAGGCATTATAGCTAGAATTAAAACTCCACAATTGTCCAACATAATTAAGAGAACTTCCAATATTCAATTGAGAAAAATTGTTGGCCTTTGTTAAATTAAAACTCACATCAATGTTACCAGTAAACCTACTAAAAAACTTATTCCCTGAAGCTTTTAATTGGCTTATATTTTTTATATTAGTTTCAAACGTAGCATCTTCGCTGATGAGTTCAACTTTTTCAGAGCTAACCGATCTTACTTTACCCAGATAGTGAGCCCCATTTACTAAGTTAATCAAGAAAAGTTGATCTAGATAAATTTCAGTTACTTCTATATATTCTATTTTAAAATCCTTATCACTATAGGAAGTTTTCATAGTTAAAACTCCATTTATCAATGTTTTAATTTCACCTATTAAAACATTGCTATTTTTAAGTTTGATAGAGTCATTTTGAGAGAAACTACAAATGCTTGTAAATAAAAAAAGAATTATTAGAAATTTATTCATTATATATTTAAAGATAATAAGCTGACTATTTAATTTTTCTAAAAACTTTATTGGATTGAAATCCTACTTTTGTAATTATATCTGTAAAATCTTTCAAAGACATCTCAAGTCGTGTAACATTTTCTTCAGAAACAATATACACTTGTCCTACATTAATTACTGGAGCAAACGGACAGTACACAACGCATCTTCCATCTTCTAATTTATCTGTTAGTAATCCCAATATTTTGTTGTTCTTTGAATCTAAATTTACCTCAACTATGTTGTAAACTTCCTTATTGGCGCCAACAAAATGACTGGTGATTCCTTTTATGGTTTCAAAAAAAGGAATACTAGAAAGTATTTTTTTTTCTAACCAAGATGTGAAAGTTTGACCAAGATACGTTTTCAGAATTAATCCATTAATAAAAAAGAAAACACATAGTATCACTGCTAAAATAAGTATAACAACAGCAGTTTTAAAAACTGCTCCGCCAAAAGTGATGTTTTCTGTAATTGGGCTCGTTAGAGTAAACAGTTTTTTTAAAGTACTTGATAAAATAACTGCAATCACAGCAATTGGAACGACTACGACAACACCTGTAATTATACTGTCTTTGATAAAAGAAATTATTTTTTTCATAATTAAGTTTAAAATATACTTATTTTTTTCCTACTAATAAGAAAAATTAATATCAATTGAACTCTCCGTTACCAGTCCCAAGGACATTAAGGTTGCATAAGTAATAATGATCTCGCCCATAAATTAAGCAGGAATTTTCCATTTAAGTTTCAATTACCAATAAGTAATAATCTACTTATTAATAACAATAACGATATTGCAACAAAGACATAGACCATCCAATTTTTTCTTAATAGCTCTCATCTATCTTGCTTTGCGGAGTACTAAGGCCCTCAGCAGCATATAGGCAACTATTAATGCCAGTAGTCCAATGAATACACGAGTCAGTAAGCGATTCATCATTTCTTCAGTTTGATTCAAAGTGGAGCTGACCTGAATGGTTGCCATTTTTTCAAATTTTGTCATAGAAGAGTCAATTTTGGCATTCACCTGATCATTCAGGGTAAAACTGTAGTTTTCTAGCCAAACTTTTAAAGAATCCGATCTGGAATCAAAATCTTTAAAAGAGGATGATTTCAAGTCATCAATTCCCAAAAAGACCATTTCCCTCTCAGTCGATACCTTACTAAAAATATCAGCCGTGTAACTCTCAACCCATTCGTCCACTCCAAATTTAACTGCCAGGCTATCAACATCAATTTGCCAAGTAGGATCTGAGGCAAGATTGTACGTAGCCAATTCCATTTGCCAACGCATTTGTTTGGAGAGTTACCTTCTGAAACACTAGTAAAGAGAGTTTGAGCTGATCCACGGTAGGTAAGTATATTATACCAATTTGCCTTTTAAATGCCGTATAAAGAATCTGAATTATATTTTGCTTCCATGATTAAAAAAAGCTAAGCATAGCCTAAGCTATGGTTCTCTTTTTTTGAGAAATGAGAGTGAAAAAAGCCTGTGCCGAACTTGCTTCGGTAAAACGGATTATATGCGACATTTAAAAGGCACATTGGTATTGATTATACTCACAAACAATAGATTATTGCCGATTATTAAGCAAAATGACCAATATAGAATTGTATTCGAATCTGAATTTGAATTCAAACCTGAAGAGCTAGTAGCTATATTTGATCGCATTGTCAAGGAAACCGGCATTGCAAAAAGCTATATTGTTGAGATGTAGGCATTTGAAACTAGGGAGGTAGTTTATATTTTTGAAATAGATTATACTGAGGAATCCAACATCATCCCTTGTCGCGGTAGAGATATTCCTAAATCCTGTTATAGTATTTTATTCACCTTGATGGATCCAGTATTATTGAGTGGTGTTTCTGGAGGTCCTTCTGATGATTCATCAACTGAATTTTGTCTTGTAGCGTATTCTATAGTCTCTTTACTCCTTATTTTTCTCGTTGGGCTTGTTATTTTTCTATGGCAAAAAAGAAGTAAAGCTGTTTCAGATCCAAACTTGATTAGCTTAGGCGCCTATCAGTTTGACAAGAAGAATACGGGACTATTATTCAAAAATAAAAAGACAGAATTGACGAGCAAGGAGGCAGATCCACTTCTTTTGCTGCATAAGCAAGCTAATAAAGGTATAGAGAGAGAAGTTATTCTTAATGAGGTCTGGGGTGACGAAGGCGACTATGTAGGAAGATCTCTGGATGTATTTATATCGAAACTGCGTAAGAAACTCGAGGCAGGAAGCAGGAAGCAGGAAGAAAGAAGTGAAAAGTGAAAAGTGAAAAGTGAAAAGTGAAAAGTGAAAAGTTCAAAATGAAATGAAAGAGAAAAGAAGCTAGAATAAGGAAGTAAACAATGATCAATAGCCAATAAATAACAACCCAGAACCCAGAACCAAGATGAAGAAAAGTCTTTTTTCTTTATTCTTGCAGCGTCCACGTGCCGCCATAGCTTTAGTGGAGGGGCAAGAGGTCTTGTCTCTGATACCTCGATGACTCAGCGGGGTAGTTCATTATTATGCTTTTTTTTACAAGATCAATTAGCTGGGCTTGTACTTAAGAACAAATCGTTTTAAAATTTCTTTAGTGTGTGGTGTTTCGATATCCTTAATTTCTGAAATTAGTTCATCTGCCTTTTCAGGTGGAAAATAGCCGTGATCTTTGTAAGTATTTATTCGAAGTATAAATACTTCGACATCGGCTTCTGGATGGAATTGGGTTGCATAGATATTTTTTTGGATTCGAAACATTTGAACAGGACAAGGGGTAGAAGATACCAAAAGTACAGCACCTTGCGGAAGGGTATCACATGCTTCTTTATGTCCTACAAATGCAGGAAACTGTTTTGGTAATTCAAAGAGTAAAGGATCTTTTTCTCCGTCCTCTGTTATTGTAACAATGACGCTCCCCACGGGTTCAGAATATTTTCCGGAAATTGTAGCACCACAGTAGTTTCCCAGAAGCCCGTTTCCGGAACATGCACCAAGAAATGGAAAATCAATGGCAATTATCTGATCAAATAATCTATTAAAAAAAGATTCGATCTGCTTTTGAACATCACTCTTTTCATTATCCGGACAGCTAATGTCAAATGGACTGCCTCCCGCAATTATAGCACAATAGTTATTTATATCAATTTCTAGTTTTTCAAATTGTTCAAGACGAATTCGATGAACTTCTTCTTTATCAACTTTTAAAATTGCCTCAAACTCGCTATCTGCGGTTTCATTTTCGGGACGCATTTGTAAAATGAGAATTTTTTTCATGCGTTGCTTTAAATATTAACTTTAATAGCATCCATTATTAAAGGCGCATGAATTCTAGAATTTTCTATAAACCATTTATGAGTTTCCATACCGCCACAAATAACACCAGCCAGATAAATGCCTTTACTGTTTGTTTCCATAGTCTCACTGTTATAGAAAGGTTTTTTTTTGTGGTCTGAGGATAACTTGACGCCTATTTTTTGTAAGAAATCAAAATTCGGCTGATAGCCTGTCAGGGCCAAAACATAATCATTTTTGATACTTATCGATTCCTTATTCTGATTAATAATCACTTCGCCTTCTAGAACTTCTTCAATTTGCGCGTTGTAATATACCTCTATACTACCTTCTTCAATACGGTTTATAATATCTGGTCTTACCCAATACTTTACACGTTCACTAATCTTTTGGCCTCTAATAATCATAGTAACATGGCCTCCTTTACGATAAATCTCCAAAGCAGCATCAACCGATGAATTACTGGCACCTACTATTGCAACCTGCTGCCGAGCATAATAATGTGGATTTTTATAATAGTGAGATACTTTCGGCAAGGATTCCCCGGGAACATTCAATAAATTAGGGATGTCATAAAAACCTGTGGCCACTACTACGTTTGATGCGGTGTAGGTATCTTTTGAGGTTTTAATCCGATAGATTTCTGATTCTTTTTCAACATCAAGAACACTTTCAAAAAGGTTGATATTTAGATCTTTTGATGTTACAATACGTCTATAATACTCAAGGGATTCTGATTTATATGGTTTGGCATTTTCACTAATGAATGGGATGTTATCAACTTCTAACTTATCGGAGCTAGAGAAGAAGGTCATTCCTTCTGGATAATTGAATAGAGAATTAACAATTGTTCCTTTTTCTATGATTAAAT
>RCNB010002840.1_pt1 | contig 10484 bp, 10 predicted proteins | sample 2041321 | NCBI WGS metagenome assembly RCNB01 (sample SAMN09708232, study PRJNA481090) | Marine sediment metagenome, whole genome shotgun sequencing project.
CCTCCACCGCCACCGCCACCGCCACCCGCTCCCTCGAAGTCTGCCCGCCCCGCCCCGAAAACCCCGCCTGCTGCGCCTGCCCCACCCTCGGCGTCTGCCATTCCTGCCCCAAAGATACCACCAGCCCCTCCTGTCGATCCCGAGAAGGTGAAAGAGTTCGAGAGGGGCGCGATCAAGGCCAGGGGCTCGGTGAAGCCTCCCAAGCTGATCAAGAGGGTGAAGCCGGTCTATCCGGAGGAGGCTCGAGCGAGTAGAACAGAAGGCGACATCGTTCTGAACCTCCGAACGGATGTCACAGGCAAGGTAGAGAGTGTCATAGTGCTCCATGGAATAGATCCGGTGCTCAATAAGGCAGCCGCAGACGCCGTGATGCAGTGGGAATACGAGCCCTTTACTCTGGCTGGTGAGCCCAAGCCCATGGTTTTCACCATGACGGTCCGGTTCAGGGCCAAGGAGAGCCAATCAAAGGCTGTCGAGGCGGGAGGAGAGATCGATCCTCCCCAAGTTGTCAAGCGTATTGATCCGGTTTATCCGGAGGAGGCCCGCAAGGCAGGGATCCAGGGATCGGTCATCCTGTATGTGACTACGGACAAAGAGGGCCGCGTGTCCGAAATCGAAGTCTTGAAGTCCATCCCGGCCCTGGACAAGGCCGCCATGGATGCCGTGCGGCAGTGGGTCTATGAGCCGTATCTGAAGGATGGGACCCCGAAACCAGTCTCCTTTGCCGTCACGATCCAGTTCCGCCTGCAGTAAAGAAAAAATAGGGGACAGAGAAAAGGGGACAGGTCCAATTATGGGCCATAATTGGACCTGTCCCCTTTTTATTTATGTCCCTTTTGTTTTTTCTGTTTTTCCGATGATGTCAGTTTCGTATTGGCGGTAACTGCGCGATGGCCTCCGGAAGTGCCTGGGCCGCCTGATCCATTGCAGAGTAATCCAGCTCCGAACCCAGAACGCTGTGCGGGATGATGAATACCACCAGCGTCAGCACGAAGGCGGCCACGTACCAGCCCCGTGCAGGTTTCCCTCCGCGTCCGGCAACAAGGGCGATGATCCAGGCCAGCAGCGCAAAAAGTGTCTTGGTATCGGTAAGGTCCTTGCCGATGGGGAAGCCCGTCCAGAAGGCATCGAAGGCGTATTTCTGCATGATGGGTCCCAGAATGATACCCCCCACAAAAAGGAACACGGCCGTGATGATGGCCAGTTTCCTGACCTTGCCATCCTTCAGCAGTGCCTCGAATCCCGCCCGAAACGCGAAGAATAGGGCCCCAAAGATGACGAAGATGTGCAGTATGAGGACCGCTCCGGGTACCTCTCCCTTGTAGCGCATGACCACGGGCTCTTCCGCCGGAAACGTGACTTCCTGCCCCTGGGAGGAGAGGGTCACCTGGTAGGCCAGTTTGCCGGCCATGGGTTGTTTGGGGAGGTAAGCGATGAGCTCGCTCCCCTCACGTGTCATGTCCAGACGTGTCCAGGGATCGTTGGTGGGAAAGCGTTTGTATTCCACGTAGCCTTCGAAATCTACTCCGGGAACGGTGATGCGGACCGGGCAGTCCGCGGTGATCACATGGGTCCGGAGGAGTTCGGCCGAGACCGTCTCTCCGGCCAGTTCCACCTTGACCCGTTTCTCGTATGTGGGCCCGGTAACACGCTGGTACACGAGCACCACTGCGGTGAGGAGGAATGCCAGGAACCAAAGCAGTATTTTTTTCATTGTGTTTTCTCCAAGAAAATTAACTCGACGATTATCCTCTAATTACTCGGGCAATGCAAGGCTTTCCCGGGTCGACAGCAGAGGAAAAAGGGATTTAAATTGTAGGGAAAATTTGCTATAATACACTTATCGAAAACACAAATAAACCTTGCATGGAGATGGAGGTAAATATGGCCAAAAGAAGTTTTATCGGTATTCTGGTCGCCATCGCGATGGTAATCGCGCTTGGCTCAACCCTAATGGCAAAAGATCCTGTCAAGTCGATCTGGAACACGGCCCAGATGTCTGTGGACGGTACGGAATTCGACTGGATGGATGCTGCCCCTTTCTTTGAAAAGAAGGTCGCCGCGGATATCGCGTTCAAAAACGATGCGAATTTCCTCTATGTCCTCTTTAAGTTCAAAGATCCCAAGCAGTTCATGAGCACGATCAGCTACACGGGCATGACCGTCTACCTCGATCCCAACGGGAAGAAGAAGAAGGACTATTTCATCAACTTCCGCAAGAAACAGATCACGGCACAGGAATTCATGGCCAACCTGGAGGCCCAGCAGGGGCCCATCTCTCAGGCGGACAGAGACAAGATCATGCAGAACGAGTACTACGTGGACCATGAGGTCGATGTTTCAAATAAAAAAGCAAAGTCCACATCGCTCGAAGGTTTGGAAGGAATCGTGCCCGCCATCTTCAGGGCGAACATGAACCAGGAAAACCACTATGTCTGGGAACTCGCCATCCCCCTGGCCAGGCCAGCGGACATGGCCCCCGGCATCGGTGCGGCCCCCGGCCAGCAGATCAAGGTCGGCTTTCACTGGGGAGGCTCCACAGAGGAGTGGAAGGAGGCCATGGCCTCCCGCATGGGGAGCCAGGGCGCTCAAGCGCGGTCCAGGGCCGCTGGAGGAGTATCGTCGGAGAGCGGCGGCGCGAGCACCAGACTCGACTCGAACATCGGGCTCGCCAGCATGCGGCGTACGATGCCTAAGAAATACGACATCTGGGTGGATGTTCTGCTCGCCAACATGCAGTAGTTCACCATCGGTTCCGATATTGAACGGAACCTAGGAACGAAACGGTCGTAGCCGAAAGTCACCAATTTCTTGAGTGAGAATGGGGGCGGTTTCCCCATCCTTGCCGTCTTTAGACCGCAAAGGTTATCAGGACCACGCCGCCCACCGCCAGGATCAGGGCCAGGACCTTTCCACGGGTTATACTTTCCTTGAGCAGGAGCACCCCCAGGACAAAGATGAAGATAGTGCTCATTTGATTGAGTGCCGCCGCCGTGGAGGCCAGGGCATACTTCATGCCCCCCATCCAGGCCGTGTAGGCCAGAAATCCCCCGAAAAACGAGCTGGAGGCGAGAAGCTTCCAGTTTTTGGTATTCGTGACCTCGGCCCAGTGCTCACGGCGCTGGCCATGGATCGAGACCAGAGCCACGATCAAAACCAGCCCCCCGATCGTACGCATCAGCGTAGACCACAGCACAGGAGCCTCAGCCAGCGCAGGCTTCATGATGACGATGCTCACGGCCATGGACAGCATGGCCGCGATCCCCAGGGCGATCCCGGCCATCAGGTCCTTGCGCTTGATGGGATCTGCCCCCTTGTCCCTGGATACGATGAGGACCGCGGCGATGATCATCCCCACGCCCAGGAGTTGGATGGCGCTCATCCGTTCCGCCAGGAACAGGGCCGCCAGGACAATGACCATGGGACTGTAGCTGCAGTTGACGATGGCGGACAGCCCGGCTCCCAAGCGGTTGAGGCTGGCGAAAAACAGCGTGTCGGAGATGCCGATCCCGATCACTCCGCTCAGGAGCATGATGCCGTAGGTCCGGAGCGGGAGGTCCGGGAGGAGCGGCTCGCGGAGGGCCCAGGATGCGATCACGAAGAGACCGATGCAGAATACGACCTTGAAGAGGTTTAGACTCAGCGGCCGCACAGTCCGGCCCGTGAGCCGGAACAGGATGACTGCGATCGCCCAGAACAGGGCGGCGGACAGAGCCAGCAGCTCTCCCTGATGTGAAAATACCGTCTGCTCCGGAAGCATAGGGTATTTATTCTATCAGGATTAAGAGGGGATGCAAGTAGAGAGGTAAGGGGGCCGGCCCCAAGGGCCGGGACACCAGGGCCGAGGAGAACTCAACCCTGTGCAACGGCTTCGGCTGGACCCTTGGAGTCGCCCTTGTTGCCGCCTGCCTGTCCGTTGAGGCCCTGCTTCAGCTCATCGCCTTCGTCGCCGAGGTCTTCGATCTTGACACCCAGCAGTTGGGCAGCGCCTTCGTACAGCTGACGGAACGAGCGTTTGGACTCCTGGAGCTTGGCCAGTCTCTCTCTGGCTTTCTGGATCTCCTTCTCCATCTCTTCGTCGATGGTGTCCAGCTGAGCCTTGGCCTCTACCATGGTCTTGCGGTAAAGTTCTTCTTGATCTTTAGTGAGAGCCATCATTGTCTCCTTAAATAATTGGCATCGCTTTTACGTGTATCTATTTTGTGGAATGAGGCCCTTAAGTTCAATCACCTTTAGAGGTGAAATTTTCTGCCCTCAACGAGCAAACCTCCCCACTCCCCCAGGATGACCCCCTTTTGGGACCCCCCCTTTGGGGACGGACCATGAAATGTACTTGAAAATAAACAAGTTAAATGCTTAGAAGGCCACTTTTAGAGGCTTAAACGCACACTTTTGGGGGTAAAAACGGCGCTTTAAGGAAATGAAGGTTTGGTTTCTGGAAATCCGATCCTGTCTATCAGGAGCTGTACAGCTTTTCCCGGCTGATCTCGAGCGCCAGGTTGAACTCTCCGGCCAGGACCTGGGCCGCAAGTGAGGCAGCAAAGTCTTTTGCGGTCCGCACACCCATGATCCGCATGGCTTCCCGCCCTACCGGTGAGATCAGGCCTTCCCTTGTCGAGGCGATCCCCACCTCTACATTGGGGAGTTCCACTCTATAGACGACATCTCCTCTTTCCAAATCGGCGAAGATGTTCTGGAATGAGGACACCAGTGGGCTCTGCGGATTGACCTGGGTGGCCTTGTACACCGCAGGGATGATCTCGCCTCCCATCCCGGAATAAAACTGACACCCCAGCTTTTCAGCCCCAATGGAATCCACCCTGACAAATGCCAGGAATTTATCGCGGTCTACCTTGAGGAGGCTCTCGAATTCTTCGGCAGGAATCCGGATCTCCGCTGAGGCAAACCGTCCCCGCTTGTTCCTGGGACTGGGCTTCAGATCCCCGTCGTGTCCCTGTGCGATAACGCTGAGTTCGTACTCGACACCCTCCTCTCTCAGTATCGCATCGATTTTGCCTTTGGCAAAACCCACTGCACGGCTTATGTCGCCATGACCGCGGAAGTTCTCGAATTCCGCGATAAAGTCGATGTAGAGAATATACTCCCCCGATTCCTCGACCGGCTCGAACTCCACGGCACCAATTCTGCCGGAGAACTCCTTGATCTGGCCCTCCATCTCGGACCTGATCTGCGGCAGCCTCCCTTCGATCAAAGATCGGGCCTTTTCCTGCAGTTCTCTGTTCTTGAATAAATATCCGTTGCACCGTACAGCCCGGGCCCGGTCAGCCACATGCACCTCCGCACCTCCCATTTGGTTGATGAGGTGGCAGCCGCGCGTAATCCCGATCGGTCCCATGCCAGTACCGTATACCAGCAGATTGGTAAATGTCGCCTCTACGTCTCCTTTGACCTGAATCCTCCCTGCATAGGAAAAATAGATTTCTTCTCCCCCCACATAGTTGGAGACCAGGGGGGAACACTCGTCCAGAGGCTCTAGCCCCCCTCCGCACAGGGAACAGGTGTGGTTTTTGTCCCTAGCATCCAGCTCCCAGACCAGGTCGTCACATGGGCAGTGCCACCTCGTCTTATAGGGTTTCCCAGGCAGATCGATGAAGTGGAATTTCTCGCCCGTCACCTGCTCCAGGAAGCTCCGCCGGCAATGGGCGGCCACACGGAAATGTTCGGGGGGAGCGATCCCATAGCCCGACACCAGCTCATCCTCGACTTTCCAGGGAGGGAGCGAGCCTTGAGTCAGCCTGGAAATGCAGGCTTCGATCACATCGAAGTGGGGGTTATTTCTGGAATCATCCAAAGGGGACCGTCCATACAGAGCCGGACCTTACAGATGTGGTCTCTTCACACACGCACGTTCGGATCAGAATGATCGCGGAGCGGCTATTGCGGTTCTTCTTGCTTTTCTTCTGGGGCCTGTTCGGCAGGAGTTTCTTGTTCTGTGGCGTCTGTCTCAGCTTCTACGGCTTCCGGGTTCTCTGGATCCTCTTCCTTCTTTTCCAGCCGCCTCAGACGTTTTTCTTCCTGCTTCTTGATGCGTTTAAGCTCTTTGCCTCTCTTAGCGCCCCTGTAAGCGCGACTACTCTTCGCCATGATTTCTCCTGATATTCATCGATACGCAAAATATAATAACAAAAAAATACTCAATTTTGAAATGTTATGCAGAACTTTACATCCTGCATGCCGGTGTGTGCCCTGTTTGATTCCCATCCCTGATTTGTGTTTCATCCGATTTTTACTTAAAGTAGGCAGAGTAACCCAGTGGATGAAACCATGGCTAAAATGTGTTCGATCCTGTTCTTCATTGCCCTGATTGTTCACCTGCCTGGATGCGGCGTGCAGGAAGCACAGCCCGAAAGAATCCTCTGGTTTGATGAACCAGCCGGATATTTCGAGGAGGCTTTCCCGCTTGGCAATGGCCGCGTCGGAGCCATGGTTTACGGAACGGTCCCATCGGAACGTATTCTGCTGAACGAGGAGTCACTCTGGGCCGGCGGCCCTGTCGATCCCCAAATGAATCCAGAGGCTCACCGATTCCTTCCCCAAGTTAGAAAAGCCCTCTTCGAAGGCAACTATCCTTTAGCCGACAGACTGATCCGAAATATGCAGGGCAGCTTTTCCCAATCCTATGCCCCCCTGGGGGATCTCTATATTGACATGCAGCATGGCCTGGAAGTAGAGGACTACACACGCGCCCTGGACCTGAGAAATGCGGTCGCCGATACGCAGTACAGGATCGGTTCCACAACGTATCGCCGGGAAGTCTTTGTTTCCTTCCCTGATCAGCTGATGATCCTTCGCTTGTCTGCGGATGCTCCCGAAACCCTCGGCTTCACCATCCGTGCAGACAGCCAGCTGCGCTTCACGGTGACCACAACAGGGGACCACGACCTGATCCTGTCCGGCCGTGCTCCTATACATGCCGAGCCCAGCTACAGGCGAGATATCGCCGATCCTATCGTATATGATGAGGCCGCTCAAAAGGGCATGCGCTTCGAGGTGCGCGTCTCGATCCTGGAGACGGACGGAGATCTGGAGAGTTCCGGCAGCTCCGTGTCTGTCCTAAACGCGGGACATGCTCTGATCGCGGTCGCTGTGGCCACGAGTTTTAATGGATTCGATAAAGAACCCGGCACCGAAGGCAAAGACCCATCATCTTTGGTGAAGGCATTTCTGAGGAATGCTGACAATCGTTCCTACCAGGATATTAAAACAGCGCATACCCGCGATTTTCGCGAATACTTCGATCGCGTCACTTTCAAAATGGGGGATCCCTCAAAAAGTGGCCTGCCTACTGACCAGCGCCTACAAAACTACCTCGAGACCGGGCTGGACACAGACCTTGAGGCCCTGTACTTCCAGTTCGGACGATACCTGCTGATAAGCAGTTCCCGGCCCGGCGGGATCCCCGCGAACCTCCAGGGTATCTGGAATCCACACCTGCGTCCTCCCTGGAGCAGCAACTACACCACCAACATCAACGTGGAGATGAACTACTGGCCGGCCGAGGTGACAAATCTGTCGGAGATGCACGAGCCTCTGCTGCGATTCATCCAGGACCTGGCTGCCACCGGAGAAATAACCGCCAAAAACTTTTTCGACTCCCGGGGCTGGTGCTGCAACCACAATACCGATATCTGGGCCATGACCAATCCTGTGGGAGATTTTGGCCAGGGGCATCCGGTGTGGGCCAATTGGCCCCTGGCTGGAGCCTGGTTCAGCCTTCATCTCTGGGAGCATTACGCTTTCACTCAGGATCGAGCCTGGCTCCAGAATTATGCGTATCCCTTGATGAAAGGGGCGGCGCAGTTCTGCCTCGATTGGTTGGTCGAGGGCCCGGACAATTCACTGCTCACGGCTCCAGCCACGTCACCCGAAAATATGTATCTGGGTCCGGACGGTTACAGAGGGGCGGTTTCGATCGGCACGACCGCAGACCTTGCCCTGATCCGGGGCCTCTTCCAGAAGATCATCCTGTCCGGAGAAATTCTGGGAATAGATGGAGAATTCTTGACGGAAATCCGCAGCGCCCTCGGGCGTCTCGCGCCTTACCGCATCGGAAAGAAGGGAAACCTCCAGGAGTGGTACTATGATTGGGAGGATGCGGATCCTCAACACCGGCACGTTTCCCATCTGATCGGGCTCTATCCGGATGATCAGATCTCGCCCTCCTCCTCTCCCGATCTGGCGGCGGCCTGCCGCCGCTCCCTGGAGATCAGAGGCGATGGCGGCACCGGCTGGAGCAAGGCCTGGAAGATCAACCTGTGGGCCCGCCTCCTGGATGGGAACCATGCCTACAAAATGCTGCAGACTCATCTCAACTATGTCGATCCTTCGGGCAAAACCCAATACAGCGGGGGAGGCACCTATCCGAATCTTTTCGATGCCCATCCGCCCTTCCAGATAGACGGCAACTTCGGCGGGACCGCAGGGATCGCGGAGATGCTCCTGCAGAGCCACAACGGTGAGATCCATCTTCTCCCGGCCCTGCCGGATGCCTGGCCGGACGGCAGTATCTACGGCCTGCGGGCTCGTGGCGGATTTACGGTCGACCAGGAATGGGAATCAGGCCGACTCGTCAAGGCCTCCATCCACCCTGATTTCGATTGTGAGATCACGGTGCGGTATCGGGACACGGTCAGAAAGGTTGTGCTTGAAGCCGGCAGTTCCTTTCGATGGGGCGATTGAATCGAGGCCTCAAACCAGGCCTGCCTAGAGGTTGAACTGATTTTCCGAAAGGCAGTGCTCGTAATCTTTACGAAATCGCTGTTCCTCGCTCATAAATGCGCGTTGAATGCCATATAGCATCAGGTTTCTTATGATCGTGGGGATCCGCTTCAGTCCAAAATTCACGATTTCTTTGGGGACTTGATTCCGCATCTCCCAGCTGTATTTCCAACGCGATCCGGAATATCTTTGGACCATCTGGTATTTGATGCGGTCCAGTTCATCTGCCGACAGGTGTTTGGTCCGAACATTTGCGAAATGGCCATTGTATATGCTGTAATTGTTGGGATTTACGATCAGGCCTTGTGAGAGTAAGTCACCCCTCAGCTCTGTCTTGGGATAGGGGGTCAATATCTGATCGTGGATGATCACTCCCATGTCACGGATGCATCGATAGTTTTCTTCAATACTTTCAGAATCATCATCTGGATTGCCGATGATCATCAATCCCACCACATTGATTCTGTGCTGTTTCAGTAACTCGATGGCTCGAATGCTTTTTTCCACGATATCGCCTTTATTCAGTACGGCGAGATTGCTTGGAGATACGTTTTCGATGCCCAGAGCAACAAATCTGATCCCTGCCTGGGCCATTTTCTTCACCACCTTTTCAGATTGCACGATGCCGGTGGAGCTTGTACTGAGTGTGTATGAAACATCGTTGTGTCCATAGGTGATGATCTGATCGAGAAGTTGACCGAAGTAGTCTACATCCGATGTCGGATTGTCATCCGCAAACCACAGTGACCGTGTGCCGAGGCTCTTGGCGGCGACTATATCCTCGATCACTCTAGATATATGATAGGTTCGAAAAGCTTTTCCGTACATCTGGCGAATACTGCAAAAGCTGCAGTTCAGACGACAGCCTCGGGAGGATTCGATGGTATCAAACTGCAAACCGAAATAGTGATAGCCTCGCCAAATTCGGACTCCCCTCTGAAAATATAGTCAAAATATTCCGATTCCGGGCTTTCAGAGATCTCCTGATACATGACTGTGGCATGGTATCCCCCGAGAGCGATTTTCGCCTTAGGAGCAACTGTTTTGAGATACCGTGCGATGCGGACCGCTGAATCGTATTGGAAGGTCATCGCACTCAAGCCGATCAGTCCCGGATCAATTCTTCGGAGCGCTTCGTCGACAGCCTTTTTGAGATTGTTTCTCTTGAGAACCAGGTCTGCAAGGCCGACGTGGTGCCGTGCATCCAGGTTTCCTGCGATTGAGGAAATCCCCAAGTTTGGGCTCAACATCTTCCAGGGACGATAAAAAGGTGCTATGTCCGGCATGGACATCAGAAGAATATTCATCGGTACTCGAATGCGGCCGCAAATGAGGAATGCCAAGAATACGATAGAGGCATTTTGTTGTCAATCGGGGTGAGTCCTGGAAGCTTTAGTGTCATGCAGCTATCTGTATGCTATGATATTCATAACGGAATAGTCCCTCCGTTCAGAATAGGAGAAAATCAAAAGAAATGGGAGAAATTGCCAGGGCTTGCATGGGGGCAGAATGAAGATCCTACTAATCGGTGGAAATGGTACTATTGGCAAAAAAGTAACCGATTTTCTTTCAAAAAAGCACAAAATAGTAATTGGGGGGAGGAATTCTGGAGATGTCGTTGTTGATATCGCCGATTGTGATTCCATCGAGGCGATGTTTGAATCCGTGGGTAAGATCGATGCTGTGGTCTGTATAGCAGGCGAAGCCAAATGGGCACCTTTCGATTCCATGAGCGAAGACGATTT
>RCNB010002841.1_pt1 | contig 10484 bp, 6 predicted proteins | sample 2041321 | NCBI WGS metagenome assembly RCNB01 (sample SAMN09708232, study PRJNA481090) | Marine sediment metagenome, whole genome shotgun sequencing project.
CCGATCGTCATCGCGTTCGGCGCCCTACTCGTGGCCGCCGGCGCCATGCTCTACGTGCTGCTTCTACACTGAGCGCTGCGTCAATCCCCGCTCTTCGACCCAGGCGTACAACACTGGGACCACAAAAAGGGTCAGCAAGATCGCTCCCATCCCCCCGACCGAGGGAAGGGCCATGGGCACCATCACTTCGGCGCCCCTCCCTTGAGATGTGATGACCGGAAGTAGAGCCAGGGCGGTGGTGGCGGTCGTCATGAGGCAAGGCAGCACGCGCCGTTGACCCGCCCGAATGGTCAGTTCGCGCACCTCCTCGACTGTATGTGCCGGAGTCGCCCTGAACCGTTGGGCAAGGTGCGTCGCCATGAGCACGCCGGTGTCCGTCGCGATACCGAGCAGTGCGATCACGCCGACCCACACGGCGACCGACAGGTTTACGGTTCCGATGTGGAGCAACTCCTGTAGCTCGGTTCCTAGGAGTTCGAAGTTGAGGAACCAAGGGCGACCATAGAGCCAGATGAGAATGAAACCCCCGGCGACGCAAAGGACGACGCCAGAGTAAACGATCATGGTCGTGACAACGCGACGAAACTGAAGGTACAGCAACAGCAGGACGAGCGTGAGCGCTACCGGAATGAGCAGTAGCAACCGCCTCTCGCTTCGAACCTGGTTCTCGTAGCTTCCGGCGAACCGATAGCTGACTCCTTCTGGTACTTGGAGCTCGCCGCTCTCAATCTTGGCTGACAGAAACGCTCGCGCGTCTTGCACCACGTCGACCTCAGAAAGCTCCGGCAATTTGTCGAACAGAACGTAGCTCGTCAGAAACGTGTCCTCGGATTTGATGACTTGAGGCCCCTTGACGTATCGGACTTCGGTGAGTTGCTCGAGTGGGATCTGTTCTCCGCCAGGCGTCGAAACTAGTACCCGGCCGAGGGCCTCGATGCTGTCTCTCTCTTCACGCATGTAGCGCACACGAACCGGGTATCGTTCGCGGCCCTCCACGGTCGTAGTCAGCGTCTTGCCGCCGAGAGCGACTTGAATGACATCCTGCACACGACCGATACTCAATCCGTAGCGACCGATGGCTTCTCTGTCGATGTCGATCTCCACGTACGGCTTGCCCACTACGCGGTCCGCGAAAACGGTTTCTGGGCGAACCCCAGGAAACTCGCGCAGCAGCCCCTCGACCTGCATTCCGAACGATTCGATGGTCTCGAGGTCGGGCCCGTACACCTTGATCCCCATCGGGGCCCTCATCCCGCTTTGAAGCATGATGATGCGGGTATTGATGGGCATCAGCATCGACGCGCTGGTCAACCCCGGCGCCTTGGCCGCTCTGACAATTTCTTCCCAGATGTGCTCCGGCGAACGAATGTGATCCCGCCAGTTGCGAACGCGATTCCCGTCCGCGTCGACGCTGAACTCTGGCTTGTAGGTCACAAGTGTCTCGAACATCGAGATCGGCGCGGGGTCCAACGGGGTTTCTGCACGCCCGAGCTTGCCCACTGCGCGTTCGACCTCCGGGATCTCCTGAATCGCGGCGTCCATCGTGTGAAGCATGTCCAGTGCTTGGCCGAAGGACGCATGGGGCATGGTGGTCGGCATGTAGAGAAACGAACCCTCGTCGAAGGGCGGCATGAACTCCCGGCCGAGGCTCGCCCACGACGCCACACCCCCGACCACGATGAGCACGGGCAGTGCGAGCGCGAGCGCCTTGTGTCGCAACGCCCATCGGAGAATTGGCACGTAGACTCGTTGGAATGCGAAGAGCACCAGCAGCAAAGCACCGATCACCAGGATCACGAAGATGAAATTGATTACGAAATGTTGCTCCGGACCGAGGGGAAGCCAGCTATCCGTAAGCAACAGCGCTACGGCCAGTACCATTGCGGGAAGCACGATGGCGGAACCCCCTGTGCGTCGTTTTGCCGGTGGTAGTGCCGCCGACTTCTCCTTTCGCGGGCGTCGGAGGACTAGATGCGCAATGGCGGGCAGCGCTAACATCGAGACCAGCAGTGCGGCGAGTACGGCGAATGACTTCGTGTACGCAACGGGTCTGAAAAGTTTTCCTTCGGCTGCGGTGAGCGCGAAAACCGGCAGGAAGCTAACGACAGTGGTCAGCGCTGATGTGACGACCGCCGGGGCGACCTCGGCGCTTGCGTGAGCGATCACCTGCGCCCGACTCTTGTGAGCCGGCGCGCTCGCAAGGTGGGCGACGATGTTCTCCGTGAAGACGACCCCCATGTCTACCATCGTCCCAATGGCGATCGCTATCCCCGCCAGCGCCATGATGTTGGCGTCGACGCCGGTTAACTTCATCGCGACGAATGCAGCGAGTACGCCGAGCGGCAGGACCGCGGAGATCAGCAGCGAGCTTCTCAGATTGCGAAGCATCACCAGGACGATGATCACGGTTACCAGGATCTGCTGGAACAACGCGGTCGATAGCGTGTCCAGCGTCTCGTGAATCAGGGTGGTGCGGTCGTAGAAAGGATGGATGACGATCTGGCTCGTGCTTCCATCGGCGAGTGTCCGCTTGGGTAGACCTGGCGTGATCTCCGCGATCTTGGATTTCACCCGCTGGATCACTTCCAGCGGATTCTCGCCGTAGCGAACGACGACGACGCCTCCGACAGCTTCGGCGCCCCCATCATCGAGCGCACCCCGGCGCTGAGCAGGCCCGAGGGCCACACGCGCTACGTCGGCAATTCGGACCGGCGTATGCTTTCTTGTCGCGACCACGGTCTGCTCGAGATCCTCCACGTTCCGAATGAAACCCAATCCGCGAACCAGGTACTCGACGCGATTGATCTCGAGCGTCCGCGCACCAACATCCAGGTTGGATTCACGCACGGCCTTTGCGATTTGTTCGATCGTGATTCCGGCTGCGCGCATCGCGCCTGGGTCGACATCGACTTGGTACTCGCGCACGTAGCCGCCGATCGAAGCGACCTCGGCGACGCCGGGTACCGATTGCAGGGCGAAGCGCACGACCCAATCCTGAGTCGACCTCAACTCGTGGAGATCCCAGCCTCCAACCAGCTCGCCGTCGGAGTTTCGTCCTTCGAGCGTGTACCAGAACACCTGTCCGAGCGCCGTGGCGTCCGGCCCTAGCGCCGGAGTGGCCCCATCGGGAAGGGTCCCCGCGGGCAGTGACGCGAGCTTCTCGAGGACTCTCGAACGCGACCAGTAAAAATCCACGCCTTCGTCGAAAATGACGTAGATGGTCGAGAACCCGAACATCGAGGAGGTTCTTACGGTTCGGACCCCGGAGATCCCAAGCAGGGCCGTGGTGAGCGGGTAGCTGACCTGGTCCTCCACGTCGCGAGGCGAGCGGCCTTGCCACTCGGTGAACACGATCTGCTGGTTCTCTCCGATGTCGGGTATGGCATCGACCGGAACTCGATCGCGCGGCATCTCACCTAACTCCCAGTCGAAAGGGGCGACGTAGATGCCTCCAGCTACGATAGCCCCGACGAGGACAACCACGATGAGCTTGTTGTCGACGAAGAACCGAAGAAGCGCCTCCCAGGCGGGCGACACGACTTCACGGGGGTTGGGTGGCGTGCCGGAGGTCAATGTTGATGCCCCTGCATGTGTTTGGAGTGATCGGGCGACGAGGATGACGGCGGTGGAGCAGAAGGCTTCCGCGGCTTTGGTTTCTTCTTGTGAGTCTCGACTGGGCTGCGCGTCGTCGCGTCTTGTACCAGGGGTTCCTCGAGCGAGCTTTCTTCGTCAGGCAGGTTCATCATCGAATCGCCACCTTGAATCTGGAGATCCGCGTCGATGGCGAACGCGCCGTGAATCACGACCCGATCTCCTTCAGTGAGGCCCGCGAGAACCGGGTACAGATCGCCGATGCGAGGGCCGAGGGTCACGACTTTCGCTTCGTAGATCGGTTCCTCGGCGTCGGTCCGCTCCACGTAGACCACCGACCTACGCCCCGTGAAGAGGGGCGCCGTTGCAGGAATGACCAGCGGCGCCTCATGCGCGCCCTTTGCCGGGTTGTCACTCTGAACGCTAGCTTCGACGAACATCCCTGGACGCAGTCGACGGTCGTCGTTCTTCACCTCAATCCGAACCCGAGCGGTTCGAGTACTCGGATCGAGCACCGGATCCACGAACGTGACTCGGCCCTTGAACGACTCGCCCGGCAGCGCTTCGACTCGGAGCAACACGCTCTGACCCTTCTTGAGCACGGCGAGATCGCTCTCGTACGCATCGAGTTGCACCCAGAGCGTCGACAGGTCCGCGACACGGTAGAGGCCGCTTCCGGTTTCGACGTAGTTGCCCTGCGTGGCCAGTCGCTCGATGACTGTGCCCCCGAATGGTGTGCGGATTCGAATTCGCTTCGACGGCTTTTCGGCACGTTCCATCGTCAGCACTTCGCTCTCTGGTACTCCGAGAAGTCGCAGCCGGTCCCTTGACGCGTTGAGCGTGGCCTCCGACGCGCGACTTGCGCTCGGTGTCGCGCTCTGTTGCAAGCGTTCGAACTGCTGTCGTGCTTGAATGAGGTCCTGATGCGCCGTGTAGACCTCGGGGCTGTAGAGGGTGGCGATCACCTGCCCGCGTCTGACTCGCTCTCCGGTCGTGCTGACGTGCAAGCGATCGATTCGTCCGCCGATCCAGGCGGTGACCGTCCGCAGGCTTCGTTCGTCGTAGTCGACTCGGCCGAGGAGCCGTCGCTCCGCACCGCCCGAGCCCAGTCGCACGACTTTTGCCGTTCGCACGCGTGCCAGAATCTTCGCGCGGTCCGAGAGAGAGACGCTTCGAGCCTCTTCCGGATTCGTGCTCCGCTCGACCGGGATCAGATCCATGCCACAGATCGGACACGGTCCCGACTCCGGCATTTGGATCTGCGGGTGCATCGCGCATGTCCAGATCGTCTCTTCCGTGTGGTCGGCGTGCGCATCGACGACGGGTGCAGGCGAGTCGGGGACACCGAGAAGTCGTCCTCCAAGCCCGAAGGCTGCGATCGCCACGAGGGGGAGCAGGATCCACGGTGCGGCTTTTCCAAGTCGGGTCTTCGCGGCTTCGTTCATGGTCGTTCTCCTTGCTCGGTTGCTTCGACGGGCCGACCCACGACCGCTTCGATTACTGCCCAGGCCCGGGCGTGAAGCGCGCGGCTGCGGGCGAGGTCCAACTGCAGCTCGAGCAGATCTTTTTGTGCCAGCAACGCGGCCGCCACGGTGGACCGGCCGCTTTGATAGCTGCCAAGCACCGACTGGAAAGTGGTTTCCGCCAGTGGGATCAACGTGTTTCGATAGAGGTCGATCTTGCGCTGTGCATCGCGCACCGCAGAGGTCGCGCCGGCGAGCTGCGCGTCGGCAGTCTGAAGCGCTGCATCACGGTCGGCCCGGTACGCGGCTCCTTCTGCCCGCGCCGCGCTCATGGCGTCGCGATAGTTTCGACCCCATAGCGGGACGCTGAGGCCCGCCGTTACACTGACGGCGTCCTGTCCGCTCTTCTCGAGCACAGTCGGCGCCTTCCCGACGACGATCCACTCCAAGCCTGCAAGGAGGCTCGGCGCACGATCTGCGGCCTCGACTCGGACCAGGGAATCGCTTGCCGATGCCATCAACTCGGCGGCCTCGATTCTTGGATGTTCCCTGGCAGCGGTCCGCAGCGCTTCTTCGCTGAGCGCGGGTAGACCTTCGAAGGGCGTATCGTCAGCGCTCAACCCTTGCTCCCTCTCTGTCGCCCCAATCGCGCGCAGCAGATCGGCGCTGGCAACTCGTTGGTCTTCGCGATGCGCGCCGTGGTGATCGTGGTGTCGCGCAACGCCGAGCTCGACTTGATTGAGGTCAGCGAGCGACGCCGCACCCGTCCGAACCCGCCCGCGCACCGTCCCAGCCAAGGTTTCGAGCACGATGTCATGTTCGTTCTTGAGGTGATGCTCCTCCTCCAGCAGCCACAGTCTCCAGTAGGCATCGGCGACCGCCTGCTTCACCGTCAGCGCCTCTGCGTCGAAGTGCCGTTCCGCTGCCCTTGCGGTCTCGGACGCGGCGTCGGATCCGGCACTCATGGCTGTCGGCCACGGGAACGATTGCATGAGGCTAAGCTTGTGATTCTGAGGTCCGACCCGCGTTTCGACACTGCGGACGAAGTAGCTGTACTTGATGACGGGTTCGGGAATACGGCGCGCCCGGGAGATTCGCATCGTCGCCGCCCGCCATCTTTCGAAGGAAGCGCGTAGCTCCGGACTGCGCGCGAGCGCGAAGGCCACGTAGCTGTTCAAGCTTCCATCGAGGAGCGGCTCCGCCGCCAAACTACCGTCATCCTCCTCAGCCACGATCGTCGCCGCAGTGGCCAGATCCTGCTTCGTCGCCGATTCGTACGTTCCGCTACAGCCCGCCACTCCCACCATCAGCCCTGCGGCGATCCGCGCTTGCCACGCGATCGTCCCCTTTGGGATCTTTCGTTTCATCGTTTCCTCCTCTGATTGAACTCGTCCACTGCGTGGGCGGCGCGTCTCAGCTCACCAGCGCTCAGGGCGCGGTGGAGCGAACACGTCGCCGTGCGGCGCCTCTGTTGGCGCACGCAAGTCGGCGCTCATTCCGGCGCGACGCGCAGGTTCAATTCAGAAAGGAACAGTTGCGGATGAAAATCGGGGGGCCGTGAAGACCTGGCGGAGCCCGTTCTCGAAGGCTGCCGAGATCACATGCCTCACGCGAGGTCGCGACCGTATTAGTGGGCAGAGCGACGACGGCGAACGTCGCCTCTTCTACTTGTTGCCAAGCCAGCTCTTGGGTCGCGGTCAATTGACCTGCGGCTGATAGCTCCACCGTGCAGCATGGCTGGTTCTGCAGCTTGGCTTCGGTCTCGTTTGCTGCGTGACCGCTGTGCTTGCCGTGGCCGGAATGGGCCGATTGTTCTGGCGTGTCACACCCGCAGTCCCCGACCACCACGCCGCCCATCGACTGGCAAACGTGAAGAACCACGCCTGCCGCACCTGCCGCGACGAGCGGGATCGAAAACACGAGAGCGAGCAGCCGACTACGCATGACCACACCTAGGCTAGCACGGATCTGCGCCTCGACGCAGTCCACAGTGAGGTGATGGCGCTACCCACGAAGATCGACGCGATCGCCAATATGCTCCCAGGCGCCAGGAGCGGTGTTCCGGTCAGGCCGTGCCCCACGGTGCAGCCCGCAGCCAGCGATGCTCCAACCCCGAGCCCGACGCCTCCCGCGAAATGCTTACTGGCGCTGGCGGCGGACAGCTTCGAGATGGCGACGGGTCCGACGCGCCGCGCGGCGACGAAGGCGCCGACGGGAATGCCCAACACGAACAGTACGTCCCAACTCATCAAGCGTTGCAACGGATGCGTCAGCAGGCTGACCGTTCCTGGTACAATGGCCATCCCGAAGTCCCGGGAGGCGAGACTCGACAACGGCCAAGCGATGACTCCGAGGATCCCCATCGCGATACCAGTGCGACGCCACGACCACGCGCCCGCCTGACCAGGTGAGGCTCTCCAAAGCGCCACGACGAGAACGAGTCCCGCGATGGGGGCCCAGACCCACCACGCCTCGAACGCCGTGTCGCTCACCGACGGCCCGGCAGACTGAATGCTGGTGCGAAAGCTACTGAGCGGACCCAGCTCGAGTGCGGCCGCACCGACGGCCATTCCCAGGATGGCGGCGAGGGCTCCGAGGCTCCCCGAGCCCAGCTTGTACCATGACCCTGCCGCACAACTCCCGGCCCACTTCATGGACGCGCCGAAAAGAAGTCCGCCGATCACCGCGCCGATGGGAAACAGCGCGGGATAAGTTGGCTTCGAGAGTCCCAGCGCGAAAACCAGGGGGACGGCTAGCATTTGCACCGCGATCGCCAGAACGTACGCCTTCACCTTGGTGGCGTTCCCATCGGTCACGACGAGCCGAAACCCCGAGTTCATGCAGAACGCTCCCCGTTGAGAGACGTATCCGTAACCCCCGCCGATGATCAGTCCGGTCAGCGCGGCGAGGTAACTCATGATCGAAGGGTCCTTACCAGTGAATGCCGTGCATGATGTGGGCGAACGCAACGGCCTCCGGTCCGGGTGGCCGATGGTCCTCGGTGGATCCCTTCTTCGGCGAATCGGGGAACAGGCGGAAGCCCGTGTTGAGGACGCGGTCGATGAGCTTGGGCGCGAGCGCGTAGCTTACTTCTCCGAAGATTCCGAGCCGGGTAGCGACGCGCTTCTTTCGGTTGACGATCCCGTCGACGATCATGTCGACGGCCTCTTCGGGCGAACGCGTTGGGACGGCTTCGTAGATCTTCGTCGGCGCGATCATGGGGGTGCGCACCAGCGGCATGTAGACCGTGGTGATACACACTCCGTCCCCGACGACTTCGCTCGCGATCGAGCGGCTAAAGGCATCGAGCGCCGCCTTGCTGGCCACGTAAGCACTGAACCTCGGCGCGTTGGTTTGTACCCCGATGCTCGAGATGTTGACGATCTGTCCGCCCTTGCGCTCGCGCATGGCAGGCAGGAGTCCCAAAATCAGCTTGAGAGAGCCGAAATAGTTGAGCGACATCGTGCGCTCGAAATCGTGATAGCGATCGTACGAATGCGAGACGCCTCTTCGGATCGATCGTCCAGCATTGTTCACCAGCAGGTCGACGCATCCGTACGCGTCGAGCACTTCACGCACGAGGCGATCGGCGTCTTCCGGACTCGACAGGTCGCAAGTATGAATGAGCGACTCACCGCCGCGAAGTTCGATCGTTTGTTGGACCGCCTCCAGCTTCTCACGTGACCGCGCCACCAGGAGCACCTTCGCGCCTGCTTCGGCTAGGCGGATCGCGAGGGCTTCGCCGATCCCGCTCGATGCGCCCGTCACCATTGCGACCTTGCCGGCGATTCGCCCGTGCAATGTCCGATCCTGAAAGAGATCTGGATCCATGTGACGTTCCCAATAGTCCCAAATCTTCCAGGCATAGCTCTCGAGGGGCGGGCACTCGATCCCCGATCGGGCGAGCGCAGCCTCTGTCTCGCGGGTATCGAACGAGGACCTCCAGTTGACGTAGGGCAGCACCGATTCCGGGATGCCAATGTCGGCGAGCACCTCTCGGCGAGCGGTTTTTACGGCAGGCATCGCACCAAGTAGCGCTGCGATTCCCGGCGGCACCAACTTGAGCACCTTCGGGTCGATTCGCGCGCTGAACTGGGGCGCGTGCGCTGCTTTGCAGATGATGTTGAGCGCGTCTCCGAACGTGTGAGGCTTCGGGTCGGTGAGGTGGAACGTATTGCCCCTGACGTCGTCGTTGTGCGCGATCGCGTCCATTGCGCGCGCGACGTAGTCCACCGGCACGACGTGGAGCTCCGAACCTTCGAAACCAATGAGCGGCAGCCAACTCGGAAGTGCGCGGCGCATGCGCTGAATCAACTTGAAAGCGTAGTAGATGCCGTCGATCTTGTCGGCTTCGCCGTTCACGGAGGATCCCACGACCGCGCCAGGGCGGTAGATTCGGTAGGCGGTTTGGCATTCTTCGCGTACCAATTTTTCGGCGAGGAACTTGGTTCGAAAATAGGCACTCTTGTGCTTCTGGCCCTCGTCGAACATGTCCTCCCTGAAGAAGCCCTTGAAGTCACCAGCGACCGCCGTCGAGCTCGCGTAGTGCAGTGTGGCTTCGAGCGCTTCGGCGAGCCGGCATGCGTTGCGTGTGCCTCCGACGTTGGCGGCCTCACTTTCCTCCATGCCCGCCGTCATGTCGTATAGCGCCGCCAGGTGGAACACGTGCTTCACTTGGCCGCGCAGCTCGTCGAGTTGCTTCGCTGCTAGTCCGCAATTGGGGGATCCGACGTCGCCTGGGAGGATCACGATCTGTGAGCGGGCGGAAGGCCAGCGTTCGTCGATGAGGTCCTTGAAGCGGACTGTCGATGAAGGGCGGACCAGGCAGTAGATCGTCTCGTTCCTGCGCACGAGCGAGTCGAGGAGATGTTTGCCGATGAAGCCGCTGGCTCCGGTGACGAGATACATGAGGCCTCCTGGGGGGGTGGGGCCGTCGACCATATCCGCCTTCACCCTAGGACGGCAAGCACGAGCAAAAACGAGCCTGCGGACGTCACGATTGTCTGCACCCACAACGCCCGTCGCAGCCGCTGGACAACTCTGTTTACCGAACCACCACAGTGCTGGGGCTCGGCGGTTCCCCTAGGATCCCTCGATTGGATTTGGGCTGACGCCCGTCGGCCTCCGCAATGCCAAACTCCTCGGCGAGCTCGGCAACGATCAGCACATGGCCTGAGCGGTCCATTCGCTTCGGGTCCCGATGCAACGCTTCGATCACGCGGCCGATGAGCTCGGGGCTCTCGGCGTTGGCTAGGAACTTCCGGTATGGCCCCTTCATCGCCTCAGGGTGCTGAAACAGCGGCTCATTGCGTTCGGTCCGGACGAAGCCAAGCCAAAGGCTCATCGCAGCGACGTCGTGGTCGCGAAAGTCGACCGCCATGTCCATGGCCATCTTGTCGACACCGGCCTTTCCCGCCCCGTAGGCAGGTC
>RCNB010002842.1_pt1 | contig 10482 bp, 13 predicted proteins | sample 2041321 | NCBI WGS metagenome assembly RCNB01 (sample SAMN09708232, study PRJNA481090) | Marine sediment metagenome, whole genome shotgun sequencing project.
TGCAATATCTTCGGTCATAAAGTCAAAAAACCCCATAAAATGATATCGTGTTAACTTGTTTGTAATGTGAATGTCACAAATGTAATAAATTTACCCAATTCATAAAGCCAAAGCCTTAAAATAGTTAGAACTATTTTAAGGCTTTGAATTCAATTGGATTTATTCAAATTTTGAGGGGGTAAATTAAGCCGTAAAAATTGCTAAACAGATCAATTAATGCTTGAAGTGTCTAGTTCCGGTAAAGACCATAGATATATTGTTCTCGTTACAGTAATCAACTGATAATTTGTCTTTTATAGAACCTCCTGGTTGAATCACTGAAGTTATTCCGGCATTATCTGCGATTTCAACGCAATCAGGAAATGGGAAAAATGCATCACTTGCCATGACTGACCCTTTAAGATCAAAATTAAAATGATTCGCTTTGATAATAGCCTGATTTAAGGCATCAACTCTTGATGTCTGTCCTGTGCCGCTCGCAAAAAGCTGCTTATTTTTTACCAGAACAATTGTATTGGATTTGGTATTCTTACAAATTTTTGAAGCAAAAATTAAATCTGAGGTTTCTCTTGCTGTCGGTTCTTTAGTTGTAGAATTACTAAGATCACTTAGTTTGTCGGTCTTGGTATCCTTTTCCTGACTTAAGACTCCGTTGAGCGCAGTTCTATAATTAGAAGCAGGTAATTTAATCTCTTTTTGAATCAATATAATCCTGTTCTTTTTTCCTTTTAAAATTTCAATGGCATCCTGGTCATAAGCGGGTGCAATAACAACTTCACAAAATAATTTATGAATTTCTTCTGCTGTTGACGCATCAATTGTGGTATTGGCAATTAGAATACCTCCAAAAGCAGAAACAGGGTCTCCAGCTAAGGCATCGATATAGGCTTGTTTAATGCTATCTCTTTGGGCTAATCCGCAAGCGTTATTGTGTTTTAAAATAGCAAATGTTGGCCCTTCTCCTTTGAATTCATTCATCAAATTCACTGCAGCGTCTACATCTAATAAGTTATTGTAAGATAGTGCTTTACCGTGTATTTTGTCAAATAAGGCATCAAGATTTCCGAAAAAATAACCCTTTTGATGAGGGTTTTCGCCATACCTTAGTTCACTAACCTGATCAAAACTTGCTCTGAATTCGATTTCTCCAGCTTCACGGTTTAAATATTTGAAAATAGCAGTATCATAATGACTAGATACACCAAATGCTTTGGCGGCAAAATTCTTACGATCCTGTAATTCTATTGAACCATCATTCTTAGAAAGAATATCAAGAAATTCATCATATTGTTTCATGCTAGAAACACAAATAACATCCTTGAAATTTTTAGCCGCTGCTCGTATAAGAGAAATACCTCCAATGTCAATCTTTTCGATGATATCCTGTTCAGAAGCATCGCTAGCAACTGTTCTTTCGAACGGATAAAGATCTACAATTACAATGTCAATTTCAGGTATTTCGTACTCGCTCAATTGAGAAAGATCTCCTTCATTTTCTCTTCGGCCCAGAATTCCTCCAAAAACTTTTGGATGTAAGGTTTTAACCCTGCCACCAAGAATTGAAGGGTAACTTGTTAACTCCTCAACAGGAACCACTTTAATGCCTAAATCGGTAATAAATTTTTCCGTTCCGCCAGTTGAGAAAATAGTTACACCTAAATCGTTTAACTTTTTCACGATAGGCTCTAATCCATCTTTATGAAATACAGAAATTAGCGCCGATTTTACTTTTATACTATTGCTCATGATTCTTGTTCAAGATTTTCCGCAAAAGTAAGAAAACAATCTTGATCGGCAACCGATTCATACGAGATAATCCATAACTTTTAATACTTTTTTAGGCATTGAAGCTGAGTGTATTGATTCATGGTTTAGAGGACTTATTACAATGTAAAGCTATATCCCTTTTTTAGGGAAACTAAGAAAAGCTATATTTGAATTCAATTAATTGAATTGATCGTTTTTGAATAATAGTTTTGAGTTGTAATCTTAACAAATTAAGGAATTGAAGGAGGTTGAATTAGGTTTGAGAAATAACTGGAAGCAATTCACATTGCTCATTATCGTGAACACCTTTGTTGGCGGTATGGTTGGTATGGAAAGAACTATTTTACCTCAGTTAGCTGAGGAGAAATTCAATCTGAAGGTTAAGACGGCCATATTGTCTTTTATCATCATTTTTGGGATCTCAAAGGCGCTTACCAATTATTTTACGGGCGTTCTTTCAGATAAACTAGGTAGAAGGAATCTTTTGATCTTCGGTTGGATTATCGCTCTCCCCATACCATTTATTCTAATTTATGCACCCAATTGGTCATGGATTGTTTTTGCAAATTTGTTATTAGGCGTTAACCAGGGGCTCACATGGTCAAGCACTGTTGTTATGAAAATTGATTTGGTGGGTGAAAAGAATAGGGGATTAGCTATGGGATTGAATGAGTCAGCAGGCTATTTGGCAGTTGGAGGAGTGGCTTTATTGACAGGGTGGATCGCCTCTAATTATGGATTAGTACCTTACCCTTTTTATATTGGAATTGTACTTTCTTTTTTAGGTTTGTTTTTTTCAATATTTTTTATCAAAGACACAAGACATCACGTGGCTATAGAATCAAAAGGGAACAACAAGAATCTCATGAAAAGTGTTTTCTGGGAAACAACTTGGGCCAATAAAAATTTGGGTTCTATCTCTCAGGCAGGAATGGTAAACAACCTCAATGACGGCATGGTTTGGGGCTTGTTCCCGATCCTTCTAGCTGGGCTTAATTTTGATCTAGAACAGATCGGAATCATTGTCTCAGTTTATCCAACAGTATGGGGATTAGGTCAATTGTTTACTGGTAGGCTTGCAGATATTCTCCCAAAAAGATCTTTGATGTTTTGGGGAATGTTGTTACAAGGGGTAGCATTAAGTTTTATGATTGTTACAAGGGAGTTTTATCCTTTTGTTATTTTATCTGCAGTGCTGGGATTGGGAACGGCTTTGGTTTATCCCACTTTTTTAGCAGGAATCGCTGCATATACAAATCCTCTGCAAAGAGCTGAAAGCATAGGCGTTTTTAGGTTATGGAGAGATCTTGGTTATGCTTTAGGTGCTATTTTAACAGGTATAACAGCGGATCTTTTAGGAATCAATTATTCAATTTTGATCATTGCATTGATCACCATTATTTCCTCCTTCATTATCCGATTTAGGATGGATCCTGTTTGATTATACTTTGAAGGTTTAGGCTTGCGACTTCTTTACAAACAAATTCAAGTAATTCTTCATCTTCTTTTGTGAAAGGAGCTCTATCATGTGAATCAATGTCTATTTGACCAATATTTTTTCCTTCTTGAAATATGGGAATTACTATTTCAGACTTTACTTCAATCCCACAAGAAATATAATTTTCTTGTTTCATTACATCTTGAACGACAAAATTTTCATTACTCAAAGCCACTTGTCCACAAATACCTTTTCCAAAAGGAATTATGCTATGTTCGGTTGGTTTCCCTGAAAATTGAGCGAGCTTCAATTCGCTTTTCTCACCGTGAATGAAATAGAAGCCCACCCAATGAAAATGTGCGTAATTACTTTTGAGTATATCACAAATCTCCTGAAGTTTTTGAGCATTGGATAAGTCATTCTTAATTAATTGAGAAATTTTGCTTTTGATTGTCATTTATTCTAAATCTTTCATATAAATTTGAACGAGTAAAATTATTTAATCTTTGCATAAAAATAAAGCCATAATTGTTTTTTTAGTAAAATTCTTTGCTACTTATTTCATTCTGTTCGGAGCTTATTCGTATTATTTAAACAAAACACAGCAAAAATCTGATGTTTTTGTTTGTTCACCGTTGACGGGAACAGTGGCAAGCCATGTTTGTAAAATATCGAAAATGCTTGGTTATGATGCTGAAATTGAGCAGCATTCTGAAGAGTTGTCAATTAAGTTTATGCTTAATGGAAATTATGTCTCACGTATTATTGAGGGCTGTAATTCGATGAGTATAATAATTCTTTTTTTATCTTTTATCATAGCATTTTCTGGAAGTTTTCTGAAAACGTTTTTATTTGGACTTTTTGGCAGTATACTTATTTATATAGTTAATATACTTAGAATTATAGCATTAAGTGTAATGTTATATAGGATTCCGGAATATCAGACAATTTTGCACGACCTATTGTTCCCCTCAATTATTTATGGATTGACTTTTGTGCTATGGGTTACGTGGGTAAAGTTTTTCTCTAATTTGAATAGCAAAACAAATGGATAGAAAGTATAGAATATTAATAATGCTACCGTTATTTTTTGTTTTAGTGCTTGTTAGGGCGTTTGAGCAGTATTTATTTTATGACCCGTTCATTGATTATTTTAAAAATGACTATTTATATGAATCAATACCCGTGGTTAGTGGTTCAAAGTTATTAATCTCAATAATTTTCAGGTACGGACTAAACACTTTTATTTCTCTTTGTATTATTTATGTTGCATTCCAAAATAAGAGCTTTGTTATATTTTCAGCAAAGTTTTATATTCTTGCTTTTGTCATATTATCTGTAACTTTTTTTATCATTTTGAAAGGTGAACTGTCAAATGGTTATTTGTTTGCAATTTATATAAGAAGATTTTTAATACATCCCTTATTTGTTTTATTGTTATTGCCAGCTTTTTATTATAATCAGTTAACAACTAAGAAAATAATTTAACAAAACTTTAAAAATAAAAAAACATTATTAGTACTACATTTGATACTATGTTACAAGTGTTAGACAAAATAATGGCCCTCATTATAGCCTTAGCGGTATTGTTCACAGCAGCAATAAATATGTTTTAAAACAGGAACTTGGATTCTTATGGATAGCATTTTAAAATGAATTTTCTTTATCTCTTGAAAATGTCATAACAATATTTTGTCGTTTGTGTTTTAGTGAAATAAACTTGGCTTAATTGACTGAAAAAATGATTTTTGCTATATTTGTTCGAAGTAACCTAAATTAGATTTATGAAGATTATAGTTAGAAGTTTTATGTTGTTGTTGATGATGGGTTTTGTTTTTACTTCATGTAATAATAAAGAGAAAGAAAATGTAGAAAATAAGGATGCTATAGAGCAAACGGAGCATTCACATGATGATGGGGCTGAGGCTCACGATCATGGATATGAAACGGCTATGTCTGCTTATCAATGCCCTATGAAGTGTGAGGGAGATAAAACTTATGCTAAAGAAGGAGCTTGCCCGGAATGCAAAATGGATTTGAAAAAGATTGAAGTTGCAGAGAAAACTGAATCAAAAGAGGAAACTTCTGCACATTAATCCTAGACGAAAACAATTAAAAAAAGCAGCTCAAAGAGCCGCTTTTTTTAATTGTTTTCTGAACAAGCCGAAACAAATGCAATAAATAATGGATGAGGGTTCAACACAGTACTTTTATATTCTGGATGGTATTGAACTCCAACAAACCATTTATGTGATGGAATCTCAATAATTTCAATCAAATCAGTTTTGGGGTTTCGGCCTGTTGGAATCAAACCTGCATCTGTAAATTGATCAAGATAATCATTGTTAAATTCATAGCGGTGTCTATGTCTTTCACTGATCAATTCTTCCCCATATACTTTAAAGACCTTAGAGTCTTTAACCAATTTACAATCCCAAGCACCTAATCTCATAGTTCCTCCCTTTTCAGTAACCATTTTTTGGTCTTCCATGATGTCTATTACAGGGTGAGGAGTGCTTCTACTCATTTCAGTAGAATTTGCATTTTTTAGATTTAAAACATTTCTGGCGAATTCAATAACAGCCATTTGCATTCCTAAGCAGATTCCAAGGAATGGTATATTATTTTCTCTTACATATTTAACTGCTGCAATTTTCCCTTCTATTCCTCTATCCCCAAAGCCAGGAGCAACAACTAATCCTTTAAGTCCTTTTAATTTATCAGCAACGTTATCCTCATTCAAGTCCTGTGAATGAATTGGGTGTATGATAACTTTAAGCTTATTATGAGCCCCGGCCTGATCTAATGCTTCGAGAATTGATTTATAGGCATCTTGGAGTTCTATATATTTTCCAACCAAGCCAATCTCAATAGTTCCTTCAGGATTCTTATAATGATCTAGAAACTCATTCCATTTAGTCAATACAGGTTTCTCTGTTGCTTTTAGGTCCAATTTTTTTAGGACCACCTCATGCAGACCTTCCTTAAGCATTAAATTCGGGACGTCATAAATTGTTTTAGCATCAATGGATTCAATGATGGCATCCTTATCGACATTACAAAATAGAGCCAATTTTTTTTTGATATCTTCACCGATATGGTGCTCGGTTCTACAAACTAGAATATCAGGACTAACACCACTTTGCATCAATTCTTTAACAGAGTGTTGAGTAGGTTTAGTTTTTAACTCTTTAGCCGCAGCCAAATACGGAATAAGCGTTAAGTGAATAACAATTGCGTTGTGCTGGCCAAGGTCCCATTTTAACTGTCTTACAGACTCAATATATGGAAGAGATTCAATATCGCCCACTGTACCGCCAATCTCAGTTATAATGATGTCAAAATCTCCGGTCTGTCCAAGAATTTTAATTCTTCTTTTTATTTCATTGGTAATATGAGGAATAATTTGAACTGTTTTCCCCAAATAGTCGCCCTTGCGTTCTTTGTTAATTACAGTTTGGTAGATTCTTCCTGTTGTAACATTATTAGCTTGAGAGGTAGGAATATTCAAAAAACGTTCATAATGTCCAAGGTCAAGATCCGTTTCTGCACCATCATTGGTTACAAAACACTCTCCATGTTCATAAGGGTTTAAGGTCCCAGGATCCACATTTAAATACGGATCCAGTTTTTGAATGGTCACTGAAAAACCACTTGATTGTAATAGTTTCGCTAAAGAGGCAGCAATAATTCCTTTGCCAAGAGATGAACTAACCCCTCCTGTAACAAAAATATACTTGGTATTTGGCATTGTGTTTAGGTTTGTGCAAAATTACAAAGTCTGTCAATTTTGACAAGAGATTTCGTTTTTTTATTTTTTAGGCATAAAAAAACCGTCAATATTCATTGACGGTTTCTTTAGAATTTATAAAATTCAAACTAGTTGATATTCTCATCACTCGTTTTGAATTTCTTTGAAAGAACCATTTCCTGATTCTCGAATTTCATATTTTTAATTATATACTTGTCAGATTCAACACAACTCGCACTTGATCCGCCACAGGAAGCAAAACTTGCTGACGCGAAAATAAAAACTAATAAATAGGCTAACTTTTTCATAGGGTTAATTTTTCGTTAATAATAATCAAGGGAGATTGCTATAATAACGTTTGAAAAAAATGTTTAGTATAAATAAGGTGAAAAAGATTATGAAGTAAGCTTTTCAAGAGCATATTTAATCATTTGATCAACAGCAGCATAGGGGTCCTTGCTGAAAGTAAGGTTAACCCTGTTTGCAATGATGGCATTGATAGATAAAGCTTTGTGTCCCAGTAGTTTGGAAAGCCCGTAAATGGCGGAAGTTTCCATCTCGAAATTAGTAATTTTCAAGCCTTTATGTCTGAATTTTTCGATTTTATTATTCAACTCAGCATCTTCTAAAGAAAGCCTTAAGACTCTTCCCTGAGGTCCATAAAAGCCACCGGATGTCGCAGTAATCCCTGAAAAAATCTTGTCTGACATCAGTTTATCTTCTAATTCTTCACAGTTTCTAACAATGTACGGCCTGGCCTTTAGACTAGGGTAATTGCAATGTTCTATAAAAGCTTCTTCTAATTCAGTCTCAAAAATTTCTTCTTTTTTATAGAAATGAAGAAGCCCATCAAACCCAAGTCCGTACTTTCCGAGTACAATTGAATCTACGGGTATTTCTTCTTGTAAAGAACCAGAAGTTCCCATTCGAACAATTTGCAGACTCTTTAGTTCTTTTTTTACTGATCTCGATTTTAAATCAATATTAACTAAAGCGTCAATTTCATTTAGAACGATATCAATATTATCAGGACCGATTCCGGTAGAAATGACAGTAATTCTTTTGCCGTTTAAATTTCCTACAATGGTTTTAAATTCTCTTTTTTGAGTAGTGAACTCAATACTATCAAAATGATTTGCAACTCTTTCAACACGATTTTGATCTCCCACAAATATTACAATAGGAGCTATATGCTCCGGTTTTAAATTGATGTGATAGATACTTCCATCAGGGTTGAGAATAAGTTCTGAAGGTCCAATAGTCCGCATGGAATAATAATGGTTTTTAAGATTTTTATGTTGACGAAATTTACCCTCCGACTCTTTTTACAGGGTAACCCTCTTTTTGAAGGATTGACATAATTTTGTCACGATAATTGCCTTGGATAATAATCTCCCCATCTTTTACCGTTCCTCCAACACTACATTTTGTTTTTAAAAGTTTGGCAAGTGATTTTAGATCAGATTCAGGTCCTACAAAACCAGAAATAACAGTGACAGTCTTACCTCCTCTTCCTTTATTTGAAAAATGAGCTTCAAGTTTCTGGTCCTTAGTAGAGCGTTTTTCCAGAGAATCTTCAGAAAAAGAAGAAAAGTCTTCGTCTTGATTTGTTGAAAAAACAAAACCTCCGAGGTCAGTTAAACTACTTAATTTCTTCTTAGCCATTGCGTCGTTTCCAATATTTTACCAGTCCAAATATAAATAAAATAACACCTAAAATGAACATTCCTAGGAAACAATAATAACACTTGTCTTTTATCTTTAAAGATAGGACAGTTACCATTACTGAAGCAACGACAATTGATGCAGGGTTTGAATAATTCATTTATTTTTTAATCTATTCCAGGCAAAAACAAGTAAAGCCAATGATTCGAAAGTAAGGCCGAGTCCAATAAAAACCATGGATTGTTTCCATTCAAAAAAGGAACCTACTCCTCCAATGGTAATTAAAACCAAACCAAATGAGAACAGGGAAATGATTTTCTTATTCATTCTAAGGTTTTATTTTCTATATAATGGAATCAGATAAGATACTGTGTAATTGAAGCTAAAACCATTATTGTTGACATAAACTCTTTCAAATCCAGGTACGTACAGGTTTTTAAAATTCTCAGGTTTTGTTGATGTTAATAGGGTATTTCCTCTAAATGAGGCTCCCAAGAAGATGTTATGTAAAACTTCTACTTTAATGCCAAGCACAAGTTCTATCCAATGAGCAGTTAATCCATCATACGATATTCCATCCGATTCTATGCGGTTTGGTACGAAAGGGTCAGTGTTTATTAAATATTCATTAACAGTGTGGCTAAATGTACTGAAACCATAACGCAACCCAACCACAATCATATTTTCCATACCTTTCCAATTCTTATAGGCATTGTAGTCTAAACCGAGTTTGATATATTCTCCTTTTGTTGAAAAATTAAAAAAATCTTCCTGAACTGTTTGATCTCTATAGCCAAGCTCTGTTGCGGCGTAAAATCTTTTTGTAACTCTATAGTCTCCAACTATTTCAAAACCCTTAGTGTCGTCACTAAAGGCTGAATATACTGGTCTGACAACATCAATACCTACCCTCAGACCATATCTGTCTTTATAAGTAACAGTATCTTTTGCTTCTTTACCTAACTGGGCCCAAAGCGGTGAGATCGTTAAAAAAACTAAAAGGCTAATGATATATCTTAACATGAGCTGTGTTTTCGTCAATTATTTCTAAGGGATCCTTTTGCACTTCAATACTTTTAATCCAATTATCGTCATCATCGGTTAGAGATGGATCGGCATTGTTAAAAACAGTTTTATAACCACAAGATCTAGAAACAAAAATATCTTGCTGATCATAAACCAGGGATATTGTGTCTATATTTTCTTCAGTTCCAGTAGTTGTATCTCCTTGTAAAGTAAGAATAAATCGTGTTTCTTTTTCCGTGACTAGAAGTGGAATAGCAATAGAGTCAGTCAGTATAGTTATGGTCTCATTGATGTAGTCTCCTTCGATTCCATCAATTTGAACTTTTAAATTTAACACCGATTTGACTTCCTTTTGAATATCGTTATTATAAAATCTAATGATCAATTTCGGAGTTATATCTTCTATACAAATCTCATCACTTTCACATCCCATAATAATGGTTAAAAAAAGGAAAAAAACAAGAAGCTTTAGAGAATTTCTCATCATTAATTTTTGCGTTTTAATAGTATGACATTCTCCACATGGTGAGTTTGAGGAAACATATCAACTGCCTGTGTTTTCTCAATAGTATAGGCTTCTTTCATAAGCGCTAAATCCCTTGCTTGTGTCGCAGAATTACAGCTAATATAAACAACTTTTTTGGGTAAGATATTTAATATTTGCATGACAACTTTTTGATGCATCCCATCTCTTGGCGGATCGGTAATGATCAAGTCGGGCTGTCCATTTTGAGCTATGAATTCAGAATTAAATACTTTGGCCATGTCTCCGTCGTAAAATACGGTATTCTCTATTCCATTTAGTCGGGCATTTTCTTTGGCATCTGTTATCGCT
>RCNB010002843.1_pt1 | contig 10482 bp, 9 predicted proteins | sample 2041321 | NCBI WGS metagenome assembly RCNB01 (sample SAMN09708232, study PRJNA481090) | Marine sediment metagenome, whole genome shotgun sequencing project.
AAAACAGACTTATTATTTCAGGATTGATGCGAAGTCAATATCGAGACGTCAGGGCACAACTTGAAAAATATGATTTCCGAATTGTCCATGAGTGGGATCATGATATGACATGGTATACGATTCTGGCGGAGACTATATGACTGAAGAAAAAAAGGTCAACATTCAAAAACCTCAGGGTCACTGTTGTTTCGCCTGCGGAACGGCAAACCCTATTGGGTTGAATTTGCAATTTTATCGTCTTGGCGATGCTGTTTGCTCGGATATTACCCTGGGAAAGAATTATGAAGGATGGGAAAATGTGGCACACGGCGGCATTATATCTACCCTGCTTGACGAAGTGATGTCATGGACGATCATGTATTTCAAAAAAAACTTTTTGGTAACCAGGAAAATGGAGGTTAAGTACATCAGGCCGGTATTGATTGGAACACCCTTAGTAATTAAGGGAGAGGTCATGGACGACTCGAAACCTCCCAGGATAAAGGCCAGAGCAGATATCCGGGATGATGAAAACAATCTCCTTGTGAGAAGTCTTGGCGAGTTTGTGGAACTACCTATGGAAAAGCTTTCTTCAGTCCCTGAAGGGTTGAAGGAGGAAATGCTTTCATTGTTCAATAATTTCGAGTAATTCGCTGGAATATATATAACATCTCAATAAACCCGGGCTGTATTAGAAAATCCCCCCGTCCGCCTCGCTCCGCTTGGCTGGAGGGCGGGCCTCAATCCCCCTTCGCAAAAGGGGGAAGCAGGCAGAATGCCCGAACTTTTTGAGATGTTACGGATATATTTGGGTTAACACTGTCAGGTTGAATTTGGCTTGATACACAAGGCCAATTTTCCCCTAAATTCTTTCACCGAAAAGCAAGTACTTATCACCTATCACCTATGGCATAATGAATGTCATAACCAGAGCGAAAACGGCGTATGTTTCAGGCATAGCGCCTGCTACCAAAGCATTAGCAACAGTATTTTTCCCTTCCAGGATGCTCTTGATTCCTGCCGCACAAACCATTCCCTGATACCACCCGCTGATTAGCATGGCAACCATGGCAATGGCCGCTTTTCCAGCAACTGAATAGGGATCTGAATCAAATTTGTCCATATTGGTAAAAAATACCACCATTGCATAGATACCCTGGGTGGAAGGCATCAGAGCAACAGGAATGACTTTATAAAAATTATCTTCGCCGCCACCCAAGAGGGCTTGAAAACCGATGACGAGACCTATTGCAGACCCTGCAAGACCTAATGATAAACTAAGGCCCATGGCAAATTTCGCGATAAAGGGAGCCCAATCTTTCTGTTCAGCAACTGTTTGAGCGAATGCCGAAGACAAAAAACCTGCCAATAGAATCAAGCCCAGAGAACCAACGACAGCAATACACTTTCTATTCATAACTATTTAACCCCTTTCAATTTTGAATGGTTTAAACTCAATACCGCCGCCCTGGAAGAAGCTTTTAAAGGCCTCGACAAAGTGCAGACGGGCTGAATGAACAGTACTCCCCAGAATGCTGAGGGCAAGATTAAAGATATGACCTATGATAATAACCATCACCGCCAGAACAGGCCCCGCGTATTTTCCACCAGCACCCATAACCATACCCCCCAGTTGATTCATGACAGAGGCAATAGCTCCTGTGGCAATACCCAATCCGAACAGACGGGCATACGAAAGCAAATCCCCGATCAGGCCAGTCATTCCATAAATATTCCAAAGACCCAATCCAATACGGATACCCCAATTCTTATTATCCGTTGCAAAGAGGAGGGTAAGGATAAGACCCATTGCAAGAATACCCACTCCTCCATAGAAGAGAGGCAAGTTCATGATAGAGGCCGGATCAGAGAACCAGATATTCCTGCTTACCAAAATGACTCCACCCCAGAGTGCCCCCATCAAACCAAGTTTCTCCAACTGGACCCGCAAAGAGGGAGCTTGTATTATCCCTAAAATATAGGAAAACGATAGGTGAAGCACTCCCAGGCCCAGAGAAATATAGAACAAAATCATCGGGTCTCCATTTGCAACGGATAGATCGATCGGAATCCATTCACGGTTGATAAAATTATAGCCGAAAATCGAACCGGTCACGAGACCGACAAATATAGTTGCCACTGAAAAGGCCTGACACAGTTTCATCACCAGTGATAATCCCTGAATCTTCGATCCAAACTTCTTATCAGCCCAGTAGGATACCAAAAAGAAAACCAGGCCATAGCCAGCATCACTCAAACAAACCCCAAAAAACAGGATCATAAAGGGGGCAAAAAAGTAGGACGGGTCTATTTCCCGGTAGTTGGGAACTCCGTAAAGATTCAAGAGGGGTTCAATTCTTTTTATAAACCAGTTGTTTTTGAGTAATGACGGGGGTACTTCTTCCGGGAGAGGATCCCTTAAACTGACCTGAAGTGGGAGATTGCTTTTCTCAACCCCCTTCAGAAGCTCATCTTCCTGTTCACAGGGTATCCATCCTTGAACACCAAAGAGATAATCTTCCGAATAGACGGTTCCAGTGCTTTCTATATAGCTGGCCCTACTCAGAGCGGCCCTATATTGATCTTGCAATGTGTCAGTCTTATCAGCAGCTCCGGCGAGTTCTTTAGTCAATTTATCTTCTTGCTTTAATAAGCTCTTGTACTCCTGTTTCGCATCATCCAGCCCAAGATCAGGCCAGGAAAGCAACGTTGCCTGTGAAATCTGGAGGGGTTTATCTGCCGAAATGGTAAAGAAGAATATTCCCTGTTTCTCCGATACCGTTTCCAGGAAAACATCATCGGGGATACTGAAAGAGCTCCACTTTTTCTCATCCATGCGAAACCGCTGGACATAAACCCCATTTTCCTCAAGCTCCTGAACCTGCTGGAGGTCAAAATTTTCCCAGACAGAAAGATCTTCAATAACTCTCTGGAGGGCCTGTTTTCTACTCTGTATTTCCTCCAATAGAGATGTCTTTTTTTCAATGTAGGTAACAAGCTCTTCATCCGGCACAGGCACAGAGATTTTTTCTTCCTGCTTGCTGTGACGCCTGACGGCCTTACTGACCTGTGTGATTTTTCTTAAATCCTGTACAGAGGCCGCGTTTTCCCTATCAAACTCATCCGTCATATCGGTGACCGGTTCCACATGGACGACTCCGGCCTCCTGTAGAAAACGCATCGTCTCCTCTTTATGATCGGATGGCCCGACGATATATACTCTCGACATTTTTACTAAAGCCAATGTGCTAACTCCTAATCCTGTCCTACTTTTTCACAGCCTTCCGTATTAAGCCGCCCCACTCAGTCTCTTGGCAACTTTGGCAACACCAACAGCGGCCGCCTGCTGGTCCTGGAGATAAACGGTGATCTTCCTGATGGCTTCCCGGCCTTCGGGAATCAACCTCTGTTCATAAAGGTTGATTCGCTGACTGGTCTTGAGAAACCCTTGATACAACACCTTCTCCTGTTCCTTAAGCATGTTGATCTCTTCTCGAAGAGAAATAGCCTCTCGCGTCTTAACCATGACCTCATCAAAACTATACGGGGTGGTAAATAGACCGTAAGGCGGATCGTCAAAAATAACCTCATGAAACTGTGGCACTTTCAATCCAGCTACATTATGTATTGAAGATACGATTTCCTTGATGGAAATAAAATAATTCATCTCGTCCTTCATATCGTTGTACAACTGGGACCATGATTTAATTTCATTTAACAGCTCTTCCATGAGAGCCTGTTTTTCCTTGATATTTTTACGGGTAACTGCCAGTTTCATCAGGAACTGCTCTTTTCTGGCTTCGAGAGCAGGCAGGAAACGCTGATACATTGCCACTTTCAGCTTCTGTTCCCTCAAGGAAACCTTGTTTAACTTTATTCGTTCAGCCATAGTCCTATGTTACTGGCCTTTAGGCCAGTATTGATCTATAAATTCCTGTTTAATTCCGACTTCATCCGGACGGAAACACTCAGCCATGGTCTTCCACCCCAGATCGAGGGCCTCATTTAGTCCTATGTCCACCCTCAGGTCCATAAATCGCTCATAGAAGAGCTTTGCATACTCCAGGTACCTGTCATCATCAGCCGTTTTATCGAAACCCATAGCCAGTTTCTGTTCCACTTCGCGGCTTCTGGCAAAGAGTCTGATCATGCTGTTCATGATATAACCATGGTCCTCTCGTGTAACGCTACCGATGACCAGCTGCTTCAAACGAGACAGTGAACCAAAGGGTTCAATTGCCCCCTGTTTGAGATAAAATTGTCCTTCAGTGATATAACCCGTATTGTCGGGAACCGGATGGGTCACATCATCGCCGGGCATGGTGGTCACGGCAAGGATGGTGATGCTGCCAGCTCCGTCAAAGTCAACGGCCTTCTCATAACGAGAGGCGAGGTCACTGTAAAGTGAACCGGGGTAACCCAGGTTTGACGGAACCTGGTCCATGGAAATGGCGATCTCCTTCATAGCATCGGCAAAGGCGGTCATATCTGATAGAAGCACGAGCACTCTCTTGCCCTGCACTCCGAAGTGTTCCGCCACGGCCAGAGCCATATCGGGAACAAGCAGTCTTTCCACGACCGGATCAGAAGCTGTGTGAATAAACATGATGGTTCGAGATAACACCCCGGCTTCTTCAAAGGTTTTTCTGAACTTCAGGTATTCGTCATACTTGAGGCCTATGCCTCCGAGGATAACAATGTCTGCCTCAGCACGCACTCCAATGCGGGCGAGAAGCTCATTGTAAGGTTCCCCGGCTGCAGCAAAGATGGGAAGTTTCTGGCTTTCAACCAAGGGGTTGAAGACGTCCACCATGGGGACCCTCGTTTCTATAAAACCCCTGGGTATAACACGCATGATGGGATTTACCGAAGGACCGCCGATATCAATCCGGGGTAATGCCACCAGTTCAGATCCACCATCGATGGGGTCTCCTGAACCGTTGAATATCCTCCCCAAAAGGGCGTCTCCAAAAGCCACCTGCATCGGATGCCCCAAAAATCGTACCTGATCTCCAGTAGCAACTCCCCTCGACCCTGCAAAAACCTGCAGTAAAACATCATCTCCCCGCAGACGGATCACCTGGGCCAGGGATGTTCCGCGCCTGCTTTTCACGGTAGCCAGCTCTCCATAGTCAATTTCTTTTGCCGGTACCGTGATAATATCGCCTTGAATGGCAGTTATACGTGTATGTTCTATGATCATCCCCAAGCTACTCCTTTCCCTGGATCATTTCGATTTCTTTCCGATATTTTTGATATTCTTCACTCTCAAAAACACAATACTTCAGCTGAAAAAAGAGGTTCTGTATATGGGTCATCTCTTTTCGTGCTTCCTCTTTAGTGTCAAACGTAAAGTCATGGTGAACCATTTCCATGAGAAGCAGGAAATCCGATATCTGCCTTTCTTCGGAAGTCGCCCGCTCAACGACATCAAAGGCATCCTGTTGCAGGCAAACAGCATCAATGATTTCCGATTTGAGGTAGGTTGTCAGATCATCCACACTGATTCCCTCCTCACCTACAACGAGCATCATCTGTTGAATTTCACTTCCTTTATTAAACAGCGTTCGTGCCTCTTTGACCAGATCAACCCAGCCTTCATGACGTTCATTCAATGAATCTTCCATCAAATCCAGGTAAAGGCTCCATGAAATGAGTGGATCAATGGCGGGATACTTCCGTTGATCAGACCGTGTACGGGAAAGTCCGTAAAAAGCCCCCACAACCTTAAGAGTATTCTGTGTAACCGGCTCTTCAAAATTTCCGCCCGCAGGGGAAACGGTTCCAATTATAGTAAGAGATCCGGTAGAGTCATTATAAAGCCTTACAAGACCGGCCCTCTCATAGACTGCGGCGATACGACTCTCCAGATAGGCCGGAAACGCCTCCTCACCAGGTATTTCCTCCATACGGGCTGATGATTCTCTAAGGGCCTGGGCCCATCTTGACGTGCTGTCAGCAAGGGTCAGTACCTTAAGCCCCATCTGGCGGTAGTATTCACCCAGCGAGACTCCTGTGTAAATTGACGCCTCTCGTGCCGCCACCGGCATTGATGAGGTATTAGCGATAATGATCGTCCTCTCCATCAGGGATCTCCCCGTCTTGGGGTCTTCCAATTCAGGAAATTCCCGAATCGTCTCCACAATCTCACCGGCACGTTCGCCGCAGGCAACAATAATCACGATATCTGTCTCGGCATAGCGAGAAATGATTTGCTGTAAAACGGTCTTTCCTGCACCAAAAGGTCCCGGGACACATGCCGTACCCCCCTCTGCCAGCGGATAAAAGATGTCAATAAGACGCATCTGAGTAAGAATCTGCTTGGTGGGCAGTATCCTTTCCGGATAGGTCCGAACAGGTATTTTTACCGGCCACTCCTGCACCATGGTAATCGACTCTTCTCTTCCTTCCTCATCCTTCAGGATGGCAATCTGCTCATTGACGGTATAAGAACCCGCGGATTTAATATCCACCACTTCCCATGTCCCCAAAAATGTTAGCGGCACCATAATCTGGTGATCAAACATACTTTCAGGAACTTTACCGAGATAATGACCTGCTCTGACCTTTGAGCCTTTTGTAATCGTAGGTGTGAACTCCCAGGTCTTTTCTTCATCAAGAGAATTAGCGTACTGTCCACGTTGCAGGAAATACCCCTGGAGATTCTCCAGTTTTCCAAGAGGATTCTGGAGGCCGTCGTAAATAGATCCCAGAAGGCCAGGGCCTAAAGAGGCAGCAAGTAACTGCCCTGAAAAATCAACCTTGTCTCCCACCCGCATACCTGTGGTACTTTCAAAAACCTGCATGTCCACCAGATTACCGCGAATCCTGATGATCTCGGACTTGAGCGGGACATTCTGACACATCACATAGCCCACTTCATTTTGAGAGACCTCCTGACCCTTCATTATTTCTACGGTTGCTAATGGACCAGTCACTCCTACGACCCGACCACCACTTACACTATCCACATTCAACCTCCCTTATATAATAAATCATGGAATTCATAAGGCGCTTCTATCCTTTCCCAACGACTGTAAATCATAAGCTGTAACACATAGGCAAGAATGGCATCAATAGAAAAAGGGTTGTTGCCCTGGCAATGAAAAATATACTTCAATCGCTCTGTATCAAGATACCTTTCAGCCAATAATGGGTTTTTCTTTCCCTTGACCTGCGCCATCATGTTGGTAAAGTCAGCAGCACTGAAATTGCCGAGAACCGCATAAACTTCGGCGTCCTTTCCGCTTTCCTTCGCCCGCAGGGATACCAGGTTATTTCGCAATTCGATCTCCCAGGGAAGATAATCGAGGACAAACTGGCACTTCAACTTTTGCGCCAATTCATAAAAATAAGTGTAGTATCGATCCCATAGGCGATCGTACATGTATGGACGACGAATACCCCGTTCCTTCTCCTCGATAAAGTCTTCAAAAAACGAGGGGAGATTTTTCCGGGTTTCGATATCTTCCCGTGTTAATACACCACCATCAGTAAAGGTATCTCGATCCTGGTCGATTTGTTCCCAATTGGCGACATCGATCGACAGAAGCTGTGCTTCAAGGAGCAACTCGTCCCCACTTTGTATATTCCGCTTGACCACTCCGATGGTCTCGGCCATCGTAAGCGACAGCTTTTCACCAAGCTCAACCGGTAACGGAGGAAGCAGGCATGCTAAATGATAATAAGCTCCCATCAGTTCCTATTCTTCCTCTGCAGCAAAGAAATATTTTCGAAAACGGGGGGAACAAAATCCCGACAAAACCTCTACCAAACCATCACCAAAGTTAAAGTGTTGCCCTGTCCCCTCAATACCAATCTTGAATCCAAAGGATGTCTTGTCAGTAAACTGAATGACGAGAGGTCCCTCGGCCTTTTTACGAAACTTTTCCAGAAACCATGATTCAAGTTCAGCCTTTCTGTTTTCAGGAAGAAGCACTTCAATCTTCTGGTCCTCGCCATGCACCTTGGTAAACTGAACAAGAAGAATTTCGATCATCTTCTGTAAAAATTTGTCGTCACTGAAAGATTTTCTTACTTCTTCTTCAATAGTAGGTTCTACAATGATCTTTTCCAGTCGCTCTTGCACCATAATAACAAAGTTGCGGGCCGCCGTGTCCAAATCGGTTTCCATCTGCTTTCGGGTTTCTTCAGCTTTCTTTCCTGCTGTTTGCTTAATTTTTTCAGCCTCGGTCTCAGCCCCTGTCGTGATCCTTCCTGCCTCCGCCTTGGCATCCGAAACGATTTTCTCAGCTTCAGCCTTTGCCGGAGAAAGGACCTTCTCAGTCAATTCACTGGTAATATCTCCCAACGTTTTAGCCATGATTATCCCTTTCGTCCCTTCTGCCCCTACCACCTCGACGAAAGAATGGTAAGGATGAGTATTTTACGAAATGTATCCTAACATCCAGCTTTCAGGCCGAAGGCTAAATTAAATCCACCTTACCGCACACGATCAACCTGAATGCAAAGCGCAACACATATACTTCACTTCTTTTTCAAAATCAAGCTTTTTTATTTTTAACGAAAATATGTAAATATACAGTATAAATATACAGTATTTACAACGACGTAAATGTTTGGTAACGTTCAAAAGTGTTCCCATGGATATTTTTTGAGTTCGGGCAATCACACTCCTGAGGGATTTCTTTGTACTGAAAAAGTGCCCCACAAGTAAATAAACCCATAACAAGTTTTGGAGCAATATTAATGTTAAACCATTAATAATATCGGAATGTTAAACTATCAATCAGATAATAAACTGGTCTCCATCGTTCGATATGAGAAACCAATGGAATCGGTCCGGAAGGCCGTGGAGTTAGTGAATGGTCTGGAGAACCTTCCTTCCAATGCAAAGGTGTTCATTAAACCAAATATCGTGTTCTGGACCAGGACAGTGCCATTTCCCAAGTGGGGTGTTATTACGACCTCCCGTGTCGTGGAAGATATGGTGGTGTTACTTAAGGAGCGAGGGATTGATGATATTGTGATAGGGGAGGGCACTGTCACATTTAATCCCAAAGACAAAGAGACAATTGCCAGTGCATTTGAAACCCTTGGCTATAATGTTTTAAAAAAAAGGTATGGGGTCAAATGCATTAACGTCTTTGAGCGGCCATTTGAGAAAGTTGATCTCGGTGAAGGAGTAGCCCTGAATTTCAATGCTGACATGCTGCACAGTGATTTTGTAGTGGACATACCGGTCTTAAAGACCCATGCCCAGACGGTAGTAAGCCTTGGCATAAAAAACTTGAAAGGCATTTTGGACATAAAATCGAGGAAGAAATGTCATAGTGCGGATCAGGAAAAAGATCTCAACTACATGATCGCAAAAATTCCCGAAATTCTACCGCCCTGTTTCACCATTTTAGACGGCATATACACCAATGAGAGGGGCCCTGGGTTTGATGGAAAAATCAGGAGAAGCAATATCCTGGTGGCCTCATCTGACATACTTTCTGCGGACATGGTAGGCGCGAAGGTCCTGGGGCATGAGCCGTCAAATGTACCTTATCTTGCCTATGTGGCACAGAATTCAGGAAGGCCCGCCGATTTATCTGACATCGAAGTGGTTGGGGAAAAGATTGAGCATATGGCCTCTCCACATGAATACGCATTTCCTTATGCAGAGGACGAGGACGGGAGTCTTCCGTTGCCCATGAGGCGTATGGGTATCCGGGGGATCTCCTATCGCAAGTACGATCTCACAATGTGCACGTATTGTTCGTTCCTAAACGGGCCGATTCTTACAGGTATTGCCCAGGCATGGAAAGGAGAGCCATGGGATGACATAGAGGTACTCACCGGGAAGGCAATGAAACCCACACCGGGGAAGAAAAAAACCATTCTTATAGGAAAATGTATTTACCAGGCCAACAAAGACAATCCCGATATCCAGGAAATGATCGCTGTTAAGGGTTGTCCTCCCTCCACAAAACAGGTTGTGGATGCCTTTCATCAAGCCGGGATCTCTCTAAATCCGGCTATTTTCGAAAACATGGATAACATACCTGGATTTTTCATGAAAAAATACGAGGACAGGGCCGAGTTTGATGAATCCTTTTTCAAGATCAAATAAGACAACCCCTCAGAATCCAGCATCAAGAATCGAGTAACCAGAGTCGAAGAAACACCTCGATGGTCGCGCTAAGTGCCTCTCCTGCAGCCTTCTTGATAGTACTTGCTCTCTCGGAACCCAATTTCATCAGATCTTGCTTGTTTATTAAAAAAAATACATCCAATAATCAAAGCATAAAGAAGGGAGTGAAAAATGGACAAGAAAATCCAGAAGGTTGCTGTTATCGGCACTGGTCTCTTGGGCACTCAGATCGCTATCCAGGCCACCTGCTTTGACTATGAGGTCTCTGCCCATGACCCCGACGAAGGGTCATTCAACAAGGTAATCCAAATCATAGATGCTATGATGAAGTTTACTGGGAAAGGACCGGTAGTCCCAATGGAGGAATGGGAAAAGGGGTTCCAGAGGGTCAATCTCTGCAAGGA
>RCNB010002844.1_pt1 | contig 10480 bp, 10 predicted proteins | sample 2041321 | NCBI WGS metagenome assembly RCNB01 (sample SAMN09708232, study PRJNA481090) | Marine sediment metagenome, whole genome shotgun sequencing project.
CAAATGGCATTTGGGCCATACGACATGGTTTTTTGAGGAGTTTATCTTAAAACCTTACGCAAAAGGCTATACCATTTTTGATGCCGATTTCTCCTTCGTATTCAACAGCTACTACGAAACTGTTGGCAAACGAGTGGTTAGGGCAGACCGTGGCAATATGAGTAGGCCTTCTGTGGAAAAGGTATATGCATACCGACACTATGTGACGGAAGCTCTAAAAGGTTTCTTGGAAAAGGAAGCTTCAAAAGAAGTTTTAGATATTTTAGAAATCGGGATTCATCACGAGAAACAACATCAAGAATTATTATTAACAGATATCAAGTACATCCTCGGTAATAATCCCTTACTTCCCAAATACACCAATAATTTCAAGGAACATAACAGGATTGCCCCTGCCCAAGAATGGGTCACCATCGAAGAAGGGATTTACGAAATAGGGCATAATTCCACCGATTTCTGTTATGACAATGAATTGGGGAGACATAAAGTATATCTACATTCCTATGCCATTTCCAATACGCTGGTAACGAATGCCGAGTATCTATCTTTTATAGAAGCAGGTGGTTACCAAAAATTTGACCTTTGGCATGCCGAAGGATGGGATTGGGTAAACAGGGAAGCAATTTCCGCTCCTTTGTATTGGCATAACATAGATGGAATCTGGCACCACTATACCTATAGCGGTTTGCAAAAACTTACCACTGATACCCCAGTAACACACCTCTCCTATTTTGAAGCTTTTGCCTATGCGCAATGGAAAGGCTGCCGCTTGCCTACAGAATTTGAATGGGAAGCCGCGCAGCATCTTTTTGCCTGGGGCCAGCGATGGGAATGGACGGAAAGTGCCTACCTACCTTACCCTAATTACAAAAAAGCGGATGGTGCCTTGGGCGAATACAACGGTAAGTTTATGGTGAACCAGAAAGTTCTTCGCGGCAGTTCGGTAGCTACATCTAGTAAACATGCAAGACCTACCTACCGCAATTTTTTTCAAACCAATTTAAGATGGCAATTTACCGGGTTAAGGTTAGCCAAATAATTACGACTTACACTACATGCATAAAAAATTAACACATAAATTAGACACGCAATTTAAACAAGAGGTATACCAAGGCCTTACGTCATATCCGAAGTTCCTATCCTCCAAATACATCTATGATAAGGCAGGAGATGCCCTTTTTCAGGACATTATGAACATGCCAGAATACTATCTCACCAATACGGAATTCAGTATTTTGGAAACGTACAAGGAAGAACTTGCCCAACATTTTTCTAATGACGAAAAACCTTTTCATTTAATAGAAATGGGAGCTGGCGATGGAAAAAAGACGAAGATTCTTTTACATCATTTTACTGACAAAAAACTCGATTTCACCTTTCGCCCTATCGATATTAGTCAGAATGCGTTAGATTCCCTACAAGCCAATCTAAAAGATGAAATTCCAGAATTAGCTACGGAACCGATGCAAGGCACGTATTTTGAAACGCTAAAAAAACTCAATTTCGCTACGGATGAGCGAAAAGTCATTCTCTTCCTTGGCTCCAATATTGGAAATCTTTTACATGACCAAGCGATTGAATTTCTCTCGCAAATACAGGAATACATGCAACCTAATGACTTACTGTTCATAGGTTTTGACCAGAAAAAGCATCCCCAAATCCTATTGGATGCTTATAATGATGCTACGGGAATTACAGCAAGGTTCAATAAAAACCTATTGGTACGCATTAATCGAGAACTAGAAGCTGATTTTGATATGGATAGTTTTATGCATTGGGAAGTGTACGATCCAGAAAGTGGCACAGCAAAAAGTTATTTGGTAGCACAATCGCCACAAGAAGTACGTATAGAAAAGCTAAATCTGGATGTTACTTTTGACGCATGGGAAACCATACATACTGAAATTTCGCAAAAATACGACGATAAAACGGTGCATTGGCTTGCGGAAAAGTCTGGGTTGAAGGTGTTGGAAACCTTTAGTGACACAAAGAATTATTACAAGAATTATCTCTTTACAAAATCAGTTTAAAAAAAGAACTATGAAGGCAGTTTGGAACAATACCGTAATCGCAGAAAGCAATGAAACTTTGATCGTAGAAAACAATCATTATTTTCCTGCAGAAAGTATCAAAAAAGAATATTTTAAAACAAGTGACACCCATACGTCGTGTCCATGGAAAGGAATGGCCTCCTACTACACCTTAGAAGTTGATGGCAAACAAAACCCCGATGCAGCTTGGTATTACCCAGAAGTAAGCGAATTGGCAAAAGGTATCAAAGGCCGAGTCGCTTTTTGGAAAGGTGTTTCTGTAACGCAATAAATCCTCTATGGTGGTTATAAAACAAAAGAGGCACAGGAATTTCCCGTGCCTCTTTTTTAACTAGTTATAACTAGACTACAATTCTAGAACAGCGTTCTCAGAACCTGCATAGTCGTTCCACTGATAACGATCAGCTTCTGCATCGTTTACGAATGCACCATCTACGATATACTTAAACTCGTAGCTGTTTTCTTTTGGAAGATCAAACGTCCCTTTAAACGTTCCATTCTTTAATTTCTTTAAGGTGCTACCTTTAGGGTTCCAGTTATTGAAATCGCCTACTACAGCTACTTTTTTTGCCTCTTCTGCTGGCACAGTAAATGTTACCTTACAGACGGGCTTAGTTTTTAAAAATTGTTTTGTAATTGCCATGATATGTATTTTTTAAAATATACGGCAAAACTACTATATTAAGATGCTCATTTACAATGATTCATATCAGTTTTATGAATTTGATAATAATTTGGCAACAATTAACAATTGTCTGAAAATTAGCGCTTTAAAAAATAATAAGTCGGTAAATTCTACCGTACTGTTTTTACTATTCTTACAATTTCATCTATCTCATCCTGTGTGTTATAAAAATGAAAACTCAAGCGGATGCCGTTTCCTCGTTGCGCACAAAGCACATCATTCTCCAACAACTTCTTAAAAAGGGCTGCATCCCCCTTTATATTAAAAATGGTACTATGCGCTTCTCGCTTTAGGATACCCTGTTCCAAAAGTCCTAATGCTGCGAACTCCTGCTTTGCTTTTATGGACAGTGATTTATTATGTGCGCTAATTTTATCCATTCCTATGTTGGACATAAAATCTAAGGAAAATTTTAAGCTCCCAAAATTAAGGCAGGATAAATGGCCCGGCTCCATCTTTTTAGCAAATCGGATACTACCTTTCTTACTCAAATCACCATTAGCAGCATTGAATCCGATACTCCGCACTGAGAAGCGCTCTTGAACTGCATCGGAAAACAACATAAAACCATTTCCGTATCCTGCCAACAGCCATTTATAAGCGCTGGCACCCAATACATCTATACCAGAATTGTCAAAATTGAAGGTTCGGGTACCACAAAACTGGGTCCCATCTACAATAATGATTAAATTGGGATGGGACTTTTTTAGTTCTTTGAAAAAATCAGTATCCATCAAGAAACCATCCAACCATTGCACCATGCTCAAAGCCAACACCTCAATAGTATTCGCACGAATCGTTTCTTGGATACGCTCCTCTATATCTGCATCCATTTGGACATAAGAAATATCAAAATCCCTATTTTCAAAAGACCAGTTTACCGAGGGATAGTCATTTTCCAACAATAACACTTTAGTTTTTGGTTGCAAGCCTTCTAACAAGAGATTGAGTGCCGTTGAAAAATTAGGAACCAAAGCCACATTTTCTCGTTTACAATTAAAGAATTCCCCAACTGTACTTCGCGTATTGAAGAGAATTTTTAATGATCTTTCTCGCATGGCGCTGCCATGCAACAGAACGTCTAAATCATGCTCCTGCCGCCAATCCAGCAGCGAATCGTACATAGGGCCATATACTGCCGTGTTTGCATAAATACCCTTTCGTATAACCGGAAATTCTTTTCTTATTTTTTCCATGTATCGTTTATCCTAGATTCCGTTCAAACTACACCAAACCAATACGTGCTTTAAAAATCATAATTGACGTATCTTTAGCCTAAAGATAGAAATAGTATCATATTGGTGGCATCCTTTTTGCCATTCTATTTCTTGTACTATAAAAATAAATTTTAGTGAGCACCATTACAATGATAGCTGCTGCGGCAGAAAACAATGCCTTAGGAAAGGACAATGACCTCTTATGGCATTTACCAGATGATTTTAAGCGTTTTAAAAGGCTAACTATTGGACACAAAATCATTATGGGTCGCAAGACCTTTGAAAGTTTTCCAAAACCCTTGCCCAAACGCACCCATATCATCATTACAAGAGACACCACGTATAGTGTGCCTTATGAGAATTGTATCATTGTGCATTCTTTGGAGGATGCTTTAAAGCAAGTATCCGAAGAGGATGCCTTTATTATTGGTGGTGGAGAAATCTACAAACAAGGGGAGGCTTTTGCAAACATCATTGAGTTAACACGCGTGCATACTAGTGTGGAAGCAGATACCTTCTTTCCTGACATAGATGTAGCTTGTTGGAAACTTACAAAAGAAGAGCATCACCCCCAGGATGAAAAACATAAGCATGCTTTCACCTATTTAACCTATTCTAGAGTTGACGATATTTAAAAATCCAGAAATCGCACTTCTTTTTCTGCTGGAACGGACAACACAAAACGCTCCAATAGTTCGGCGTCTGTATTGGTAAAGAATTGCTGTTTCCCTATCGTACTCGCTGTATTTAAAAGCCTATTCTTCTGTAAAATAGCTTTGGTCTGGCGTGCTACGGCCTCACCCGAATCAATTATCTTAACATCTTCTGGGAGCATTTCGTTCAATAGCGGAATCAAGTATGGGTAATGGGTACAGCCAAGCACCAAATAGTCAATCCCCTTATCTAGCATGGGCTGCACGTATGTTTTCAAAAGCATCCTAGTTTCATCAGCATTCAACTTACCGCTTTCAATCAGTTCTACCAAACCCTTCCCTTGTTGTTCAATAATCGTGATGTTGCTCGCATGATTTTGTATCGTGCTATGAAATAAACTACTCGTCAATGTGCCTTTGGTAGCTAAAACCCCTACGGTTTTAGACCTAGAGTTGAGCGCTGCAGGCTTTATAGCAGGCTCAATACCGATAAAAGGGACAGGGTAGTTATTTCGCAGGTACTCAATAGCGTTTGTTGTAGCTGTATTGCAGGCCACTACAATCAATTTGCAGCCCTTGTCCAGTAGGTGTTCTGTATTTTTTATTGCGAGCTGAAGAATCTCATCTGCAGATTTTTCTCCATAGGGCGCATGCTTACTGTCTGCTAAATAAATACAATGCTCATAGGGCAGCAGTTCCTGAATCTCTTTCCAGATAGACGTTCCTCCTACCCCCGAATCAAAAATACCTATTGGATGTTTGTTCATAGCGCTAGTTACTGCAGCACAACTGAAATAGGTTTTCCTGTGCTTCCACTAGGGAATGAAATACCCAATAGTGCAGATATGGTGGGCGCTATATCCGGAATTTCGGTGCGTTCTACCGTACTTCCTTTTTTTATCCCTTTTCCAAAGAAAAGTAGCGGTGCATGGGTGTCATAAATTTGGGGAGATCCATGCGTAGAACCTGTTTTACCATAGCTTATAAATCCTGGCTTCAGCACCAAAAGCACATCGCCAGAACGTTTTTGGTTGTATCCGTTTTGGAGTATGTAGGGAATTCCGCTCGTATACTCATTCTGCCACATTTGGTCCCCTGTGTATACGCGATCTATAAAGTCAAAACCTAGATATTCCTTTGCTATATCCTCTTGCACCCGCTTTAAATCTAAATCCAAGTTTTTAATAATCTTATGGTCTAAGAAAATTTGTAGGTTGGAAAAATTCTTAATGATGTCCTCGGTACCGTACTTATATTTCAAAAAGTCAGAGAATTCAGTCTTTATGGTATTATAATCTACATACCCAGCAGGTATTTTCATATCCTTAAGATATGCTGGCACCTCCACTGCTCCATGGTCGGCAGTCAAAAATACAGTATACTCGCCTTCACCCACTTTTTTATCCAAAGCGGTAAGTAATCGTTCCAAATCGGCATCTAATCGCAAATAGGTGTCTTGTATTTCCTTTGAATTCACTCCATATTTATGCCCTACGTAGTCGGTACTCGAAAAGCTAATGGCTAAAAAATCCGTATCGCCATCGGTACCCAAGCCCTCTTTCTCCAGTGCTTCTAATGCAAAATCCGTGGTGAGGCTATTACCATAAGGGGTGCCTGAAATCAAGCCAAAATCCTTTGTTTTATCCAAAAGACCAGTTGTATTATGCGGAAAAGTAGGCGAAGTTTCACCGTTAAACAATCCTTCATACGTATTATTATCAGCGCCACTTTCGGTATACGTGCTTATATCTTTTAGGGTTGTCCAGGCTCTTTTATAGGACTGCACCGCACCAGAGGAGTTAAAATCACTTACCCAGGTAGGCAGTTTATCCATGTAATAGGTACTGCTTATCCATTTCCCTTCATCCGCACCATGAAACCAATACGCTGCATTTGCAGTATGTCCTCCCGGTAGCACCGCACCTCTGTCCTTTATAGCTATGGCTATGGTTTTTCCGCGCATCTGGGTATGCAATCGTAGTTCGTCCGAGACCGTCGTAACGCTCATGCGATGGGGCGACATTTGTCCGGCGTCACTTTTAGTACCTACCGAAGCGTAACTATCGTCACCCGCACAATATACCGTCTCATCATTTTCTTTGTCATACCAATTATTACCAATAACACCATGGGTTGCAGGCGTAGTTCCTGTGTAAACCGATGTATGCCCTGGACCGGTACTTGTTGGCGCATAATTAAAATGGTTGTTCTTACAGTTGAAGCCTTCGGTAATCATCCGCTTAAATCCCCCTTCTCCGTACTGATTGTAAAAGCGTGTTATGTAATCATAACGCATCTGATCCACCACTATACCAACCACCAACTTAGGCTTGGCTCTCAAATGAGTATCATCTTCTACCTTCGACTTCTTTTGCCCGGTTAGGGTGAAGACTGAAAAGAGACTAATAAAAATGAAACGAAAAACGAAACCACGACTAAAATCCATACCTATATATTTATAAGGTAAAAGTAAATAAAATCTCCCTTAAAAGATGAAATCAAGGTCAAATCAAGCCCTTTATTGTTACTTTTACATTCAGAAACCTATTTAAAACGCATGAACTATTTAGCGTCTATTGGAAGCTATGCCATTATGGTCCGGGAAGTTTTTAAAAAACCCACCAAATGGCGTATCATGAAATCTCTTATTTTAAAAGAAATAGACGAACTCATCTACGGGTCTCTTGGCATTATTATTTTCATTTCTTTTTTTATTGGTGCCGTTGTTGCCATACAAACGGCTCTAAACCTTACCAGTCCTTTAATCCCTAAAAATCTCATTGGCTTTGCTACACGACAGTCCATTATTTTAGAATTTGCACCCACTTTTGTGTCGGTGATCATGGCAGGGAAAGTAGGTTCTTACATCACATCCAGTATAGGTACCATGCGCGTTACCGAACAGATAGATGCCTTAGAGGTTATGGGGGTGAATTCCTTGAACTACCTCGTATTTCCAAAAATAGTAGCCATGCTCTTTTATCCATTTGCCATAGCCATAGCTATGTATGTAGGTATTTTTGGTGGATGGTTTGCCGGTGTTTTTGGCGGATTTCTAACCAGTGCGAATTTTGTTGAGGGACTACAGATGGATTTTGTTCCGTTTCATATCGCCTATGCTTTTATAAAAACATTAATCTTCGCCTTCGTTATTGCCACCATTCCTTCCTATCACGGATTTTACATGAAAGGGGGCGCACTGGAGGTTGGTAAAGCGAGTACCACATCCTTTGTATGGACCAGTGTGGTTATTATTATATTGAATTATCTGCTAACACAACTTTTGCTAGGCTAATGATAGAAGTAAACGACATACACAAATCATTTGGAGATGCCCATGTGCTAAAAGGAATAAGTACGGTTTTTGAGAACGGAAAAACCAATTTGATTATAGGTCAAAGTGGGTCAGGTAAAACCGTATTCTTAAAATGCCTGTTAGGCTTATTTTATCCAGAACAAGGAGATATCGTGTATGACGGAAATAGCTATGCTTCCCTTCCTGATAAGGAAAAAAGAAACCTGCGGCAAGAGATGGGTATGGTTTTTCAAGGCAGTGCGCTTTTTGATAGTATGACGGTCGCCGGCAATGTTATGTTTCCGTTAGAAATGTTCACCAAGCAACCGAAATCGGAAATGACAGATAGGGTAGATGCCGTTCTTAAAAGGGTAAACCTAATTGATGCACACCATAAATTTCCTTCTGAAATATCTGGGGGGATGCAAAAAAGAGTTGCTATTGCACGTGCCATTGTTATGAATCCTAAATACCTATTTTGCGATGAGCCAAACTCTGGTCTAGATCCCAAAACCGCTATATTGATAGATAACCTCATCAAAGAAATTACGGAGGAATACGATATTACCACGGTTATAAATACCCATGATATGAACTCCGTAATGCAAATTGGAGAGAAAATTCTATTTCTAAAAGACGGACTCAAGGAATGGGAAGGCACTAAGAACGAAATCTTCAAAACCGATAACGAAGCAGTTACCGATTTTGTGTATTCTTCGGATCTTTTCAAAAAAGTACGGCAAATGTATATTGAGGAGCGGAACTAGAGGGTTACTACGAATCTGGTGCTGCCAATTACACGCTATTCTTATCCAAGGTCTATCAATCTAAACTAACTTCTTTGATCTGAAGGTTTTTGTTTTGCAATCGGAGCTTCAACCACTCGTGCAATTTTTTTATATCCTTCTCCGTCTGAAAGGGTTTTGCTTCCTTTTTCCAAGTCACCTCAAACACGGGAATGGTATCCGTTTTAGCAAAATCGGTGGAAATCATGTAGGAATACGCCAGTCTATCTAAATTCTCATAATTCGTCTTGGCCTCTAAACTTATTTCCGGAAAAGGAATCTGTCCTGCTGTTCCCTTGTTCAATCGCATGAGTTCCGATTCTAAAAAAGAGATTTTTTCATCCTTACTAGACAATTGGTTCTTCTGTGACTCGTACAGTTCATTAACATATTTAAGTTGATCGCCCGCTTCATTTTTAGACCCTTGCACCACATTCAGTGTAGTTCCATTTAGTTTAGGATACTCGGTCATCTGAGTCTTCCACGTCGAAATAATATTATCCGGTATGGTCTCATTACCCATAAACACAACTTCTACTAGGGAGTTCTTCCCTTCATTAAATTCAATATCCGTTAGATTATCTAAAAATCGACCTTCCCCTGAGAATTGATACGGGGCAATTTTCTCCTTAACAAAACGGGTTGCATCCTTACGGAATAAGGATTGTTGAAACACATTATAAAAGGTAAATCCAGCAGGTACCATTACAAGGATAGCGACTAGAGATGCCATTCGTGCTATAAACCTACGCCGTTGCGAATTCACATAGCGCACCATGGGAAAGCGCAGTAATTTAATGACCAAGAAGGTAGCCAAGGCAATAAAAATGGTATTAATGGTAAACAGGTACATGGCACCCGCAGCATAATCCCAATTGCCTATCGCTAAGCCAAATCCAACGGTACACAATGGCGGCATTAATGCGGTGGCAATAGCAACCCCAAAAATAACACTAGCAATGGTTCCCTTCTTTGCCCTAGCGATGACCAAGGCCAAACCACCAAAAAAAGCAATTAAGACATCTCTAATATCCGGTGCTGTTCTGGCTAGTAACTCCGAGGATTCATCTCGTAACGGAAAAAATTTAAAAAACAGAAAAGCGGTCAGAACACTCAAAACCACCATCACCCCAAAATTCTTTAAGGACCTTTTAAGCGTGTCTATATCATTGATACCAATAGACATGCCAATACCCAAAATTGGACCCATGAGCGGAGAAATAAGCATGGCTCCGATAACCACGGCGGTAGAGTTAGCATTTAACCCTATGGAGGCGATGAATATAGAACAGATAAGAATCCAAGAGGTATGGCCTTTAAAAGGAATATCCGCTATAATCGCTTCTTTGGTTGCTTGCTGATCTGTATTGGTACGAATATCCAAAAGTTCCCATAAGAACTTTTTGGTACTCCCCAACAATCCCTGTAAATCTTTCTTTACATCCTCCCCACTTTCGATAGTACTATCTGTGGGAGTGCTATTATCCTGACCTGATTTATCTTGCATACTTATGCGTACTTATCGCCGAATTTATCTTTTACTTTATTCAGTACTTTTTTAATATCCTGCTCCTTAGCCTTGGGATATATTAAAAGTACATCTTTTTTATCTACAATAATATAATCCTGTAAACCGTCTACAACCACAATCTTATCTTTGGGAGAACGGATCATATTTCCAGAAGCATCCTCGGCCAATACTTGCGCATTTACAACTGCGTTTCCATCGGTATCCTTATCCAGTTTATCGAATAAAGAACCCCAGGTGCCCAAATCATTCCAGTCAAAGGTAGC
>RCNB010003582.1_pt1 | contig 10479 bp, 11 predicted proteins | sample 2041321 | NCBI WGS metagenome assembly RCNB01 (sample SAMN09708232, study PRJNA481090) | Marine sediment metagenome, whole genome shotgun sequencing project.
AGAAACGCAAGAGTTGGTTGTACCTAAATCAATTCCAATAATTTTACTCATAATATTTATTTGTTAATAGTTTTCCGTTCCTACCTAACGTCAGGCAGGTGAACAGAAATTATAGTGTTATTATTTTTTAAACTCAACTACTAATAGTCAATGATTATGCCATGACAAAAAATCTGACATGATGTCAGATTTGTTTTTTATAGATTAATTTTATTATACTCTACTTTGGTATTAGTTTTGATATATAAAAAGAAAACTTAGTTAATATGAAACATCTATGACTAAAAACAGAGTGGTACAAAGAACTAGTCATATGGATGTACCATGTGACCTTAAAAAAATAATCTTAAATTTTTACACATGAAACGTATATTATCCTTTATTACTGTATTTGCATTATTATTCACCGCTTGCGAAGGCCCCCAAGGACCTCCAGGATTTGACGGTGAAACAATCGCCTCAGCTGCCTTTGAAATTGTCATAGATTTTAATAACGCCAACAATTACGAAGTCTTTGAATCTTATGGTTTTGATGTTTTTCCTTCAGATGTTACCCTAGTTTATATCTTATGGGACGTCGTAGATGGACTAGATGTTTGGCGTTTAGTGCCACAAATCGTTCAGTTTAATAATGGTAATTTAGTTTACAACTACGATTTTACACAACTAGATGTGCGTTTCTTCTTAGATGGCACAACTAATTTCGCAACTTTAGATCCGGTTTTTACACAGCAACAGGTCTTTAGAGTCGTCGTGGTACCAGCTGATAATGTCGGTCGTTTAGATGTATCGAATTTAGATGCCGTAATGAATATGTATGGTATTACAGAATTTCAGAGGCGTTAAAATTTTATTTAAATAAATTTAAAACGAACAGTTTTGACTCCAAAAGTCAAGACTGTTTTTTTTATGCGCTCCATCCAAACAAAATGTATATTTGCGATACATCTAAAACGTTTTCGTAAATGGAATGTATCTCTGTCTTTGATATGCTAAAAATAGGCGTGGGCCCATCGAGTTCTCATACTTTAGGCCCTTGGCGCGCAGCTGAACGCTGGATTCAAGAACTTAAAGACAAAAAGCGCTTTGATAAAGTTGAAAAAATCACAGTCGATTTATATGGGTCTTTATCTTTAACAGGAAAAGGGCATGCCACAGATTATGCCGTTTTACTCGGACTCAGTGGTGCTGATCCAGAATATGTACCTGTTGATAGTATTGATGCCATCATATCGAAAATAAAAAACACCAATACACTCAACTTCAACAATGAAAAAGAAGTTTCTTTTAATATAAAAGAACAGATTATTTTCAATCGGAAATTTTTACCTTTTCATTCAAATGGTATCGCATTTAGTGCATTAATTAATGGACGGAAGTATAAATCGACCTATTACTCTATTGGAGGTGGTTTTGTAGTACAAGAAGAACGAAAGATTTCAAAAGCTAATAAAATAATTTTCTACTGTACGTTTCCATATCCTGTCTCTTATGGTACAGAACTGCTTAAGTTTTGTAGTCAATTAGAACTCTCGATTTCTGGAGTGGTTTTGGAAAATGAAAAATCAATACGGCCAATAGAATCGATAGATTTTGAATTGAAACGTATATGGAATACCATGTTAGAATGCATGTATGTTGGCTGCCATACCGAAGGTAATTTACCTGGTGGATTAAATGTGAGACGCCGTGCCTTTGATATACATAAGAACTTAATTGGAGAGCACAAGTATGAAAACCCACAAGAATGGCTTGAGACGGTAAGAAAAACTGAAGTTAAGTTTCGACAGATATTAAAATGGGTCAGCTGTTTTGCTTTAGCTGTTAATGAAGTCAATGCTTCTTTAGGTCGTGTCGTGACAGCTCCAACAAATGGAAGCGCTGGTGTTATACCATCCGTACTGATGTATTATTTGGTGATTGAGAATCACGACGCTGATTTTGAACACATTAAAAAATTCTTGTTAGTCGCTAGTGAAATAGGAAGTATCTTTAAAAAAGGAGCGACCATTAGTGCCGCTATGGGAGGGTGTCAGGCAGAAATAGGGGTCTCTTCAGCCATGGCTGCCGGAGCATTATGTGAATTATTAGGAGGAACTCCTGAGCAAGTATTAGTGGCTGCAGAAATAGCAATGGAACATCACCTCGGTTTAACCTGCGACCCAATTGGAGGTTTAGTTCAAATCCCTTGTATAGAACGAAATGCTATGGGAGCAATTAAGGCCATAAATGCTGCCGAATTAGCATTAGACACTGATCCTGAAAATGTAAAAGTCCCCTTAGATAAAGTCGTAAACACAATGTGGGAAACCGCTAAAGATATGAGTACGAAGTATAAAGAAACGTCTGAAGGCGGTTTAGCTATTAGCGTAAATATGTCAGATTGTTAAAAGCCCATCTAAACCTTGCCAACGGATAGACTTTTTTACTGTTACGAATAAAAATGAAATTCTAGAATTTTTATCTTTTTACTTCAAACTGAAGACTTGCCTACTGAAGACTGCCTAATGATTACACCCGTCTTTTCGTCTAGTATCCACTAAATAAATGATTTTCCAAGTTCCATCGTCTTTAATGAGTTGAAACGAATTGACTCCACAATGGCTAAATTCTCCTTGATACCAAAATTCGTAAGGAGTCCATGCATTCGCCATAGGTCCGTCTACTTGAATGCTAAAATCTAATAATTTCTCTTCAAATTTTGTGTCTTTTGGAATGCTCGCTATATTTTTTACAAATTGATTATAATTCTCTTCCTTTAAAATCGTTTTGCCTTCTTTATTTATGGATATAGATTGAAGTATAATCTTTTCAGTCACCATAGCCTTTAAAGCTGATGTATCTTGCTTATGAAAAGCTTCAAAAAATTCTATGATTTTTGCCTTTACATTTTCATTTTCAGACTTTTGAGCGTTTACATTTAATCCAAAGCATAAAATGAACATAAGTATTTTGTGTTTCATTATTGATATAATTTATTTGAAATTAAGGATTCAACAGTATTTATTAAATATAATAAACAAAAGTTTAACAAAACTCATTATTTTTACGAATACTAAAAAAAGTTAGATGTCCGTAGCAAAAAAAGAATATAAAAGAATTACAGTTAAGACTTTAGTAGATATGAAGTCTAAAGGCGAGAAAATATCGATGCTTACTGCCTATGATTATACGATGGCCAAAATCGTTGATGGCGCTGGCATAGATGTTATTTTAGTTGGTGATTCGGCGAGTAATGTTATGGCTGGACATGAGACAACATTACCGATTACATTAGACCAAATGATCTATCATGCCTCTTCTGTCGTAAGAGCAATCGATCGTGCGTTAATTGTGGTTGATTTGCCTTTTGGAAGCTATCAAAGTGATCCTAAAGAAGCCTTGCGATCTGCCATTAGAATAATGAAAGAATCTGGCGGACATGCCGTAAAAATGGAAGGTGGCAAAGAAGTCAAAGAATCTATTAAACGCATCTTAAATGCTGGAATACCTGTCATGGGCCATTTAGGATTAACACCGCAATCCATTTATAAATTCGGAACCTATACCGTAAGAGCTAAAGAAGACCTAGAAGCACAACAATTAAAAGAAGATGCTCTAATGCTAGAACGCGCTGGTTGTTTTGGAATTGTTTTAGAAAAGATTCCTGCAGATTTAGCTAGAGAAGTTGCTGAAAGTGTTTCAATTCCTGTTATTGGTATCGGTGCCGGTGATGGTGTCGATGGCCAAGTTCTTGTTTTGCACGATATGCTCGGTATGACACATGAGTTTAATCCGCGCTTTTTAAGACGCTATATGAATCTTTATGAGGATATGACAACAGCTATTTCTCAGTATGTTAGTGATGTAAAATCAAGTGATTTCCCAAATGAGAATGAACAGTATTAATCTTCAGTCAACAGTGTTCAGTGTGAAGTTGCAGTCTAAATAAATTTTCAATTAATTAAATTCGTGAAAATTAGTGAAATTCGTGTCTCAATTTATCGTTATCCATGTCTAAAATTGTATCCAATAAATCCAACCTACAGGTTCTCCATGAAGACAACCACATCATCATCGTCAATAAACGTGCTGGTGATATTGTACAAGGTGATAAGACCGGTGACAAACCCTTGAGCGAGGTTGTCAAATCTTATTTAAAAGATAAATACAATAAAGAAGGCAATGTATATCTCGGTGTTGTGCATCGTCTAGACCGACCAACTACAGGTATTGTTATGTTTTCAAAAACAAGCAAAGCGCTGCCTCGACTTAATAAATTATTCGCAGAAAAATCAGCAAAAAAAACCTATTGGGCTTTGGTTAAAAACCAACCACCAAAAACTGAAGACACACTCGTAAATTGGCTAAAAAAGAATCCTAAAAACAATAAATCTACAGCCTACCCTAAGGAAGTTGAAGGCAGTAAAAAAGCAATTCTACATTATAAAACCCTTAAAAAACTGGATAATTTCTATTTGTTAGAAATTGATCTAGAAACAGGACGGCACCATCAAATACGGGTGCAATTAGCATTAATTGGCTGCCCAATAAAAGGCGATCTTAAATATGGCTTTGATCGCAGTAACAAAGATGCAAGTATCAGTTTACATGCCAGAACACTTCGTTTTATGCATCCTGTAAAAAAAGAAAAGATTAGCATTACGGCTCCTTTACCTAAGGATCCATTATGGAATGCTTGCACGAGCTTATAATCTAAAAATTAAATATTTACAGAAGATTGTCAGGTTGAGCGCAGTCGAAACCCAAGGATATACCTAAGCATCAAAACCTTTTGTTACTTCGCTACATACATTTAGGAATTCTATTTAATTTTCTGTAGAATTCAGTTGATGTCTGGCATACTAAATTGATAGTAAAATGCGTAATTCGACACCCATTCCTAACTCTTCCCTAGAAAGGGAACAAGTGGGCATTGATTTTAGTGAAAAACAAGACAATTTCATAGACACAATAGGTACGCTTTGAAGAATTCGCGGCTTTAATCTGAAAACGTTATCTCAACCACCTATGAAAAAGATTTAGACACTTGCCTCAAGGCAACAACATCACTAGTGTTTCAAACTTAAATTTTTTAGTTAAATCGTTCTATACGGATAAATCAAATTAAGCGTTGTGCCCTTTTTTGGTTGAGATTCTAGTTGAAAATCAGATTTAATAAGTTCTGCCCGTTTCTCCATATTAATTAAACCAGAACCTTTCTCTGCAGAATTTATATCGAAACCTACTCCATCATCTGCAACCCTAATTTCTAATCTGTCTTTGTGATAATTTAAAGCAACATTCAAATTTTCTGCCTCAGCATACTTAAGTGTGTTAGAGGAAAACTCTTGAAGAATACGAAACAAGATGAGTTCATCTTTTTTGTTTTCAAAATTTACCTTCTCACCAGTCATTGTCACGTGAGACTGAATTAATCCTGTTTTGTTTAAGCGCTCTATTTCATTTTTTACCGTGGCATCAAAACCCAAATTAAAAATCACATCGCTGTTTAGAGATTTTGATAAGGCTCTTACTTCATCTAATGTGCTTTTTAGAGTTTCTGCGGCATTACTAACTTTAATCTTAGCATTATCATCATTGACAATTTTCACAGCCGCATTCATTTGCATGGTAGACATCACCAACATTTGCCCAATATTATCATGCAATTCCCTACCGACATGTTTTAAAGTTTCTTCTTGGATTTCTTGCTGTGTTTTAATCAGTTCTTCATCAAATTCCTTTTGCTGCTTAAACTTTTCTAGGATAAGCTTATTCTTTTGTTTTTGAAAAACGATAAAAAACAATATGATTAGCGAGACTATAATTACTACAACCACTAACATATAAATGAGTAGATTTCGCTCTGACTCTGAACTTATAATTTGATTTCCGGTTTGCAAAATAAGAGTGCGAATGTTAGTGTTAAGTAAAAACAAATATTAGTAAACAAGAGTATTTGCCATTTTAAAATAATAAAATTCCAATCAGCTTGCGAAAAATAAATTTCGTAAAAAACTGTAGGTACAAAGATCAAATTCCACATTAGAATGGATGTATTAATGTAAAAATAGATAGATCTATAGAAATTTAAAATTTCTTTGCTTTGCAAAATCTGAATATAATAGATTGAAATAGCCACAAAAACCATCCATAAACTCAAAACACTTAAAAATATATTCATTGTAGAACATAAATACTCAAAATTAAAAATACAGTAACTAAAAATTAATACAAAATAGATAAGAAATCCATACTTCAATATACGTTTATACTGAATTTTCTCAATAATTTTATAATTGATATAATATGTAAAACTAACCAATCCCAAAAACCAGAAAATATTATATACCCAATAATTATTTTCAATTAAAGTCCCTTCAATCAAATAAAAATAACCAAGGTCCCTAAAATATTGAGGATAATAGCCTATCAAATCCAATAGAAATGAGTACACCAAGAAGAAGACCAAATATTTAGCAACAGTAAATTTATACTTCTTGTAAAGCAAAATACCTGTGAGTGCTGCTAAAAATTCAACGGAATAAGAAATAATTTGATAATATGTGCTAAAAAACTCTTCCATTTAAGCCTTTTTAATGAGGATAATTTGAACTAGGAGGATAACCACTTTGGCCAACATTTAAACCATCTCCTCCAGGTATATCTACACCTCCACCTTGCATAGGTAGCATACTTCCTTGTGCAGTATTCTTATAACCGGTTGGAATAAAAAATAGAGTCGTTAAGCCTGTTTCGCCTTTAGTCCCTGGATAAGATCCTAAATACACTCTTAAACCATCCATGGTATACTTCAACTCACCAGCTTGGTTCTCTGCATAGTTAATATAATTCTGTATATCTTCTAAAGACCACCAAGAAGATCTGTTATCACCGCCATCAGTTGATTTTTTAAAAAGTGAATCGTTTATAATTCTGTGCTTTGTATTAAAAGCCAAATCTAAGACCTTGGCTTGGGCCGGCGTAATTATACCTTTCGGAGCTTCAGCACGAGATTGAGAGGTCATTTCCTCCTGATCATTAGAGCCATAAAAATACATTGCACATGCACCTAAAATAATGCCTAGAATAAGTAATCCGAAATTTTTCATAATACGATGTTTAAATTGATTAATAGTTGTCCTAAAATATTCAATTTATTGAACATAACAAATTATTATTAATCATTTACTTACACTATGAATCTTTTAGTCTGATTTTTAATGTGTTTCCTGTAGTTTTTTGACTTAGACTATTAATTGCTTTTTCTGTCAATTGTAATACTCTTGGATAACCACCTGTTGTCTGACAGTCGCGCATGAGAACAATTAATTGGCCCGACGGAGTTAACTGAACCGATCCAGGTAAGACTGGACCTGTTAAAATTGACTCTAAGTTATTTTCTAAAATTGGAGCTAACTGATACGCCATTCTGTTATTTAATTTAGAAACACTCATGTTGGTTTCTAAAAGTTGCTTTTGGCTTTCTTCCGACAACCTATGGAATTCAGGCCCTATATATACCTCAAGTAGATCACCGCTAATTATTTCAGCATTATATTTTACATGAGCATTTAAGTGCTTCTGAACCCCGACAAAGCTGTTATACTCTAATATCTCGTTATCAATAATTCGGTTTGTGATCGTTATTGGCTTATACATACTTCTACTTCCAAGAACGGACTCACACAAAAAGCCATTTTTAATTGCTATATAGGCTCTAAAGCCTCTATTCAATCTACCAAAACTCAATATATCATTCGCTCTAATTGATATACTGATATTCATTTTAATGGGATTACCATTTAGTTTAGGATGCATTACTGCACCAGAAACAGCAATTACGGTAGGTTCTAAAAAATGCAACGTCGGACCCGTCATTGTTATTTCTAGCATGGCAGCATTAGTAGAGTTTCCTAGAATTGCATTTGCAAATTGACTCGAATACGAATCCATTGCTCCTGAAACAGGCACTCCATAACAGCGTTGACCAAAACGACCTTGGTCTTGAATGCTTGTAAAAAAACCAGATTTTAGAACCTTAAGCATAAGTATTCGATGACTTTAATTGATATTGAAATGTCCTTACAGCATTTAAAATGTCCAAATATTCGAGTTTCTCAACAGGAACAAACTTAACCCGATCACCAGCTTTTATTAGACACGGAGGTCTTTGATTTGAATCAAATAATTCTATTGGAGAATTCCCAATAGTATGCCAACCTCCAGGACTATCTTGAGGGTAGATTCCAGTTTGATTTCCACCTATGGCTACAGATCCTTTTTTAACATTAAGACTAGGGGTTGTTTTACGGTCTAAAAACAACTTCGGATCCAATCCACCAAGGTATAAAAAGCCAGGTAAAAAGCCAATAAAAAAAACAGTATATATGGTCTCGGAATGCCATTTGACAATTTCAACTTTCGATAGATTTTTAGTCTTAGAATACGACTCTAAATCTAGTCCAAATTCGTCACTATAACAGACCGGAATTTCCCAAATAGGGGCTTCTTTTATTTCATAGTTATTTTGTTGTATATTTAATGCTTTAAGCGTCAATATTTCACCATTGACATTCTCAATAGTGAAACCGTAAATAACTAAAATTGAATTATATGAAGTTATTACTTCAATACTTTGTTTAATACATGAATTTTCAATAGCCTTTTTAAAATTTAAGATGCTTTTGAGAATAGAATCATCAATAATCGCTGGCCATTCTATTAAAACAGAGCGGTCATTAAACCTCGAATATTGCAGATCATAAATCATAAATACTATTGAATTTCAATACTGTTTTTTGGTAATTCCTGATTCAAATATTTTAAAATTTCTAAGGCATTTTTAGTATCGCCATGAACACAAAACGTTGCTGCATTTATCGGCGCCACTACCCCACTTAATGTTACGACTTTTTGATGGGTAATCATTAGTAAAACATGATGCAATATAGCCTCTTTATCACTCAGTATTGCATGGTCATTTTTCCGAGATACTAGAGACAAATCCTCATTGTAATTCCGATCTGCAAACCCTTCATAAATCACTTCTATTTTTTCGCGAATAGCCAATTTAGCAATCACAGAATTACAGGGCGCATAAAGCTTCATTGGCATTGCAATACTTTTTACAACTTCAATCATAACCTTTGCCGTTTTTTCATCCTTGGCTACTAGATTATATAATGCACCATGAGGTTTTATATGATGCAATTGTGCATTTTCAGCATGCAATACCTTTTGCAACGCTCTTATTTGCTGCTTTAGACTTGCATATAAATCTGCCGCAGATAATTCCATATCCAACCTTCCGAAATTAGCTCTATCAGGAAACGACACCAATCTTCACCCTATTTGTAATAGCCAATTTCACAACCTTAGTCATTGTTTCTATATCGCCCGCATGACCACCACACGCAATATTACAAGACGACACATAAGGCATTAGCACTGACTCATTATCAAGTCCTTCACCAACATCTGCATTAATATCTATTTGAAATACACCCTTCATTTAAATCAATTTAAATACACTTAAAATTCCCTTTACGCCTAAAAAGACAGTCGTCACAAGAATAACAACCCCAATACCGTTCTGAAGCTTAGAATTCTTATACGCCCCTAAAACAGAAGCTTTATTCATTACCCACAGTAAAAAACCAGCGATAATAGGCAATAGTAGGCCATTGGCAACTTGTGCAAATTTTATAATCTCTATAGATTTGAAACCAATAGTTGAAAAAACTACCCCAAGGCCTAAAATAAACATCCAAACTGCTCTGAATTTTTTTGATTTAAAATCAGCATCCCAACCCAAACACCCACTGGCCACAAAAGCCGCAGCTAATGGTGCCGTAATAGCACTTGTTATGCCAGCAGCAAATAACCCAATTGAAAGAAAGTACTTCGCATTAACACCAAACAAAGGCTCTAAACCTTTAGCTAAGTCTGCAGCATTAGAAATGTCTTGCGATGGAATAGCGGACGCAGAAATCATAATACACATAGATACGATGCCGCCTATAATAACGGCGGTAATGGTATCTTTTCTCGCAAAATCTAAATCGCTTTTGTCTTTCCACTTCGTTTTAGCCAACGACGCATGCAGGAATAAATTATAAGGCACCACGGTGGTTCCGATTAATCCAATTATGGTTAAAATACTGCCTTCAGGAAACTTAGGAACGACTATACTTTTAGCGATTTCTAATAGATTTGGTTTTGTAATGATCGTTGTCGTTAAGAATGCCAAACTCATCAGTATGACTAAAAAAACTAAGGCTTTCTCTAATACCTTATAGTTACCTATGTATAATAACACAAAAGCTACAAGGCCTATTAATAAACTCATTACATTAACTTTAAAGCCTTCTATTTCAAGTATCGGGTTACCTAGGAGCGTTTGCATTCCTAATGCACCGCCACTAATGTTTCCGGCTTCATAAGCTGCGTTTCCGATGACAATAGCACTCAAAATTAAGATAATAGCAAAAAGAC
>RCNB010002845.1_pt1 | contig 10478 bp, 9 predicted proteins | sample 2041321 | NCBI WGS metagenome assembly RCNB01 (sample SAMN09708232, study PRJNA481090) | Marine sediment metagenome, whole genome shotgun sequencing project.
TCTCCGCCGTTGAAACGCTCCGCCTCTACTTCGGAAAATCCGCCTTTACCGTCGGGTACTTGGACTAGTTCTTTTTCCATGGGTTACTTTCCTTTAGGTTTAAATGCTACGCAATGTTCGACTACGTCGGTTTCGCGCTGTAACGCAATCATGTGCTGTCCGAAAGGCAGCTCTTTGACTTTAGCTCTAGGGGGATACACAGGGTTTCCCACTCGGTTTTCTGCGTAGATAGTACGGTCCAGGCAGTGACCTCTCCCCGTATTCTTTGCCACGCCACCTTTGCGGTGCGGTTTTATGATCGCGTGGTACAGTCCGCATTCGTTACAGGCTTTAGTATTCGACATCGTTACGCCCTTTCTAAGATGGATACCTTGTGTTTAATCAGGAGATTACGCGGGACTTCCCGTAGTGCGCAAGCAATTCTTCGGAATACTTTAACCTCTGTTGCAGATGGTTTGTCTGTTTCCGGTGCCCCGACGTATACACAAATATGCCCTACGGGAGTAGGAAGGGACACTTCATTTTCTTCGAGATGTCTAGAGTCTCCCCTGGACAGAATATCTATGCCATGACGCACCAGCACTTCTTTGTGGTTTAGCATGACATCATGCAACAGTTCCCCTAAGCGGACGGGGATATCTTCCACGTCCAGTTGTTTCAACTCGAGGACATAGGAATCTCCGTCTAGTTTAATATCACCCAGGGGGGCTTCTAAAGCCTTGCCCATTGGACGGTGTTTCTTCTTTTCTGCGAAGGGGTTGAATACGCCTTTAGGCATTGGTTAACCTTTCTTTAGGAACGGATCTGAACAGTCTACGTGGACGAATTCGAACTCCTCGTAGAGATAAAGCCCTTTCCGCGATAGGTTCATGTTGTCGTTACCTGGACGATCAACGATATGAGCAATACTCACACGGTGACCTCGGGATAGTTCCTTTCGACATTTTCCGCATTGGTGATCTCCTACCCTAGGCCTCTCGTCTCCGGGGGTATATGTGTCTTCAGCCATTATCGTTCCCCTCGCAGCCATGCTTGCGATACCGCATCAGCGGCGTTTAAGAGCCAATGATTTTTAGTTCGTAGGCTCGGTAGTATAAATTGTTGTTTTGCTAGGAAAGGTCTCACCAACAATTCGATACGTGGAGTGTCTCCTGGCGAGGTCCATTTCCGTACTATAAGTGTCTCAACGGTGCGGTGACACGCAGCGTTTACTGCCGCTATCCGGTTCTTGTTATAGACGACGACCGTAGATAGAAGATTGTCTTTTGCATGCTTAAAGGTAAATCTTCGAGTGGAAAATTGAGTGGGAACGTTATCAAACCAGGAGACTGCCGCTACGACTACTAAATTTTGGAGTGGATCTTCCCACAGTGATATCCCCGTTTGAAAACGCATAAGGGTAGTCTATAGGTAATAACGGGTACAGTCCAAGTTAATCGAGTTTCTTACCGAGCTCTTTCATTAGCTTTTTAGTAAACCTAACTTTACGCCCGCAGGTTTTGCATATCCCAAAACTCCCGACCACTCCCACGATCTGCTTACCACATTCGCAGCTGATTACTTTACTACCTGTTGGGCGTGCCATCCTGTTATGCTCCTCTTAGTAATTGTTAACCTAGACCAAACCAAGCTTTAGCGTAAATCTCAATGTTTGTAAAGTGTCGAGTAATCTTCGGATACCCTAGAATATCTAAAAGTTCTTTACCGTAGCCCATGCGAGGATTCTGGGGGTGATTCATAATTTTAACCATTCTTGCGGCGTGAATTTTTGGGTCCTTTGATCCCGTCCAAGTCCTTGGGTCCATATGTACAATAAACCCTACGTCTGTTGTAGCCCGTAATAACCTTCCAACTGCTTGCCGCATCTCCATGAACATTTGAGGTTTGGATAACTTGTTAAATGCCTGACCGCCCAGTTTTTTAGCTTGTGCTGCGTTAAGTGGGTCTTTGGGGCTAGGGAAGGGTAGCTTCGTTATGATTACCATCTTTAGCTTCTTTCCTGGGATGTCAATCCCTTCCCATAAACCCTTAAGACCAAAGATGACGCTATTAGGCGTTGCCATGTATGCTCGCAGAGCTGGGGCGGCTTTATTCTTCTGTTCAATAACAGTGATACCTGTTCCCCGCCACATGTCGTGGTCGTCTAAGTACTTTATGTAGTCTTCCATGTCATCCCGCGCGGTAAAGAGTACTAAGGTATCTCCCTTCATGAGTTTTACTAACTCGTTCACTCGTGTAGCATGCGCCGCTACCCATGTTGCCCTTGCCTCAGGTTCCTGTCGCGGAGCGTAAAGAGGTAAGTCGTCGGGCAGGTAGACCACGGCTTGGGTATTGAGGTCGAAAGGACTTTCATAGAGGCCCTTTTCCGTGAGAGTTGGGTCTAGTCCCAGCTCTTTTTCGAAGTATGAAAAGTCCTTACCCAGTGCCAAGGTGGCAGACAACATTATCTTGTGAGGTACCCGGGCTAGGTGTGGCTGTATGACAGGTCCGATCTCCACAAGCTGCCTATGAATACCTTTACTATCTTCTGAGACTACCTCTATTCCATCCGCCGGCCGCTCTTCATTCTGCAGGTCTATTCCGGCTAGGAACTCGCGCATGTTTGAGAACCCCTGCAGCAAGTCTCTAAGCGTTATATGAAAACTTTCCAGTTCCCCCTTAGAGTATTTTACGTCTACGTTAATAATCTTCCTTAGCTTATCCTTATCGTCTTTGAACTCTTTAAAGTCTTTCTTTGCGATAGACTTATCACTAGCCTTAGCAATACTGTTGCGAACACTCTCCGAGATTAGAAAGATTTTACTCCTCGTAATCGCTAGTGTCTCTCGCATGTTGTGCACTTGTTTCTGGATCTTCGCTAGGTCGAGTGTCCCTTTATAAATCCTTCCTCCGTTGGCAGCAGTGTGCAGTGCTGTGAAAGATGTTAAGACTTTTTCGATATCCTCTTTGGTGTCTTTAGTAGTTACGACTCCGGAGTCGTCAATGTACCCCATGAGGGCATCGTCCTGTTGGTAATCCTTCACATAACTTCTAACGGAATAACGGGTAAGGTCCGAGGAGAAGGCAGCCCTAAGAGCTTTGTGGAATTTGTGACCTTCATCTACGATGAGTATATCGTAGGGCCCTAGTATTAGTCCGTCCAGTCTGTAGTCGATACCTATCAAGGTGTGATTGGTGACTACCAACATCATGTCTTTAGGTTTGGGACGGCAGACATCTTTGTTAGGGCATATTTTAGCGTTTATGCAGTTCTTTGCAGATACTTTAGGCCACCATTTGGGCTCTTCTAGAGCTTCCCATTTGGCGACGTCTAGTGGCCTCCCGGAATACTTACGTTCAAAATCTTCCATCTGCTGCTTGTCCGCTGCGGGAACTTTACCAAGACGTTTGCGACAGGCGTAGTGGTTCTTGCCTTTAAAGATTCCGTACTTAACGTCGCCCAGTTTCATTTTGTCTACCAAGAGTGGAAGGTCTTTTGTGTAGAGCTGGTCCTGTAGCGAGGTCATTGCCGTAGAAATAACTATGCGTTTACCCTGTGTTATGAGGGCAGGTATTAGGTATGCGAAGCTTTTACCAATACCAGTTCCTCCTTCAATAAGAAGTGTTCCTCCCTCTCCGCGCAGGAACTTCTCTATGTCTTGCGACATCTTCACTTGGGTGGGTCTTACCTCTTTGGTTATCCCGTACATCCCGTACTCTAGGATATCCTGTGCGGTTGGGCGCATGATTTCCCCGCAAGTGGTACACTCTGTTATCTTAGGAGCGTCCTTGTAGGTCATACACAGCTTACAGTTAGGGCATCTCATTTTTCGTTATACCTTTCCTCATATGGGTTTTGAGCAGAGGCTCTTAGATTTGTTTCCTTATACCAACCTTTTCGTATATAGTTGAGACAGGCAATAACCTGGAGGATTAACATGAAAACCAGCAAACCTAAAGCACCCTTAATAGGTGAAAACTTCAGTGGTCCAGTAGATAATGGTCCGAGGGCTCCTTTACAGCGTAAAGAAGATCCTGCAGCCACGGAAAAGATTGAGGGAGCTACTGAGCCTAAGGAACCTGTATCCGCTGCGGATAAGGCTAAAAAGTATAGAGAAGACCTTGAGGCTGCGGGTATTTCAGTAACCAAAGCTCGTGAAATTTTGGACGCAGTTGTGTTTAAGGACTGTTATACCGAAGACCTTCTTATTCACGGTAGACTTAAGGTAGGGGTTAGAACTCGAATCTATGACGATATGCAACGGATTATGGTAGCACTTGAGACCGAAGCTCCTGCTTTCCATGTGCATACGGATGACTTGGTAGCCCGGTACAACGTGGCTGCTTCTCTTGATTACTACCAAGACACACGCTTTGAGCATCCTAACCCTGAGACGGCTACCTTCGATGAGCTCTCTGCTGCCTTCGATTCTCGGATGAAGTTTTTGTTGGCACGTCCTACCCCCATCATTGCTAGTTTAATTTCGGCGGTCAACAAGTTTGACAGTACGATGTCCGCAGTATTCGCGGAAGGCGCACCTGAGGATTTTTAAACTCGGCAGTTGGGCAATGTCGCCTCCACTGTATGATGCACAATGTCCCGCTGCCGTCCCTCGGGTCGTTTGAATTTAATTTGTTACATGAAGGCATCCGACGCCAACGTGCTGAAAAGGTTTCGTTTGCGCGGCTGTTAGCTGGATTTTTGGCACCTCTCAGTGGAATGGAGGATGGAGAAGCAGCACTATTAGTTTCTAGATATGCTGAAGAAGTTCTTCAATTCAACTATAATTCTAGTTATGAATCTGTGTATTTGAAGGTTCTCCGTACTCGGGTAGCTAAAGTTAACGAGGACCAGCGTCTCTTAGACAAGGTCAACGCAATGACGGTCACTGATGAGGATATGAAACAACATGCCTGATGTTAACGGAATGCAAGCTAATATTGGATTGAGTGGAATATACGCTGACCCACAGGGAATCGCTACCCCCACACCGGCTGAGACGTCGTTACGTCTGTCGATGGAATCTGCGCAGCGAGCACAGGAGTCTCTCCAAATTATGTCGAAAACCCCTCTAGGGGTTCCTCAAGCATTCCAGCGACAATTTCAACAGCAGATGCAATCTATTCAAGCGCAGCAGTCCATGAATCCATACTCTGCTCGAGCTTTGGCACAGCGTCAGCCTACGGGTGACAACCAGTATTTACCTTCACCTATTACAATGACGCCCCCTAGCTCGGGGGTATTCCGACCGCCGGCTCCGAAACCTTCGATGGCCCCCATTGCTCCGACGTACACTCCCTCCTGGGGGAGTTCGATGGCGGAACCGTTTACCCCCCAAGCTCCCACGCCCATGTTTGGTAGTTCGTACGACCAGCAAATACGCCAGGGCGATATTCGAGCGAATAGAACCTACTCCAACCTCAGCCAGGCCCCAAGAGCGATAGGTACTGGGATGGGTATCATGGCAGGTGCCGGAATCGGAGCTGCCGCAGGTTCAGTATTGGGCCCTTTGGGAACTCTAGCGGGTGCTGGAGTAGGTGCGTTAGCAGCTGGAATGTCCGGGGTAGCGCAAGGAGTTGGAAATGTAGCCCAGGGATTTATGCGCCCGTCGATTCAGCGTCATGAAATGGGGGCGGGACTGCAGAACATGTCCCAGAACTGGGTGTCTACAGGAAGCGATGTAAGCAAGTTGGGCCGGGGCATGAGTCGGAACTCTTCGCTGGAGTTGGCAGGAGAGATCCAGGATATGGCTGGTAGTAGTGCTTTTCAGAAGCAGACTGGGAATATGTTCAACAGCCAGGACCTGATGCAGATCACCCGAAAAGGCGGGGAATCAGGCCTCTTTGATATGTCGCAGAATGTCCCTCAGATAAAGGAAAAACTAAAGGAAACTGCTGGAACTATTAAACAATTTATGGAACTGACTAATGATCCTAGCGTAACAAGTGTCATTCGTCAAATGGGGCGCTTGCAACAGTTTGGGATGTCGCAGAAGGACATGGTCACGGCTGCGCAGGGCATGAGGTCGTATGCGCGCGCGGCTGGAACTTCCGTGGAAGGGCTGCAGCAGATAGGTGGACTTCCGGGGGCAGCTACTTTCCAGGGGGTGGGCCTCACTGCGGGACAAGGGTTCCAGTACGGAAATATGGCTGCGGCTTCAGCCAATCAAATGGTTTCTTCCGGGTCCATTTCTTCTCGACAACTAGCATTACAAGGTGGAGTTCAAGGGATGGCACAGCGCGACGTCCAAGCGCAAGCCGCCTTCTCGTCAATGCCCCTTTTTGCAGCATCTCAGGCGCAGTACAGTGGCGGCGAATGGGGTGCAGACCCGAACAAAGTGGGTCGAGGACAAGGTGGAGCGTTCGGAATGGTTCATGGAGCAATGCAGTCTATGAACCAGGCGGTACAAAAGGGTGGAATAGGAGCCTTAGCCACGTTCCAGATGAAGCAACGTGAGGTTGCAGACGAAGCACTTTCTCAGATGACACCTATGGAGCAGATGGCGCAAAGGTTTAAGACCGCGATGGGGACTGGAAGGCAGCTCGGCTTAAGTGGCCGAGAAGCATTATCGGTAGGTGGAACCACAGCGTTTGGGGCGGAGTCCGCCAATCAAATGGACCTTCAGGCAAGTTCCCCTAAGTTTTGGGAGACTAAGCGGCAGGCTATCCGACAGCGACAGATGGAATTAGGGTTGAAGACACAACAGCGTCATCGCGATGAAGCACCCATGTTAGGCTTTGACGTATCAGATAAGCTTGGACTTACAGGAGCAGGGAGCTGGGGACGTAAAACCTCTGGAGCCTTTGGTGATTTTGGAGAGAGTTTCTCGGCGGTAGGTGGCGCCATATCTGATGTGGCGGGTAAAGGTTGGGACGAACTCATTATGGGTGGTTCGGATACCATTACGAGTAAGTTTGATACTGGAGTTTCTGGGATTAAAGCTGCTGCGCGACGTAAAGATACCTCAGCGTTCACCCGGCAGGCTGGTCGATTGGGTGCTAGAGCCGGGAGGGGTTCAGCTATTGAAATTGATCAGGATCTTCAGCTTCAAGCTGCTAAAGCTGATAGGCAGACGGGGGTTGGTGCAGGTGAGGCGATAGGTAATGCCCTGTCCATAGCGCTTCCTGTGGGCAAATGGGGAACTATGGGGTCGGGAATAGCGCAGGATATAATTACTCCCGAAGACACCCAGCAACAAATGGCAAGAAGGGAGCTCACAGAGTCTTCCGACCTATTAGACCGGTTTGAAAGGGCTAAGACTGAGGGCGGTAATGATAAGAAGTTTAAACAAGCGTATTCATCCGTCGAGAAGGCTATGGGTAAGAAGGGTGAGGGGATGGGAGTGGATGTTGTACGACGCGCTGCCAATAAATTAGATAAGCGTGTGCAGGGCGATACTGAAGAAGCTAACAAAGCGGGATGGGCTGGGGCAGAGGCAGGGTCATTGTTTGGCCCGATGGGTGCAGCAGCGGGATGGGCGATAGGTAAGATGTTTGGTGCAGGCGGGGATAACGTTCGTATAAAGGATTCTGAATACGACGATATGGCAATAGAAGCGATGATGGAATCGAGTGAAGCCAAGGGCACTTCAATGACGAAGAAGGAAGCTACCGCAAAATATAACGCCATGTCTCCTGAAGATAAAGAGAATCTGAAGACCCAATTTACAGCCGAGGGAAAAGAAGGGTCTAAAAATAAAGATGCTTACGACAACATGGAAGGTGGCATGCGTAAGAACCGGGCAGACCAACTTACGGATGCGGCCAACCAACGTGTGGATGACCTTAAAGACGATGACTATAGGCGAATAGAAGATGACCTAGACTTAGACTCTGTTTTTGGAATGACCCTGGACGATGATAAAAAGACACAGGCAATGGCGGCGAAATATGGGGATAAGTTTGGAGCTATGGCGGCGCAGGCAGCATTAGACAGTGGAGTTGGAGACGAAGAACAATTGTCAAAGGAGCTTGCTAAGCTGAAATTGGGGTCAAAAGAGCAAGCGTCAATGAAGAAAAAGCTCAAAGGTATGACCGAGGAAGACCGTGAGCGGCTTAAAGATATTGGAGCTTCCGGAGTTTCAGTCTCTGACATTAATTCGTACGGTGCGACTAGCTTTGATGCTGAATCGCAAACTGCATTTGGAAGTCAAGGTTTCACAGGGGCTTTTGGTAAGTACTCGAAGACCCTCGAGGGTCACTTGGGTACGAAAGAGGGACCGGTTTCCGGACAGTCTATCGCAAAGCAGTTTACTAAAGAAGAACGTGTCAAGATGGCTAAGTACGGTGGGGAAGAGGGCCGCTTGATGGCCAAGTTGACAGCGCAGGCGGGATATGAGGGTACGGACGAAGGAAAGCAGAAGAAGGCCCAAGAGGCAGGAGGGCTTATTACCCGTATAGCTGCCGAAAAAGCGGAGCAGGACAAGAAGGGTAAAGAGGAACAAGCGAAAGTTAAAGCTGAGGGCCCCGAGGCTAAGTCACTCGAGAAGGACATGAAGGCCATCGATGAGATGGCAGCGATGTTTGCTGATTTCAAACCGGCTATAAAAGAGTTTGAGAAGGGAACCCGTAACTTATCGGAAGCCATGGAGTCTGATGCAATGTCTCGAATGCTGAAAGAGGATGACTGATGCAATCAAATAGAGCCCGTGTCAAATACATGCTTCCTCGTGCGGAAAATATTTTGCGCTTGGTGGCGGGAAACATCATCAGTAACCTTCGGCAGGGTAACTCTGCCAAAGTAGATATGGCTCCCTTAATTCAGAGAGCCTATACTATTGTAAATGAAACGGGGGTAATCCCGTACAGAGACTACACCGCTGATACCATCTTCCTGGAGGATGTCGACAATGGCTAATCGTCCTAGAGTTCCTATTAACGCGTCTACCATCGCGAGTCAGATGCGCGAGATAAACGCAGGGAATGTGCGGGATGGTCGCCCTAGTGGAGCTACTGGAGTATTCGCGGATCAGCCTTTCATGTCTCCCAAGTACTCCCGGCACCGACAAAATAGGCATCACGAGTTTGAAGATACAATGGCTCGTATGTTTATCAAGGTTGCGCCTGACTTATATGAATCGTTTATCGAGTCCCTGGACGACGAGGACACACGTAACGTAGCTAAAGTTCTCGCAGGGGATGACGTAAAAAAGGGTGGGCATGGGTACATAGATTTCCTTCTTCAAAGTGCCATCCACTCCTTTTCGGAAAAGATGCAAGTGTCGGAGACGCTGTCAGATAGTTATGTGGCATTCTTCTTTGGACATGCTCCGCCTATGTTCCAGTACCAGGGCACACTGTTTAATACGTATCAGGATGATTGGTCTATGCGGATGTTCCGTATCTTCAGAGACCTTGCCCGGGGTACTCAGCTCGCTAGACGTAATTTGATTCTACGGATTAAGTACGACTCTATGATTGTTTCTGGTGCGATGACCAACTTCAGTTGGACGCTGACAGCAGGACAAGAGACGTACACTCCCTTTTCCTTTAACCTTCTTGTGAAGGACATTCAAATTTTATACGGAGGAATGTCTCCCCCTACGAAGTACGTTCGCGAGGGTAGCTTTACTCCCCAGGATTTCCAGCTAGAGGGTTCCGGGTTCGGAGACCAGCAAGCATCATTGACGTACATTGGTACCCCACCTGGGCAACCCGCTGGCGTTAATGAGGAGCAGGCTTTCTACGGACAGACTGGAGACATAACAGATCCCACAGGGACGCCCGTAAGCGAAGGACCTCAAGAATGGGAAGGCGATTTAGACATCGTTTAATGGAGATATAAATGAGTGCTACATTCAGAATAGTTCAAGACGCGGTCACTGGTGAGTGGGGTATCTCCCGTCACGACTTAGATGCCTCTCTGCTCGTGACACTTGAAGCTCAAGACGTTGCTGCGAGTTACACCTGGGAGGTTCTGAGTGAGCCCGACGGTGCGACAGCAGCCTCGTCGATTACGTCTCCTACCCCTGAGACAGCGCAGTTTACTCCCGGTATTACGGGAGGGTTCTTACTTCGGCTTATCACGGACGCTGGAACTGCTTCCGAGGATATGTTGGTCTTGTACCTAGGTGTTCCTTTGGCCAACAGTGGTCTGTGTATTCCAGCGCTCAACGAGACCTTCTTTGATAATAGTTACGCTGCCGGCGGTAGCGGAGATAACTATGTAGGATACGAACGGAAGAGCACGGCTATCCTCCGGTGGATTGATGCTAGCGTACCTGCACCGTTGGCTGGGGCTACAGGAGAGTTACTCACTTGGGATACCGAGGGTGATGGTGCGCGTGTTGCGGTTGGAACTGTAACTCATGTTCTGACCTCTAACGGTGTCGGTTTGGAGCCTACATTCCAGGAAGTCAGTACGCATGCTGCGGTCACTTTAGCGGCTTCTGCTATTACGGGTGGAATGAGCCTCACGGTTCAAGAGATTGGAAACCAACCGGTGACTGCGGGGACGCCGTATACGCTAGACCTAGTGCAATTAGGGACAGATCCTCCTG
>RCNB010002846.1_pt1 | contig 10477 bp, 8 predicted proteins | sample 2041321 | NCBI WGS metagenome assembly RCNB01 (sample SAMN09708232, study PRJNA481090) | Marine sediment metagenome, whole genome shotgun sequencing project.
GGGTCTGCTCTTGGCTCATGTTTATTTCTTAAAATTTAAAGGATGCTTGGATTATCCATCCCTTGAGCTACCATTGTTTTTTCACTCACAAAAACCCAAGGCCGGCATATTACACTCCTCAGAAACTCGTTTAGGAACCTCCTCATGTCAAATCTGCAACTGCTTCCTTTATATATAATTCAAGAGAAATGGAGTAGTTGAGTGGCGTCCATACACGCTTCCACCAGCACTCCATCTGGTAGTATAGGGGAATAGATATTGTGTGTCAGCAAGAAGATACACAAAATATAGCAGGTAGTTGGAGATGGATTCATCTGCATGTAAAACCAGGGATTTGGGAGCAGGGTATTTTTATTTTGCTTTCCCATGTAAAATGAGATAAGATTTGGATATGTTATGTAATTAAGTGAATGGGGTAATCTTTGAAAAGGAGTAAATTATGAAATGGAGAAAAGCTCTTTTGTACTTGCTTGTAGGAATTGTCCTGATAGTCTTCTTGCCCTTGCAAGGTGAGGCGAAAACATTTGAGGAACAATCTCTGCCTGCAAAAAGTGGTCTGGTGGTTTCATCTGCTTTTGTGAGCACCCCCTATTTTGTGTCGAAGATGATTTATGCCACGTGTGGAAGCTTGGTAGCAGGTGGCATAAACGTTTTTAGTCTGGGTTTTGCCCAGGACACAGCTACCACGGTTGGATGTCAGGCGGTAAATGGAGATTGGATTATTTATCCCACAGTGTTAACAAAGGAAAGGAATCTGGAGTTTATTGGAAAAGATGAGAGGGTAGAAGGTTCAACCCTAACCATGAATCAGGACAAAGAGGTTAACTAGTGTACTCCGCAAAGACATTTTCGTCTTTTAAAAATTCAAAGTAAGCACATAACAAAAAGATACTGGATACTAGATGCTGGATACTTGATTATTAATTTTATTTTTTAATCTATTGATTCTTCGTGGACTTCACGGTTGCAATTTTTCGAATTTAGATATTCGGATTTCTTGGCTGAACGATGCCTTTTGTTCAGACCCTAGCCAATACTCCTTCACTTCTCATCTTCAAAAAGGAATTTGTCATAACCTTCATCTTCCCTAAGTGTGAGTTCAAGTCTCTTTGCTTCTTCAAGGTAGGAGCCTTCCTTTAATCTCATTTCTCCTAATGGTTTAACGACGATTGCTGCATCCCCTTCCACCGGGCATTTATGCTCACAGAATCCACATCCATTACACTTATTTTCTATCACAAAGGGTCTTCGAAAACCCTCCACCATCTTAAAGACAATGGCATTGTAAGGGCACTGCTCATCACATATCAGACATACCTTATCCTGTTCCCAGACTAAACACTTTTCCTTGAGGATAACAGCAGTTCCTATCTTGGCATGTTTCTTCTCCTCAAGATTAAGATCGCGAATGGACTGAGTAGGACAAACCCTTCCACAGAGATTGCACGTTTGCTCACAGGCTGCAAATCTTAAGTCTGCTCTCGGTGTCCATAAGCCTTCAATGCCAGACTCGAATAGACTGGGCTGAAGAGTGTTGGTAATACAAACCTTCATACATTCTGAGCATCTTATGCAAGTATTTAGAAACTCCTCCTCGGGGATAGAGCCTGGTGGACGGATGAGGTTATCTCTCCGACCCCGCTTTAAGGGATCATTAAAGAGAAAAAAACTTGATGTCAATCCACCTGTGAGTGAGTAAAGAAATCCTCGACGGGTAATGCTGATTCCTGTACGCACATCTTCACGAAAAGGGGAATAGATTGCTTTAAAAGATATAGCTTCCTCTGGACAGATAAGCCTGCAGGTCCTGCACTGCAGGCACTCACTTGCTTTTGCCTTTAGGGGATCATCATCGATTGCCCCCACAGGACACATTTCTTTGCACTTCATACAGGAGGTGCAGCTGTTATTGACCACCCTTTTAAAAATACCAAAGCGTGAGAAAAAACCCAGCAGAGCTCCCAGCGGGCAAAGGTATCTGCACCAGAATCTTGGGGTGATGAGATTGAGTGTCAAAATACATAAGAAAATTACCCCTGTAATGAGGCTCATATAAAAAAAAGGCTGAAAATAGTGGAGGTAAGCGAGTTCAATCCAACCCAGATGATCGGCTACTGGACGTATCCAATCCAGTGAAAGATTGGTGAATAAAATGGATAAGGGGTAGAGTAAAATGGTGTAGGTTCTGGTAAGGATAATCAGTGGGTCAAACAGGTAAATTATATTTGCACCCGTAATTGAAGCAGCAATTAATCCGATAAGCAAATAAAACTTTAATTCCCTCAATCCTACTACAAATCTCGGTTTTCTGGTACCTAAGAGTTTATGGAATAGATCCAATAAAGTTCCCAAAGGACAGAGATAGCCACAAAAAAACCTGCCAAATAACACGGTGAGCACCACCAGTATCACCGCCGGTAGTACTTTTACAATAACCTCTCTCGTTGAGAGTATAGTACATAAGGCAATCAGGGGATCTGCCCTTAGGAAAAAGTCAACAGGTATCCAGGACGTCAGGGGGTAGCTAGCACGGAAGAAAAGATAGGTGAAGAAAAAGAGGGAAACAAGCTGAATTGTTCTTCTCACACGTTCTCCTTCTTAATTTGCAGCTTATCCAAATTGATATTTCCAAGACCCATCTTATGAGCTGCTACAATATGCTTTATATTTGCCGCCTCGAATTTTTTATTATACCATCTTGCTACACTAACTCCGTAGGCATCAACTGCCACCGGATCAACTCCAGCGATGATGGTATTTAATTTTTGCACTTTTCCTGGTCCTGCAGGTCCTCCAGTAATTAAAGCTCTGGATGCATCTATGATAGTCAATGAGGGTTTGACTACAGAACTTAAATCGGCAATCGCCTGGTTTAAATCCACTTTGGAATGAAAGTATCCTCTATCCCAGATCACACCCATTAGACCCTTCATCCCCAAACTTACTCCTGTTGCGCTGTGAGATTTAGCAGTCGGCAGGTTAATCAACACATCACACCTTATAACCTCCTTCATGATTTCGAGGTGTTTAATCACTTTGCCCTGAGGTACACTAACCGATTGATAAAACTTCTTGTCATTTAGAGCAAGCACGTGTGTTTTTTCAATAGTCTGGCAATGTTTTTTGATACCGGACCGATCCAGGCAGAGCTCTTCCTTCTGAAGGGTATGATCCAAAACCAGCACATTTTGGGCGCCGGCCTCTATGCATGCTTTGGCCACAGTAGCTACCACCAGGGGGTTGGTGTTGGAAGCTTCTTCTGGGGTTTTAGCAAAAGACATATTAGGTTTAATAACCACCCTCTGCCCTTTTTTGACAAACTGTTTGATGCCGCCCAGCAGATCAATAGCCTTACGAACTGCTTTTCCCGGGTCACCTGTGACCACCGCCAGATCGGCTGCATTTAGTTCGCTTACAGATCCCCATGCATTGCTTGGTATAGAAATTAGTGGATAACCGATGGTAAGCAAGAATCCTGTTCTGACTGAAGTCTTTAAAAAATCTCTTCTTACCCGTTTGTATGAGTCACTGACTATTTTTGACATAAAGAAACTTCCCCAAAAAATCCACTTGAACATTATAGCTACCTATAAATGATTAACATAAAAGCAAATCTTCATCAACCCAATTTCGTCGAGAAGAACTGGTTTAAGGAGAAATGTGATGGTTATTATTCATTCCGAGCAAAGCTCAACAGGCAGCCTGGCATATTTATTGCTTTTTATTTGTGCGACGAACTGATCCGATTGATATATAGAAATGAAGATTACTATATACTCACAAACGTAGCTTTCTTAATTATACCTGATTGTGTTCTAAATGGAGCATTTAATGGATAAATCGGTATCCAGTAAACAAAGCAGAGATATACGCGTACCTTTTAAAAATGTGGTTAAATTTGGTGTGGACCGGTCTAATTTGCATTTAGACAAGGCTCATGATATCAGCAAAAGCGGTATGTTTATAGAAACGGAGAAAAAGCTCAAGGTGGGATCCAAAGTTCATTTGAATTTTGACCTTGTTACAGATTTTCAAGTAAAAAATATTAAAGCTGTAGGGAAGGTAGTCAGGTTGGCAGATACTATAGAAAAAGCTGGCAAAAGTGAAGGTTTCGGAGTTGGCATCAAATTTTCTCTTTTACCAAGTGAAGAGTTTTTGATACGCAGCTTTGTAAAGGATATCGCTAATCAAATAACAGAGTCCTCTCCTTCATTAAATCGACCGGCAAAGCATATCTGCGTGGAAGTTAAAAGCCCACCTGATTCTTTGTTTTGCTTATTCAAATGGTGGTTGAAAGAGATGGTTGCCAAGGCTTTTGCATATAACGGCTTAATCATGCAATTGGTGATATTAGTAATTTTTGTAGCGATAGCTATTGTGGTGTTTTTATAGGACAGCAGAGTTTTTTAAAGGAATTACCACTTAATTAGTATTTTCTTTTTCTCCCCCGAATAGCGGTCTTTAAAGTAGACAAATCCATTTTGCTTTCCATATTCATAAAGCTTATAGGTTATTTCAACATCATCTTTACAATAAGCTATCAGTTCATCTATTTTCCCTTCTCTATACCATCTAATTGCTTGAAGACCGTCAGCGCTTTTACCCGTTCCTAAAGTAGCTTGTGCCAGGGAATCGAGGCTCACGCGAAAGCCGAGTCTGTTTTTGATATGAAGCAGCATGTCTATTGTCTTCAGTTGAGAAAAGTCCTTTGGTGTATAGGGTTTTAGCACTCGATAATCAAATTGAATGAGGTTAAAACCAACAATGGTATCAGCCTGGAAAAGGTCTTCGATAAGCTGAAATACTTGGGGTTCGGTATAGCTTTTAAACTCCTTTGTCAATGAAGAGTAGGTGACTGCAACAGAGACGAGAAGTTTTCCCAGATGATCCCTGCCACCCACTTCCTGAAAAGAGTGTTGTGTTTCCAGGTCGAAAAAGAGAATTTCTTTTGATTTGTTTTGGTCAGGATTTTGGAAAGACAATGGAGTCTCCATTTATAGGTATTTAAGGCAGATGGATTTTTTACGAAGTCGTCAAGATTCTTTCACCAAAAATAGCAGTACCCACTCGAACCAGGGTCGACCCTTCCTCGATAGCAACCTCAAAGTCACCAGACATACCCATGGAGAGCTCTTTGAGGCTAATCCCGCCTATGCTCTCCTTAAGGATTTTATCTCTTAATTCCCTCAGTGATGCGAAATATGGACGAGCCTCCTCCGGATCATCGAAGTAAGGAGGCATGGTCATTAAGCCTTCCAGTGAAAGGTTAGGCAGGAAAGCAATTTCTCTCACAAGGGAGATGATACCCCCTGGATCGATTCCCGATTTAGCCTCTTCTCCTGAGATATTGACCTGGACTAGAATCCTAACCTTTTTCTTCTTCTTTTCTGCTGCCTTATTAATCTCCTGTGCCAGGGACAGGCGGTCTACCGAATGGATCATTTCAAATAAATCAACTGCATGCTTCACCTTATTACTCTGGAGATGACCTATAAAATCCCATCTTACATCCTGGCCAAGTTCTTCAATCTTCCTCCTCGCCTCCTGGATATAATTCTCTCCTAAAATGGTTGCCCCCGCCTCGATAGCCTGTTTTATTCTCTTTGTATCAACAGTTTTAGAAACGGCCACTAGCTGGACATCCTGAGGATTTCTTCCCACCTTAGATGCAGCTTTAGCAATTTTCTCTCTTACGCGTTTTAGGTTGTCTCTTATCTGAAGCATGATGTGTTCGCTCATCAATCCATTTATCCGGGATAGGGATTATCGGGATCGGTCGGTAACGGCGGCGTTGAGTCTGGGCTGATCTCAGTCCAATTTATCTGGCAATGCCCCACTGATTGGTTTCCTGCTGGAATAACCCAGTTTGAAGGCAGAGGGTTCGTATCCGAAAGTGGAGTGGCGCAACCACTGAACCACGGTTCATCCCGGGGTGCCATTCCAGGTTCGGTGACGGTATCGGTTCCAGTAACTCCGGCAACCAGTTGAATCTTGTAGGTTGCATCATCCACATCTGGATCAAGGTCAAATATAATCATGCACAACATGCCGGGTGTTCCGGTACTTTCTGAATACTGGGGTAAAATCGGCTCATTTCCCTGGGCCTGCAGACTATGGTGGTTATCACTGCTGTCGGTCCACTCACCGCTGATATCCCATCCCAGTTGACCCCTCTCGGAAGCATACATGCAGTTATCGAAGGGGCCCTGTGTTGTTTCCGGATCTCCGTCCACTTCACTTCTCATCAGTTGCAACAGAACGCGTCCTTCAAAAGTGGCTGAGATGGTACCACTATACCTGCCCGCATCGTTCACTTGGCAAGAGATGCTGCCGCTGAAGCCCCAAAGGCGCATGGGATTGCTTTCAAGGTTATTAACGCGTACCTTAATATCTCCGGTTGTGTTATCGTTCGGTAAATATGCAACAATTCTTTCTTCTTCCCATAAAAGAACCTGGACCTGGGAAAGTGGTGTGTTGTTAAAGAGCACCTCACCCCGATCAGGTCCGAAGTAGCCAAGTAGGGTAATGCTCGGATCCACTCCTGGCGCCACTGGACCCGCCGGCAACGCCGGCAAGTAATATCCACTGCTAATCACCGGGCGGGCAGCGGTGTCACCTGTGCTCGTGGGGTAATAAACCAGCCGGACATCTACCGACTGCATGTTGCGTCCTTCATCAAAAAGATATGAGTAGATCTGCTGTACGGTAAATGGCCTAGTAGGAGGATGAAGGTCATCGGCCTCCACCTGGCTCAAACCGCAGAGACGGTCAAAGAAGAAAGCAGCGGTCTCTGCTGCATTGCGGCGCTCTACACGGTTCTCCCACCCCAGGACCATCTGTGCCCCGCAACCTACAAGCGTAGGTGCTAACCTGCTTGCACCAGTGGTATTATCAAGGGTGTGACAGGTGTCAAGGTAGATTATACTGTTAGGAAGAGCAGTAGCAGCCGGATTGTCTGGATTGCCGGCTTGGTAGTGGTATTTAAAAAAACGGGGAGTGACTGCAAAGGTTCGATATTCTGAGGTAGTACTATATACTATACGGCGTGCATCCGGTGCCAGATCAGATTCGTAGGGGTTACCTTCTACACCGGATGTCCCGTACGGGGTTGTCGTATAGATATACTCAAACGGCTGACCGGCTTCAGGGTGTGTGTCGGAGTCGGGATAGTTATCCACTCCGGCATGGCCTGACAGATATATTATTCCATACTGATCCCAGCTCCTAAACCATTCAAGTGTTGGTTCTTGCAGAGTTCCTGATGTAGTATAACCTGCAGCAGCAAAGGCCTGCAGAATCTGCTGGATGGACGATCGGATAGCTCTCCCCACTGCACGTGGAGTTGGAAAGAATGCAGCGCTTGCCGCAGGCGATGTTTGGTTGGGGAACCCTGAAGCATGGATAGGACTGGGTCCCGTCTTACCAGTTTCAACTGTTGCAGCAGATTCCTCCAATGCCTCATCTTCCGGCTCACAGTAAAATACATGGAAAACACCGGAGCGGTACAGAACCGTAAAATACTCAGCGTCATCACTGAGCTGGGCTGCTTCTACTTCGTCAAGTGTTTGCACATAATCGAGAAAACTTTCTGCTTCAGCCGGCCAGTCACCGGATTGGCAAAGGTCCTGAAAAAGGTCGCTGGCATCATCTGCAGCTTTAACCGTCGGCTGAAGGGGGCCGGGTCTCTCCATGCAACCGGTTAAAACAACCAGACATGCAAGCACGCAGAAAAGAATTGTTGAATGCAAATGTATTCTATTCATTTTTCTACCTCCGTATAAATAACGTTAAAGTTTTATTTCCAAAACTGTCAAGTTGTTTTGGAAACAAGTCACCTCATTTCTAAAGTAATTGTCCTAATCGGGGAAATAACTAGCGCTCATCTTATTATTAGACCTGTATTCATAAACATTGAGTATGATCTCATCATATTTCCCATAGGCAGTTTTGTACAGCTCAGCAATGGGGCGCAGGTTAAAAGATACGGAGAATTCCTTAGATAACATATCCTCTTGGAGTAATCATCATGTTGTTTCGAACTACTGTAGTGCTGTTGCCGATGATGATGATGGTTACCATATCAATCTTATAGCGGAGCATTTTATTCAGAGTAGTTATGGTAATGGACTCACCTTTCCTGCCTACATTTCGTGCCAGACAAACAGGAGTGTCTGGTTTCCTGTACTGAAGCAGCATAGATTTTGCTTCTTTAATCTGTCTGGTTCTTTTCTTACTTTTTGGATTGTAAAGGCAGATGACAAAATCTGCCTGGGCTGAATGGGTGAGCCTCTTTACGATAGTCTCCCAGGGAGTTAAGAGGTCACTTAAGGAAAGAACTGCATAGTCGTTCATTAAAGGAGCACCTAACCTGGCTGCTGCAACATGGATAACAGGAATCCCGGGAACAATCTCAACCTCAAACCTGTTCCAGAGCTTTTTCCTGTCAATAATCTCAAGAGCCAATCCTGCCATTCCGTAAACACCCGTGTCTCCGCTTGATATAAGCGCCACGTTTTTCCCTTTCCTGGTTTCCGCAATTGCCCGATTACACCGTTCCATTTCTTGTGACATGCCTGATGAAATTGTGTCTTTTTCGTCTATGAATGGTTTCACCAGCTCAACATACCTTTTGTATCCAACCACCACATCACAGTTTCTAAGCACGGCAACACATTGAGCCGTCATGTCTTTGTGGTCCCCTGGACCTATACCAACCAGGAATAAGGTGCCTTTCTTTCTCTGCATAACAAATCCTTAGTTTTTAGTTTCTTCGAGTTCTTCGTGGTTAATCTACTTTTTCGTCATTTTGTTTTAAATATCGTTCAAGCGGAATCTCAGCTACAGCCACCGTTACATTTGCTGTTTTTCTCTTGGGATACAAAAGGGTTTTAACTCCTGCACCCAGCAAAGCAGCAGGTTCACACACTCCCTTGCTTCCTATTGCCTTAAGAACACTCCTGGACGGAGGAGTTGGACAATTAACCTTATTTAGTTTTTGTGCTGAGAAGAATTCAATCTCAAAGTTGTGTTTGTGAACAAATGAAATAAGCCCCTTCTCATCTGACTTTTTATCAACCGTTGCTATTCTTTTGATGGATTGAAAGGAAAGTCCCCACTCATTAAAAAACCTTTTTACTGTCTTTTCAATCTCAGTACTTGTTGTGTGTTTATTACAGCCAATCCCCACAACCAGATTCTCCGGATGAAGGGCAATAACAGTCCCCTTAACTTCCTGGTTTGAGACATCTTTTTCAACCACTCTATTACTGATGACGACCTTAAAAAGACAATCAGACTTAAGCAAGTTTTTTATTGATTTATAAAACCTGATATTACCTTTTCTCCCAAGAGGGACATATGGTTTAAGAATATCTGGATAGATGCCAACCTTTTCTCCATTTAAGACTGCATAGTTGCACTGTTTAATCCTATTAAAATCTACTATTTTACAGTTAAGTTGCTTTGCCAACATGTCCAGAGCAAATGTTTCATGAACGTCAGTCGCTGTAGTTACGACAGGCTCACCACCAGTTACAGAAGCAACCTGTCTGGCCAACTCGTTTGCTCCTCCCAGATGCCCCGAGATAAGGCTTATGGCAAATCTGCCTTTTTCATCTACCACAACTACTGCAGGATCAATGCTCTTATGTAAAAGGTAAGATTTCATTGTCCTTACCACAATCCCCGTAGCCATAATACAGATAAATCCGCTGTAATTGTTAACCAGTTCACCAAACAGCATTCCAAGATCTTGAGAAAAGCTCTTTACCCTTTCTCCTTTGATAACCAGTTTCTCTGGTACATATAAGTGAGCATGTGGGAACTTTTTTTTAAGTTGTGTACCAAGCTTCGCACCGCTTTTCGTGAGGGCGACAATAGCAAGTTTTTCTTTCTTTTTTCTTTGATCTATTCTGAAGCCATGGGTAAATCCCTCATCATAGAGTTTCGATCTGGTTTTTATGATACCGTCATCCAATGCCTTCCCTACCAGTATAATCGCCTGCCTCTTAATAGCTGACTTATGAACTTTCTTAACGATAGTAACAAGTGTCCCTTTAATAATCTTCTCATCAGGCCAACTGGCTTTATAGACCACAGCAACAGGAGTATCTGGTGGATAGGAAGTCAGGAGCTCAGCAACAACCTTCTCTATCCTTGTAATACTCAAGAAAATGGCCATGGTAGCCTGTGGTTGTGCAAGCTTAACTATGGACTCTCGTTCAGGTACTTTGGTACGTCCGCTGATACGGGTCAAGATAATTGTCTGTGAAAGCTCCGGTACAGTAAGCTCTTTCTTTAGGGCCGCAGCGGCAGCAAAAACTGAGCTCACACCCGGGATAATTTCATAGGAAATACCTTTCTTTTCCAGTAGCGCAATTTGTTCCTGAATGGCTCCATAGATTGCAGGATCACCTGAATGAATGCGGGCAACTGTTCTACCTCTTTTTATCTCTCCTGAGATAATTGTCATTATCTC